>Ga0206957_1115_pt1 | contig 16906 bp, 15 predicted proteins | sample Alteio_BWOrgHeat_32_FD_152975 | JGI IMG/M metagenome (GOLD analysis project Ga0206957, IMG submission 152975) | Enriched cells from forest soil in Barre Woods Harvard Forest LTER site, Petersham, Massachusetts, United States -... | ecosystem: Environmental > Terrestrial > Soil > Temperate forest >...
AAAGTAAACGATAATATAATCGGAGGGATATGAAAAAAATTCAATGTATAATTTATGAGGATGAAGGCCAATTCGTGGCGCAGTGCCTAAATACCGGCGTTGCTAGCCAAGGGGATAGTTACGAGGAAGCGGTGAGAAACATTAGGGAAGCCGTGGAACTGTATTTGGAAGATGAAGGCGGGAATTTTATTCCCATCACCGGCGGGATTACGTTGACCGAACAATTTATCAATGGTTAAAAGTTATAATTCGCTTGAAAAATGATGGAAAGGAGGGGCGCTAAATGCCCACACTTAAAGTAAACGGCCAGGAAATAACAGTTGAACCCGGGATGACGGTGCTGCAGGCTTGCGAGCAGGCGGGGGCTGAAATCCCGCGTTATTGTTACCATGAGCGGCTTTCCATTGCTGGGAATTGCCGGATGTGTCTGGTGGCAGTTTCCCCCCGGGCCGCCGAAGCCGCAGGCTTCTTGCGCGCTTCCCGCTGCCGATAAAATGGAAGTGAAAACCGATACGCCGATGGTGAAGAAGGCGCGCGAAGGGGTGATGGAGTTTTTGCTCATCAACCATCCGCTCGATTGCCCGATTTGCGACCAGGGCGGCGAGTGTGATTTGCAGGATCAGGCTGTTGCTTACGGCAAGGGCTATAGCCGGTATAATGAGCCGAAGCGCTCGGTCGTCGATAAATATATGGGGCCGCTGATTAAGACTTTCATGAATCGCTGCATCCATTGCACGCGCTGCATAAGGTTTTCCACCGAAATCGCGGGAGTGGAGGAACTCGGCGCCACGGGCCGTGGCGAGCATATGGAAATCGGCACTTATATCGAGAAGGCGATTAGCTCGGAGCTTTCGGGAAATTTGGTGGATATCTGCCCGGTCGGCGCGCTCACCGCCAAGCCATGGTCGTTTACTTACCGTTCATGGGAGCTGAAAAGCATTGAATCCGTTGATGTTATGGACGCGGTCGGCAGCAATATCCTCGTGCAATATCGCGGGAAACAGGTGATGCGGATTTTGCCGCGCTTGAATGAGGATATCAACGAGGAATGGATTTCCGATAAAACCCGCCATGCCTGCGACGGCCTCATTAATCAGCGGCTCGATAGGCCGCTTTTGAAGGTGGATGGAAAATTCAAAGAAGTTTCCTGGGATGAAGCTTATAAAGTTATCGCGGAAAAAATATCGGCTTTAAATGGCGGGCAGATTGCCGCTATCGCCGGGGACCAGGCGGATTTGGAAAGCATGACGGTTTTAAAAGACATGATGCTGGGGCTCAAGAGTCCCAACACCGAATGCCGCCAGGATGGCTCGAAGCTTGGGCCGGAATCGCGTGCGTCGTATATTTTCAATACCACAATTGCCGGGATAGAAGCACCGGATGTCTGCCTGCTGATTGGCACGAATCCAAGGCTGGAAGCGCCGATTCTCAATGCGCGGATAAGGAAGCGCTATTTGAAAGGCGGGTTTAAAGTCGCCTCAATCGGCGAGCGTATGGATTTGACTTACCCGGTGGCTGATTTGGGAAACAGCGCGGAAATCCTGAACGAAATAGCATCCGGCACCCATGCTTTCGCGAAAAGTTTGAAGGCGGCGAAAAATCCGATGATAATAGTGGGAAATAACGTTACCACGCGGGATGACGGTCTCCAGATATTGGCGCTAGTTAAGAAAATATGTGATAATTTTGGCGTGGTGAAGGAAGGCTGGAACGGCTATAATCTGTTGCATACCGCCGCTTCCAGAGTCGGCGCGCTCGATATTGGATTCCTGCCGGAAAAGGGTGGAAAAGATATGGCGGGAATTCTGGAAGGGGCGGAGAATGGCGAGATAAAACTTGTCTATCTGCTCGGCGCTGATGAAATTCCCACGGAAAAATTAGGCGAGGCATTCGTAATTTACCAGGGCACGCACGGCGATAAAGGTGCGCACCGGGCGGATATTATTTTGCCGGGCGCGGCTTATACCGAGAAAAATGCCACCTATGTAAACACCGAAGGCCGCCCGCAACGCGCCCGCCTGGCCGTTTTCCCGCCGGGCCATGCCAAGGAGGATTGGAAAATTATCCAGGAACTTTCCGAACATCTCGGCCAGAAACTGCCCTATGATTCAATAAAAAAAGTCCGCATGATTATCGCAAAATTGGCTCCGCATCTGGCAAAAATCGATGCGATAGAAAAAGCCGAATGGCAGGATTTCGGGAAATCCGGGCCTTTGAATAACGAACCATTCGCCTGCCCGATTGAAAATTTCTACATGACCGACCCGGTTTCCAGGGCTAGCAAAACCATGGCAACGTGCAGCGCGGAGATTGGGAAGGCGGCGTGAATATAATGAATAAAAAACACGTGGTGTCATTCTCGCGCTTGACGCGAAAATCCATCTATTTATATATTTTCTGATGGATACTCGGGTCAAGCCCGAGTATGACATGAATTATGCAAATCATCATCGACCTCTATAACGAATACCTCCCCTTCCTAATCACCCTCGGGAAAATCATCGCCATTATTCTGCCGCTAATCCTTTTCGTCGCCTACCTCACTTATGCCGAACGTAAAATAATCGCGGCGATGCAGATGCGGCGGGGGCCGAATGTGGTGGGGCCTTTTGGGTTGCTGCAGCCGTTGGCCGATACGTTGAAGCTGCTGATGAAAGAAGTGATAATGCCGGCCCGCGCCGATAAAGTGATTTTCCTGTTCGCGCCGATGCTGACATTCATTTTAGCTCTTATCGGTTGGGCGGTGATTCCATTCTCGGAAACCTTCGTCGTTGCCAATATCAATATTGGAATCCTTTATCTGCTGGCGATTTCCTCGCTTGGGGTTTATGGCATCATCATGGCCGGGTGGGCAAGCAACTCGAAATACGCCTTCCTCGGTGCTATCCGTTCATCCGCGCAGATGGTGTCATATGAAGTCTCGATGGGGTTCATCATCATCACCGTGCTGCTCATCACCGGCTCGCTGAACTTGACCGAGATAGTGATGGCGCAGAAACATTTATGGTTCTTCATCCCGCTATTTCCGATGTTCATTATTTTCTTCGTCTCGATACTAGCCGAAACCAACCGGCATCCGTTCGATTTGCCCGAGGCGGAATCCGAGCTCGTGGCGGGTTTCAACGTCGAATATTCCTCGATTCCCTGGGCATTATTTTTCCTTGGCGAATATGCCAATATGATGTTGATGAGCGCGATTACGGTGATACTTTTCCTCGGCGGCTGGCTGCCGCCAATGGATATAGCGATATTCAACTGGATACCGGGGCCGATATGGCTGGGCCTGAAAATCGCTTTCCTGCTATTCTGCTTCATCTGGGTACGCGCCACTTTCCCGCGTTACCGCTATGACCAACTGATGCGCCTGGGCTGGAAAGTGTTCCTGCCGCTGTCGTTATTCTGGGTAGTGGCGACTGCGGGGTATCTGGTTTATTTTGATAAATTGCCGAAATAATATACGCCGGAGTTATCATGCAATATCAATTGCGATAACATCCTATAATTTGTAAGCATATGTATGGCCGACTCACCTATTGATAATATCTTGGCGCGAGGCGAAAATGCGGCGCGCCTGGAGAAGATGCAGCGCATCGCCAAACTGCCTTGGAGACTAAAGATCGGAACGATTAGCAACGGGTATAATAATACGCTCCGCCTGCTCGATACCGATCTGACGGATGAGCAGCGTGAATTGATTGCGCCTTTTCTCTCCGGCAAACATGAAAAAGGCTTATGGCGCACAGAATACACAGAATATGGCAGTGATAATCCGCGGAAGTTGATGTATCAAGTCGAGCGCCTGCGCGATTATGGTTATGCGGCGCTTCATGACCAGCCTATTGAGGAACATGTCAATGCCGAGAATGACCGCCGCCGTGACGAGATATTACAGCGTCTGTCGGAGCTACCATGGCGCCTAAATCGCTATAATGATTTGTATTTACCTGCGGAATCGGTCAAAGCACGGAGCGATAGCAAGGAACTGGAGGAAATCCTTAAAAATGGTGGATATTATCGTTTATCCATGCCTGGTGGTGGTCGGGAAAATAACCCTTTGGGTGACCAAGGGTGGATGTATAACTTCATTCTGGAGCATGGCGAGACGGCCGGCGTTCTGTTCCAAGCACTAGAAGTAGTTTCAAATCTCGACTGGCGCTATGACCATGCTCGGAAAGCTTTTATTCTAACTCCGTCTGAAGACCGGCGGGAGAAGGTGAATATAGTGCTGGGTGAAAGCCAAGAGCAAGAGCGCATTATGAGTGACTTCCCCAGTTTTGCTCTTCATAGCCGGTATGATAAGACGCAGCCCGACCCATTACGGGATGCCGTGGAAGAATTTAAAGATGAACTGAGATCTCGTATTATCCCTGCCAATCTTGATGGTATGGAAAAATTGCCCTGGCGGGTTATTCCGGAAGGTATCTATCTGGACGCCAAGGATGTGGGAGAAATTTCGGAAAAGCAGAGGCAACTTCTTGGCATGGAAGCGGAAAGTGAGGGGGAGGCCGAAAATAGGCGAGACATTATCCTTAGTCTGGATTATATAAAAACCCTGCCATATTTCTTGGCATTGGAGCCGGAGACCCAGCGGCGCAACCGGGAGTTTTTAAAGGCCCACCGTGCGGAGATCGAAAATCTGCCATGGGCGTTCGCGTTGGCGGAGGAAATAGATAATATAGAATGCCGCCGGGGCCATTATAACCAAAGCACGCCGTCAGTATCGCTTCATCAATGTGATCTTGAAAATGTGGAGGCCCGCGCCTACGCCCTTATCATGGAAATGGTGAAAATCGGCCTGCTCACGAAGGGAGAGAAAAGCGGGACAACTGATGCTATAAGCGACGATGATCGTTACCTGGTTTCCGACCCCGGCCTGATATCCTTGCTATCAGCGCCTTTCAAAGCCGCTCAAGAAAAACTAGTCACGGAATTATGCGCTCTGCCATGGAAGTTTGGAAATGGAATGCAATTGCCGCGTGAGGAAGTAACCGATACAATGCGCGATACAATACGCCGGTCCGCCGGTCGTCTGGACTTCGATAGAGAAGATTCACTCTATAATTATTATGTTGCGTACCAACATGATAAATTTGTCATTCCCATGTATGGTATATTCCATAAAGTTGAAAACCGGCGAGCATGCCAGCCGGATGAATTGCCGCCGGAATTCTTAAATCTCCCATGGCATTTTGCGGGAGGCAGAGGGAATGAAATAATATTGAATAAAAAGGATGTTCCGGACGAAATATGGAATGGCTTATTGACCCGGTTTCCGCTGCTTGCCAAGAAAGTTTATGAAGAAGGATTTAGTCTTCGTGAGCATCAGTATTGTTCCGATTATCCTTATTACCGGCAGGTATTACCGAAGGCGGAAGAGGCATTAAGGGCGTCTTTTAAGGAAATTACGAAACTGCCGTGGCAAAAGTATCGTGACGGCACGTTTTATGTGGTAGATTCCGATCTTGATGAAATGCAGAAAGAACTGATACGGAGCTTGCCGGAGCGGTGTTTCGATTTAAGCAAAAATTATTGCTATCGGCTAGTGCATCTAGAAGAGCGGGCGCGCCATTATCCCTATATTATGAAAAATGCCCCTGAAAACCGAGAACTGCTAAACCAGATAGGTAGTGCGATAAGTAAGGGCGTTGGCAGGGAATAATCGCTATGCTTCCCTTGATTTTAGCTGTTATTTTATTAATTTCCCCAGTCCACTGTTTAGCCAAGATCGGGGATAACGAAAAATACGCCGCACTGGTAATTGATTTAGACACCGGTAAAACTCTCTATTCCCGCCATGCCGATGAAAGAAGATATCCGGCTTCGCTAACGAAACTAATGACTCTATATCTCACCTTCAATGCTTTAAAAGAAGGAAAGCTTTCGCCAAACCAAATGCTTCGCATTTCAAAACGCGCTGGCAGCCAGCCGCAAACCAATATAGGCCTGCGAGCCGGCGAAAAAATATCGGTGAATGATGCAATAACCGCGCTCACCGTACGTTCGGCTAATGACGCGGCGGTGGTGCTGGGGGAAAACCTCGAAGATACCGAATTCCAATTCGCTATTCTAATGTCGCAAACCGCCCGGAAACTCGGGATGAAAAATACTGTTTTCCGGAATAGTAACGGCCTGCCGGATCGGCGACAATATTCGAGCGCGCGGGATATTACCATTCTTGCCGAGGCAATAATCCATGATTTCCCGGAATATTACGGTTATTTTTCTAGCTTAAAATATTACCGGCATTTCGATGAATTCATAACGCATAACCATATTTTAGAGTGTTATCCGGGTGCGAGCGGCATGAAAACCGGGTTTATTAATGATTCAGGGTTTAATGTGGTGACAGTAGCCGGGAACGATAAAAAATATATATTGGCTGTGGTGCTGGGCGGTGCGAATTATCTGGAACGCGATAAGCATATGGTGGCTTTGCTCGATAAACACCTGCGACAGAAGGCCGAATTGCAGCCGTTGCTGCCGGAATTTGCGGAAGTTTGCGCGAAGTTAAAAAGCGCCGAATAAATCTTGCAACCGAACCGGCAATATTCTATTAATCCAACTACTTATGATGAATCTAAAATCCACCGCCCGTAATCTTATCCTTGCCGAGCTGGTTTCCGGCATGTGGCTGACGCTGAAATATTTCTTCAAACCCAAAGTCACCATCAATTACCCATACGAAAAAGGCCCGATATCGCCCCGGTTTCGCGGCGAACATGCGCTGCGCCGCTATCCCAACGGCGAGGAGCGCTGCATCGCCTGCAAATTATGCGAGGCCATCTGCCCGGCCCAGGCCATCACCATCGAGGCCGAACCGCGCGAAGACGGCAGCCGCCGCACCACGCGCTACGATATCGACATGACCAAATGCATCTATTGCGGCATGTGCCAAGAAGCCTGCCCGGTCGACGCGATAGTGGAAGGCCCGAATTTCGAATTCGCCACCGAGACGCATGAGGAATTGTTGTATGATAAAGCCAAACTGCTGGCCAATGGCGAGAGGTGGGAGAAGGAAATAGCGGCGAATATTCTGGCGGATGCGGTTTATAGGTAGATGCCGGTGAAATGTGAAAAGCTATTATGTGTATATTCTTGCCAGTAAAAAACACGGAACGCTTTACATAGGAGTAACCAGCGATTTATTAGGCAGGACGTACCTGCACCAAGAGGAAATACTAGAAGGTTTTACGAAAAAATATGGTGTAAAGAAGCTGGTATATTTTGAAATATATGATGATATTAACGAAGCTATTTTACGTGAGAAAAGACTTAAGAAATGGAACAGGGATTGGAAGATAAATTTAATAGAAGAGAAAAATCCGGAATGGGTGGATCTTTCATTAATGCTTGGTCTTTAGACATGAATCCCCGCCCTCTCCATTGTCATTCCCGCGCAGGCGGGAATCCATATCCCAGAGGCGGAGAGGTTCTTGCTGTAATGGATAGGCCTGTGGTTATGGATTCCCGCCTACGCGGGAATGACACCGTGTTGTGGTGGGTGTGAGAAAATGACCTTGGCAGCCATCCTCTTCTATCTCTTCTCCATCACCGCCGTAATCGCGGGGACGATGGTGATCAGCCTCAAAAACCCCGTGCATTCCGTGCTCTCGCTTATCGTCGCGTTTTTCAGCGTGGCGTGGCTGTTTATTATGCTGGGGGCGGAGTTTATTTCTATGTTGCTTATCATCGTTTATGCCGGGGCGGTGGCGGTGTTGTTTTTGTTTGTTATCATGATGATGGATATAAATTTTGCTGAGCTGCGCCAGGGGTTTGCTAAATATCTGCCGGTTGGGGTGATTGTTGCCGGGTTGTTTTTCCTGGAGCTTTTCGTGATGCTGAAACTCTCCAATATCAAGGGCGGGATGTTGCCGCTTTCCTGCGCGCCGCCATCCACGGCTACCAGCAATACCATGGAGCTTGGCAAGATTCTTTATACCGATTATTTTTACGCATTCGAAATCGCCGGGCTGGTGCTGCTGGTGGCGATGATTGGCGCGATAGTGCTGACTTTGCGGCATAAGGAAGGAGTGCGGCGGCAGAATATCGGGCGCCAGGTTTCTCGAACAGTTGAAGATTCGATTACCATAGTTAAAGTTGAATCGGGGAAGGGGATATGAATGCATTTCTTGAAATCGGCCTAATCCATTATATCGTGCTCTCATCGCTGCTGTTTACCATCGGCACGCTTGGGATTTTTATTAACCGGAAAAACGTGATCACCCTGCTGCTTTCCATTGAACTCATGCTGCTTTCGGTGAATATAAATTTCGTCGCTTTTTCGGCCTACTTGGGTAATCTAACCGGCCAGGTTTTCACCATGTTCGTGCTGACGGTCGCCGCCGCTGAAGCTGCGATTGGGCTGGCGATTCTGGTGGTGTATTTCCGTAATCGCGGCACCATCGCGGTGGAAGATATTCATATGATGCGGGGCTGATGTTGGCATATTTCATAGTTTTTCTCCCTGTTCTCGCCGCCATCTATACCGGGCTTGGCTGTCGGATAATTTCCGTGCGCCATGCGCAGATTGTCACTTGCCTCGGCACCATAATTTCCGCCATTCTTAGCTGGGTATTATTTTATAATGTGGTAATGCAGGGCGCGGGTGCCACGGTCGAAATCCTGCCCTGGATTCACTCGGATGAATTTATGGTGAATTGGTCGCTGAAGGTTGATCAATTGACAGCGGTGATGCTGGTGGTGGTGACTAGCGTTTCAGCGCTGGTGCATGTTTATTCGGTCGGCTATATGGCGCATGATGAGCATCCGCAGCGCTTCATGGCTTACCTGTCGCTATTCACATTTTTCATGCTGATGCTGGTAACGGCCAATGATTTCGTGCAGTTATTTTTCGGTTGGGAGGGCGTCGGGCTTTCATCTTATTTGCTGATTGGATTCTGGGATAAAAAACCCTCAGCCAATGCCGCGGCGATGAAGGCTTTCATCGTCAACCGCATCGGCGATTTCGGATTTGCTATCGGGATATTCAGTGTGTTCATGATTTTCGGCAGCGTGCATTTTGCCGATGTTTTCGCCGCTGCGCCATCTAAAATAAACGAAACCATCAATATTGCCGGGATGCAATTTCCGGCGCTGGATTTCATTTGCGTGATGCTGTTCATCGGCGCTATGGGGAAATCAGCGCAGATAGGGCTGCATACCTGGCTGCCGGACGCGATGGAAGGCCCGACTCCGGTTTCCGCGCTCATCCATGCGGCGACGATGGTGACTGCTGGAGTTTTCCTGGTGGCGCGCTGCTCGCCCTTGTTTGAATATGCGCCGCATGCGCTGATGATGGTGACGGCGGTTGGCGCGGTGACTTGCCTGTTCGCGGGAACGATTGCCATAACGCAAAACGATATAAAAAGAATCATCGCCTATTCGACATGCAGCCAGCTCGGCTATATGTTTTTCGCCTGCGGGGTTTCGGCTTATTCGGCGGGGATTTTCCATCTGATGACGCATGCGTTTTTTAAAGCACTGTTGTTCCTTGGTGCCGGCAGCGTAATCCATGCGATGTCGGATGAGCAGGATATCCGGAATATGGGCGGCATCTGGAAAAAAATCCCGATTACTTATGCGCTGTTCTGGATTGGCTCGCTGGCGCTGGCCGGGATACCATTTTTCGCCGGTTATTTTTCCAAGGATGCGATTTTAGAATCGGCCTATGCCGCCGATACCAATATCGGGCATTTCGCGTTTTACATGGGCCTCGCCGCCGCTTTTCTAACGGCGCTTTATTCCTGGCGGCTGATTATAATCGCTTTCCATGGCGCGCCGCGCGCTTCCGATGAAACTATGCACCATATCCATGAATCGCCGAATATAATGCTGGTGCCGCTATATTTCCTGGCGCTCGGGGCAGTGGTTTCCGGCGCGGCGGGCTATTATATTCTGCATATGGTTTCCGGCGATGGCGCTTTTTGGCAGGACTCGATAAAAGTGCTGGAAGAGCATAATGTGCTGGAAAAAATACACCATATTCCGACTTTAGTTAAACTCTCACCGCTGATTGCCGGAATTTCCGGAATCGGTCTGGCTTATTTTCTCTATATGTTCCGGCCGGGCTTGCCGGGAAAAATCGCTGCCGCTTTCCGTCCGATATATAAATTTTTCTATAATAAATGGTATTTCGACGAGTTTTATGATTGGCTTTTCGTGCGGCCAGCTAAAAGAATCGGGCGCTTCCTGTGGAAGATATTCGATATTAAAATCATCGATGGTTTTGGGCCGAACGGCGCGGCATTCATTACGCGGTTTTCCTCCATCCGGTTCGGCGTTGTGCAAACCGGTTATGTCTATCATTATGCTTTCGTGATGATGGTCGGGCTAATCGGGTTTATAACCTGGTATATCTATAGGAGCCTCGGCTGATGCTCCAGGATTTCCCGATACTTTCGGCGTTAATCGCTATACCGGTAATCGGTTCGCTGCTAATACTAATATTAGCGGTGCGCGAAACCGCAACTAATGCCCGCAATATAAAATATATCGCGCTGGTAACTTCGCTGCTAACCTTCGCGCTTTCCGCCGTGTTGCTGATTTATTTCGACCAGGATACTGCGGATTACCAGTTCGTTGAAAATTATTCATGGATTGCCGATTATAATATTCGCTATCACCTGGGAATCGATGGCATTTCGGTTTATTTCATCCTGCTGACGACGCTACTGATGCCCATCTGCCTGCTCACTGGCTGGGAGACAATTGAGAAACAATTGCCGACTTACCTGGTTTCATTCCTCTTGATGGAAAGCCTGCTGATTGGGGTTTTCGCCAGCCTGGATTTTGTGCTGTTTTACCTGTTTTTCGAAGCGGTACTGATTCCGATGTATCTAATAATCGGCATCTGGGGCGGCGAAAACCGGGTTTATGCCGCGTTTAAATTTTTCCTCTATACGCTGATTGGCTCGGTGCTGCTGCTTCTCGGGTTGATTTACATCTATCTCCATACCGGTACCACCGATATTCCAACCCTGGCCGCCGAGGTTCCGAAAATGACACTCGAGGTGCAGAGGTGGCTGTGGCTGGCATTCTTTGCCTCATTCGCGGTGAAAGTGCCGATGTGGCCGTTCCATACCTGGCTGCCGGATGCGCACGTTCAGGCGCCAACGGCAGGTTCGGTTATATTGGCCGGGGTGCTGCTTAAAATCGGCGGTTATGGATTCCTGCGGTTCTCATTACCGATGCTTCCCGATGCTTCCAGTTATTTCGCCCCGCTAATCTATGGTCTCAGCATCATCGCGGTGATTTATACTTCGCTGGTGGCGCTGATGCAGGAGGATATGAAGAAGCTGATTGCTTATTCCTCCGTGGCGCATATGGCTTTCGTCACCATCGGGATTTTCACTTTCCGCGCCACCGGCATTGAGGGTGCGATTTTCCAGATGATTAGCCATGGCATAGTTTCCGCCGCGCTGTTCCTTTGCGTCGGCGTGGTTTATGATAGGATGCATACCAAGGAAATTGCTAAATATGGCGGCCTTGTTGAGCGGATGCCGGTTTTTGCATTGCTATTCATGATATTCACCATGGCTTCCATCGGCCTGCCCGGTACCAGCGGATTCGTCGGCGAAATATTGGTGCTGATTGGCACTTACGGTGTCAGCAAATTAACCGCGATATTCGCCGCCACCGGCGTTATTCTCGGCGCGGCTTACATGCTGTGGCTATATAAGCGCGTGATATTCGGGGAAATCGTGAATCCGGCCTTACAAACTATTTCAGATATGAATATGCGTGAGAAATGCTTCATGATTCCGCTGGCGGTGTTAGCAATCTTCCTCGGTATTTATCCTTCGGCGGTGCTGGATGATATCCATACATCGGTGCAGAATATCCTGCAATCGCGGCATTTCATTAATATCGAAATGAAGGAAGACGCGCCGGAAACCATAACCATTACCCCGGATGAGTAATATGGCAGGCGATTTTTTACATATATTCCCGGAAATATTCCTGATTGTAATAGCGGTAATCATGCTGATAACCGGCGCCACTCTCGGCAATTATTTCTATAGTTCGGTTACCAGAATTTCGGCCTTGGCGCTGCTTTTAAGCACTATCCTGATAATTTTCTCCGGCACGGATAAAGCCACCGCGTTCAACGAGCTTTTCATCTCCAGCGCCTTCACCGTTTTTATAAAAATCGTGCTGGTAATGGCTGGGGCGGTGGTGACATTCATGTATCTCGAATATAACAAATCCTCTCCCAGCGGGTTTTTCGAATTCCCGATATTGGTGATTTTTTCGATTGTCGGCATGATGGTGATGGTTTCCGCCAATGATTTTCTGACTCTCTATCTCGGGCTGGAACTGCAAAGCCTGTCATTATACATCCTCGCCGCCAGCAACCGCGATTCCTTAAAATCCTCCGAGGCCGGGCTAAAATATTTCATCCTCGGCGCGCTGGCTTCCGGGATTATGCTTTATGGAATATCACTGGTTTACGGCTTCACCGGCACCACCAATTTCACCGCCCTAGCGAAAATTTATTCGAACCTTGCTGATTCCGATGCGACATTGCCGCTTGGTGTGTTAATCGGCATGGTAATGGTGATAATCGCCGTCTGTTTTAAGGTTTCCGCTGTGCCGTTCCATATGTGGACGCCGGATGTTTATGAAGGCTCCCCGACGATAGTCACCGCATTCTTTGCTGCCGTGCCGAAAGTTGCGGCGGTGGCACTGTTCATCCGGGTAGGGCTCGATGCGTTCGGCGGGCTGATTGACCAATGGAAACAAATCGTCATGTTCGTCTCCGGCGCATCGATGATACTCGGCAGCATCGCGGCCATTCGCCAGACTAACCTCAAGCGACTGCTTGCCTATAGCTCCATCGGGCATGTCGGATATTTGCTCATCGGCCTCGCCGCCGGCACCGTTGACGGCATCGAAGCGATGCTGATTTACCTGGTGATTTATGTGGTGATGAGCATCGGCATGTTCGGCTGCCTGATTTTCATGCGCCGCGATTCTATCCCGGTCGAAAAAATCCAGGATTTAGCGGGAATCGCGCGGACCAACCCGCTTTTCGCCCTCGCCATCAGCGTTTTCATGCTCTCCATGGCCGGAATTCCCCCGCTGGCCGGGTTTTTCGGGAAGTTCTATATTTTCCTCGCCGCCATCGGCCAACATTTATATCCGCTGGCGATAATCGGCGTAATCACCAGCGTTATCGGCGCTTATTATTATTTGAACCTGATGCGGATAATGTATTTCGACACGCCGGTTGCGAGCCTCGATAAATCCGTCGGTTTCGGCATGAAATTGATTCTTGGTTTGAGCGTGATATTCAACATATTGTATTTCATCTATCCCGGCCCGCTCCTTGCCGTTACAAAATTCGCCGCCGCCGCGTTATTTTAAATGATAAAACACTTAATCGACTTACCGAAATCCTGCACCCTCCATTGTTTCGACATAATCGGCAGCACTAATTCCGAGGCAAAAAAAATGGCGGGGGAGGGGGCTCCGGCCTGGTCTATAATCTGGGCAAAAACCCAAACCGCGGGCCGCGGGCGGCAAGGCAAAACCTGGCAGTCAAAGCCTGGGAATTTATTCATGTCGATAATTTTATGGCCTTCATCCGATGCGGAAGCGCTACATCAATTATCATTCGTCACCGCTATCGCAGTCCAGAAAACCTTAGGTTTCCTAGAAAAAAAGGCCCTGAGCTTCAAATGGCCGAATGATATTTTACTAAATGGCAAAAAGCTGGCGGGGATTCTCCTTGAGACCGGGCTCTCACCCCAACATGGTGTTATCCCCGCCCCTGAGCGGGGATCACTTCGTTCGGCATATTCTAATGCGGACAGGAGCGATCCCCGCTCAAGGGTGGGGATGACGGATACGGATGGTAAGAGGTGGCTAGTAATCGGTATCGGCATGAATATCAAGGATTTCCCGGAGAATACTGATTATCCGGCGACTAGTTTATATGAGGAAATCGGGGACATAAAAATTAGCCTGGAACAAATACTCGAAGGAATCATAAAAAATCTAACCAGTAAAATCGCTGATTGGGAGAAAAATGGGTTTGCGAAAATGCGGGAAGAATGGTTGGAATCCGCTATCGGACTTAACCGGCCGGTTAATATAAAATTGCCGGGTGGAATAATCAGCGGAACTTTCAAGGATCTCGATGAATCAGGGAATCTGGTTCTTGATGAGGATAGCACCATGAGAAAAATTTCGGCGGGAGAATTATTTTTTCCCGATATGGAGGAAGCAAGTGCTGCTTGCGATTGACGCCGGGAATACCAACACGGTTTTTGCGGTATTCGATGGCAAGAAACTGCTCGGCAAATGGCGGCTTTCCACCAGCCCGGAACGCACTGTCGATGAATATGCGCTTTCCGTCATCGAATTAATGCGGATGATGGGGATTGATTATAAAGGCATCGGTAATGTTATAATTTCCAGCGTGGTGCCGCGCACGATTTTTCCCTTGAAAACCCTGGCGCGGCAATATTTCAAGGCTGAGCCGCTGGTGGTTGGGGAGAATAATGTGAAAATCGGCATCGAGGTGTTGCTGGAGCGTAGAAACGAGGTGGGAGCGGATAGGCTGGTAAATGCCGTGGCCGCGCATAAACTTTATGGGAAAGCGGCGGTGATAATTGATTTCGGCACGGCCACGACATTCGATGTAATAAATGAAAACGGCGATTATTTCGGCGGCGTGATTGCACCAGGGATTAATCTTTCTCTCGATGCGCTAAAGGCCGCAGCGGCGAAATTGCCGGATTTCGCCATCGAAAGACCGGCCAAAGTTATCGGAAATTCCACCGTTTCCGCCATGCAATCGGGGATTTATTGGGGCTATATAGGCTTAATCGAGGGAATAACCGCCAGAATCAAAGAAGAATTCGCCCGCCCAGCGAAAGTTATTGCCACCGGCGGCCTTGCCGGTTTATATGCCAAGGCGACAAATATTATCGAGTACCTGGAGCCGGATTTGACGTTGTATGGATTACAGGAAATTTTTTTAATGAATGGATGAGAATAGTCCCAAGTTGCAAAGTCCCAAGTCCCAAATTTATAATGGGACTTGGGACTTTGCAACTTGGGACTAACTAAAAGGAAAATATGAACCTAAAAGACCACAAAAACGATCTATTATTCCTCGCCCTCGGCGGGGCTAATGAAATTGGGATGAATGTTAATCTTTATCATTCCGAGGGCAAATGGCTGATGATGGACCTCGGCGCCGGTTTCGCCGATGATACGCTGCCCGGCATCGATATGATTGTCGCTGATATCAGCTTCATCATCGAGCATAAGGAGGATTTTCTCGGCGTCGTTCTAACCCATGCGCATGAAGACCATCTCGGTGCGGTGCCTTATTTGTGGAAGGAATTGAGATGCCCGGTTTGGGCGACTCCGTTCACCGCTTCGGTGTTGAAAGTGAAGCTCCAGGATACTGATTTCGCCAATGACGTGCGCATCAATATCGTGCAGCCCGGCTCGCGCTTCGATATCGGGCCGTTTAATATTGAATTGGTGCAGCTTACCCATTCCATCCCTGAAATGAATGCGGCGATGATTCGCACGAAAAACGGCAATATATTGCATACCGGCGATTGGAAATTTGACCCGAAGCCTATGGTCGGCCCGGCTTCGGACCATGAGAAGCTGGAAAGTTTCGGCAAGGAAGGCGTGCTGGCGATGGTTTGCGATTCTACCAACGTTTTTAATCCCGGGGTTTCCGGCTCGGAATCCGATTTGCGCGATAGTTTGATAAACCTGGTCGGCCAATGCAAAAACCTTGTCGCCGTCACCACTTTCGCCTCGAATGTGGCGCGGGTGGAAACGATTGCCAAGGTCGCGCGCGCGCATAACCGCAAGGTGGTAATCACCGGGCGCTCATTGTTTAAAATCACCGCCGCGGCACAGGAAAATGGCTATTTGAAAGATATCGCACCATTCATCAGCGATAAGGAAGTGAAGAATTTCCGGCGTGACCAATTGCTGGTGATGTGCACCGGCTGTCAAGGCGAGCCAAATGCCGCGATGAATAAAATCGCTTATGGCCAGCATCCGACAATCCGCTTGAATCCTGATGACGCGGTTATATTTTCCTCCAAAATCATTCCGGGGAATGAGAAGAAGATTTACCGGCTGTTTAACCGTTTCGTCGAGCTCGGTGTGGAAGTGCTGACCGAGAAAGACCATTTCGTCCACGTTTCCGGCCATCCTTCGCGTGATGAGCTCAAGGAAATGTACCGCTTAGTAAAACCGGAAATCGCCATTCCCGTGCATGGCGAAAAAGTGCATATCCATGAACATGTGAAACTGGCGAAAGAATGGGGAATTAAAAAATCCGTCCAGGTGCAGAATGGTGATTTGGTGAAATTATCGCCCGGCGAGCCGGAAAAAATCGCCGTGGTGCAATCAGGATATCTGGCGATTGACGGCAATTATCTGCTGGCGCCTGACAGCGAAGTTATCCGCGCCCGCAGGCGGATTGGCAAAGATGGTATCGTGGTGATGAGCCTGGTATTGAATATGAAAGGCGATTTACTCGCTCGCCCAAACATTCTGGCTCCAGGCCTGCTCGATGCAAAAGCTGACCGCGAGCTCATCAGCGAATTGGTGCAAGAAGTAAAAGAAGTTATAGAAGCCCAGCACCGCCCGACCAACGATACCCTGCAAAACGTAACCAGGAATACCTTGCGCCGGATTTTCAAAGAAGAAATCGGCAAGAATCCGAATATCGAGGTGCAGATTACGCGGGTGGAGAAGTAAATACCACATTTTCATGCCTACACGGGAATAACCCCCATCAACTCCCGATGATTCCGCACATGCAGAATCGGTGATAAATCCTTTGGGTCGAAATGGTATTCTTCCGGTAAATCATGCTCTCCGAAAAAAATCGGCTTGCAGCCGGAATTTATGGCGCATTCGA
>Ga0206957_1116_pt1 | contig 16868 bp, 4 predicted proteins | sample Alteio_BWOrgHeat_32_FD_152975 | JGI IMG/M metagenome (GOLD analysis project Ga0206957, IMG submission 152975) | Enriched cells from forest soil in Barre Woods Harvard Forest LTER site, Petersham, Massachusetts, United States -... | ecosystem: Environmental > Terrestrial > Soil > Temperate forest > O...
GTCTGACATGCAGACAATAGCCCAGGCATTCAAGAAGAAAACCGGGTTGGTTTTAACAAACGATGTATTAAAAGCATTATCCGCAGCCGCGCGGGCCTTGCGTTATGGCAATGGCATGCTTCGTTTGGAAGGTCCCACGGGGGCCGGAAAAACCTATATTGCTGAAAGCTTGAGCAAAATAATGGGTGTCACTTTTTATGGTGAACCTATTCATGGGGCAAGCAAACAAAGCAAATGGTTAGGGCAGTTTAATATCGACGAGAATGGTAATTATTATCTTGATCAAGACACCCCCTTTTTAGACGTGCTAAAACATGGTGGGGTGATGGCCCTGTCTGAATTAAATACAGCCATCAAAGATGATTATGCCAAGCTGGGATGGTGGCTGGTCCCTCTAGCGATGGGAGAAAAAACTATTTATCTGAATGAATATCCTGGTCTGGCTAATGAAGAAGGCGAACCTAAACATTTTCAACGCAGCCCCCGTTCGCTGGTTATTATTGATATCAATCCGGACTCCTATCAAGCCCGCGGGCAATTGCCACCCATGCTTAACGCCAATGTTCCGGTTATCGAAGTTTCAGGAAGATTAAGTGAAGCCGAGTTAAAAGAAATTGCCACTGATTACCTTAAAGATTTGCCTGATTCAAAAAAGGAATATTATTCTAAAGCTTTATCAAATTTTCATTATCAATTGCAAGAACAGTTAAATAAGCCTGACCGAAGCATTGCCAAGGATGTAGATGCTGTTATTACCATACGGCAGCTCAAATATGCCTGTGAGATGATCAGTCGACATGAGGGGCATGAGCCAGATGAGAAGAATTTAACGGATGCCATATTTGCCAATTATGTTTTTTCCTTTAAAGACCCTGAAGATCAATCAAAGATTAATTTTTTAATCAAAGCAGGGTTATCTGGCCAAACGATTATTTTTTCAAACACCACAACACTCATGCCGGAAAGCTCTATTGGAGTCAATGAGCCTCCTGTGGTGGTTAATCCTCCAATAGGACAGGCGGAGATTAGTTCTCAGCAAGGAATACAGCTGACCGGTGGGGATGAAAAAGAGCTTTTAGGAGTATTGGAAGGAGGGGATAAAGTTGAATCTGTCAAAATACTTTTAGATGATCACGGACGTAAAATAATTGTCATGGGAAACAGGGATAACACCATAAAAATATGGAAAGAACAAGCAGACGGCACGTTCTCACTAACCACCCTAAAAGGGCATACCTCTACAGTCGCTGATGTGCAAGTCTTTCAAGATGCTGACGGGCGTTTGACCATCGTTTCTGGAAGCGAGGATCGTACCATAAAAATATGGAAAGAGGGGGAAAATGGATCTTTCTCAGTGAGGAATTTAGAGGGGCACGGAGAGGGAGTACTATCGCTCCAAGCATTTCGCGGCATTGACGGGCGCATGACAATACTCTCTGGAAGCTGGGATCATACCATAAAAATATGGAAAGAGCAGGAAAACAGCTCATTTTCAGTGAGAACCTTAAGAGAGGGTTTAGAAGATGATGAAGAAGATCATGTTCCTCAAATATCTGTTGCATCATTTCAAGGTCGCCTGACGATAATTTCCTCAGATGATGATACAACTAGAATATGGAAAGAACAGGCTGATGGCAGCTTTTCGCTTAGTAAATTATCACAGGGCATGATTCGCCACGATATGTCCATCGATGAAAAAGGGCATATGACCATTGTTTCTCAAGGTGATAACACAGGTAATCACGCCATAAGAGTATGGAAAGAACAAGCAGATGGTACATTTTCCGTCACGGTATTAAATGGGCAGCATGTATACTCTATTGAAATGGTTCATGATGGTCATGGTACATTGACGATCGTAGGTGGATCTTGGGAAGGGAACGAAATAACCATATTGAAAGAACAGGCAGAGGGAGTGTTTACATTTAAGACTTTGGGAGGGCGTAGTGATCGGGTGGAATCTCTTCAAACAGTCATAGACGAGCAAGGCCGTATGATCATAGCTTCAGGGGGGGTCGATAAGGTAGTAAAAATATGGAGGGATGAAGAATCATTACCAAAACTTAATCAATCAATTTCCACAAATCCGCAGGATATCGTCAAAGACATGGTATTACATACCTCTATCCCGGTGATGTATGGCACGCATACCCAAGAAAATCCCTTGGCCGCATTACGAGACCTCATTCTTGCCCAAAGGCCTGATGCCCATATCGAAGAAGTCCGGTCTTCAGTGTTTACCAGTGATTTCACGCTTTTTGGCGGCTATGTTTTAGATGAAGAAGCAGAGGCAAGGGGCGAGCGTAAATTTAAATGGGCCGATGGGATCATCCCTCGGATCATCAAGCAAGCCCAGGCTGATCCTAACCGGCTCTTTGTCATCGCCCTGGATAATTTTCATTATTTGCCGCCCAAATTAGTCGTGGCTTTAAATGCCATTTTGCAAGAACGCACCTATTATTCACCTGAAAGCAAAAAGGTGATTAAAGTTCCGGGGAATGTGCGTTTTGTGGCCACAACTGCCATTGAAGCGGAGTTTCAGATTTCTTTGGCAGAGCAAAATCGTTGGTTGCGCGTATTTGATAATTCGCCCCTTGAAACCAGGCCTGAAACTACCCCGGTCATTTATACATCCGTGGACGATTTAAATAAGGCCCTGCCTATTGCAGATCCAGATATGCGAAGGCCGGAAGAGGAATTGTTAGTTCCGATTCCGGAAATGTTAGAAACGGAGAGCCAAGTCGTGGGGGCCATGAAAGAAGGCAAAATATCCATTCTGGAAGGTGATCCAGGCGGCGGCAAAACAGATATAGCCATTGATATAGCTGAACGTTTTGGGCTAAACAATTTTGTTTATTCAGCCCATGGACGCTCTAATATTTCTGATTTTATTGGCCAGTACACCCAGGATGAAGACGGTCATTTTGTTTTAACAGCCAGGCCGGACGCGCAGGGTAATTTTCAAATACCATTCCTACAACTATTGACCCATGGCGGTGTTTTCATTATTGATGAAGGGGCTATTGGCAAACGCGCTCAAGGTCTGATCGCCTGGCTCAGTCAAATAGCCAAAGGTGATCAAGTCATTGTTCTTAACGAACATCCAGGGGTTGAGCCTGTACGCTTAGAGCGGCATAAAGATTTTCATATTATCATTACCACCAATGACATTGACAATACCCCTGGCCGTGAAAGCATTCCACCGGAAGTCTTGTCAGTTTCCAAACGTATCAAGGTCAGCAATGATTTTACCGAAAATTCCTATAGGGAAATTCTCCGTCGTTTTTATAAAATGTATGGCCATATTGAGCCTAATGAAGAATGGATTGGGTCGCAGATCAAACTGCATAAAGCCATGCGTGATTTTGTTAACAAGGAAGATTTGGAAGATGCCGACAGGCATTTATTCACCCTGCGTGATCTGAAGAATTGGACAAAAGCTTTTTTGGGATCCTACCGTCAATCGGGCAATTGGCAGCAAGACTTTGAAAAATTTTTCAGATTGTTTTATTTGGAACAATTTTCACCTGAGATCGATCAGCGATTCTTAAATAGAAATAAAGAATTAATTGATGATGCCGGATTATTCAAGATAAATAGAGTAAATCTGCCGTTAAGGTATTCTGCCGTAGAAACTATTCCTTCTGAAGATATTCAAAGAAATACGGTCGCGTTTCAATCTGAAGGGACATTTCATTTATCGACTCCAGAACAAGTAAAGCCAATAGATAAAATTTCTATTTCAAGGCGCCAGGCTGTTCCTGCGGACGCGACGGATGAGAGGATAAAGAGTTTGCAAGAGCTTCAGATGACCTTAAAAAATGATATGGAACTTTATACCCCTATTAAAGTTTTCAAAGATAAAAATAACTTATTAACTATTATTTCAGTGAAAAAAGGTGGCCAGATTAATATGTGGCGGCAAAAAACAGATGGACTTTTTGATGTTCAAAGTTTAAATATCGATTCTATAGCGACATTCGATGCATTACAGGATGAAAATGGCTTGTTCACTATAGTAGCTGCAGATTCTGATGGATATATTTACCTCTTTCATGAAATAGCCGATGGTGGCTTTGTGGCAGAGCAATTTGAAACGCATGAGACTCTAATAAAACATCTTAAGCTACTCCGTGGTAAAAATAATCTACTCACAATTTTTTCAGGTGAACATGATGGAGAAAAAGAAATATGTAGAATTTGGCATCAGAGAGAAGATGAAGGTTTTGAAGTTCAAGATTTTGAAGGAGGTGATGGTCTGGTAGTTTTACGGGGCAACAACGATCTGTTAAAGATCATTTATACAATGGATTATGGCAAAATTCTAAAGATTCTACATCAAAAACCTGATGGCAGTTTTGATCAAGAACAGTTAGATAATTTTTATGGATCGGATTTGAGAGGTTTTATAGGAATGGATGGTGGATTAGTCATCGCCTCGAAAGCGGATTCTGGAGGGAATACAGATGTCAAGATCTTACGTCAAAAGAAGGATGGTCATTTTGATGAATATGCATTTTCAATGAATATGATTTCGGAAAGTTTTGATGCCTTGCAAGATTCGGATGGTTTATTAACGATTATTCTAGGAGAAGGAGCAGATCTTGATGCTTTTAGTCGCGGTGAAAAAGATAGTGATAATACTGTCAAAGTAATTCATGAGAAGAATGATGGCAGCTTTGATGTCAAAACGCTTAAAGGACATATTAACATGGTCAGTGGAGTAACTGCTTTGCGTGATAAAGATGATTTATTGAATATTGTTTCAGGAAGTTTAGATGGAACGATCAAGGTTTGGCAGGATGATGGCCACCTATACGCAGGAGAGCCGCAAAAGCCAGCGCCTGTCCCCCTCTTGCCATTGGCTTATAAGGTGCCTGAAAGAGTAATGCCGCAAGAGAGTGTATTCTCACCATCCCGTGCACGCCGGGTAAAACCAAAAGAAGAATTTGTGACCTTAGAGCCAGAGCCGGTAAATATGACTTCATCGGTAGTAGAAATGACTGATGAAAGAAAAGAAAAAATACATGAGCTATTAGGGAAGTTTGCACAGTTCACAAGCGCTGGGCAAGATGCTCAAATGTTCTATGATACCAAAGGACTAAGGACCATTGTGGCGGATAGTTATACGGAGATAATCATTTGGAAAGAACAGGCAGATGGAAAATTCTTCATGAGGACAATAAAGAATACCCATCCTCGGGATCAATTCTCATCCATGCACTCGGTCATTGATGAACATGGACGATTGACGATTGTTACAGGTTTTAATCATGATGTAAAGATATGGAAAGAGCAAGTAGATGGGACATTTACTGGGGGAGTATGGAAAGGGGCCACACCTGGAAGCTCCACTTCTTCTGTCCAGGCATCTTTTGATGATCACGGACGTTTAGTGGTGCTTACCGGCGGAAGCGGGAGTGGGACTATAAATATAATGCATGAGCAGGCAGACGGAAGACTTTTAATCAAAACATTCCAACCAAGGGAGATAGGGGACCTTCCTGTTGGGGTGCATGCAACTCAAATGATCAGTGATGAAAAAGGATTACTGACCATTGTTTCAGGCGGCGAAAATAACAGGATTCAAATATTCGAAGAACAGAAAAATGGGACATTCCGGGTTAGGGAGCTGAAAGGTCATATGGAAGCTGTGCGTTCAGTTCAAATGTTCCGTGATGAGCATGGATATTTGACAATTATTTCAGGAAGCGAAGATACGACTATAAAAATATGGAAAGAACAAGTAGATGGAAAGTTCTCAGTCAGGACCTTGCGGGGTCATGAAGGTTATGCGACTGATATTAAAATTGCTGTAGATGCCCGGGGATATTTGACCGTGGTATCCGCAGGAAGTTTTGATGCCACCGTTAGAATATGGAAAGAGCAACTGGACGGAATTTTTCTATCCAGGACCTTAGAAGGCCATCCGCATGCTACAAATACTATCCATATATCCCATGATCCTGAAGGGAATTTGACCTTTGTTTCAACAGGGGCCCGGGACACGGTTGTAAGAATTTGGCGGGATGATGAAGATAAGGTGCGCCCTGCCTGGCGGGCCCAAATGCGTGCCAAGGCTGAGGAAAACGAAAAACTTAATAAAGATCTGGCATCCGAGGATTTAAGACCTTCAGAGAATGCTGTTAAACAAGATTTGGAAAATATTTTTAATTTAGGTTTTCACGGCCTCATGCTGCTGGAGCCAGGAAGCCGGGACCAGAAAATTATTTCCCAATTGTCCCAAGATGGCGGTTTTGCCCTGTCCCACTTGGAAGCTAATCCGCAAATGACCGTCATGGATTTAATGGGAGGGCTTTTCCCTGTTTTTGAAGGTGAATCAACGGTCAATGGTAAAGAATTTAAGTATAAACCTGGATTTTTGACCCGTCACATGATGTTCCTTGATGATCAAAAGCGCCTGCTGGTGATTCATAATCTGGATGCCCTGCCGGAAAAAGTACGCGCGGCATTGAATAATTTTTTACTTAAGGGTTATTTAGAGATCTCCGATGACAATGGCAAGGTGCAACGGGTAACCTTGCCTTCGAATATCCGTATCCTGGCCACCCTTTCCACCGATAGTCAACGCGAATTTTCTTCGGCATTTTTTAACCGCTTCGTCAAAGTCTATGTGCCTGCGTTGACCGTCCAGAATTACGGAAAATCTGAATTACTTGAAACTCTCATGGGGCCGGAATATGGCCTGGATGAAAGGGCTGCCCGGCAAATACAGAACGTTTATCTAATGGTCAAAAGCCTGGAATCAGGAAGTTATCTATGGCCATCGGGTACGGATTATCATTTTACGGTCAAAGAAGCGCTATTACACGCGGTATTCTTAAAAGCAGCAATGGCAGAAGCGCAGCTAGAAGGTAAAAGTTTGGATGCAGAAATCATGGAGCGGCTGGTTGTCCAGGAAGCTTTGCGGGTCTATGGGACAAGGATACAGGAACATGCCAATGATTTAAGTAGTTTTAGGGATATTGTTTTAAAACGTCTTTATCCACATGAGTTGGTGGGAGAATTAAGCACAGCAGTTCTGGAGGAAGAAGGGATTATTAAATCCTTGGGTGGCGTGCCTGTGATTAATACCGGGAAGAATATATCTGCCCAGGCGGTAGACTTGCGTTACCGTTTAACCTTAGTACCAGAAATTGTAAAGCCTTTAGCGAGTACCATAAGGGGTTGGCAAGCCGGGAAGATAGTTTCTATGGTAGGCGGGACTGGGGCGGCCAAGACCACTATGGGTGTATTTTTGGCCCAATTGATGGGATTAGATTACTATATTTATTCCACGCATGGCGAATCAAAGACCAGGGATTTGACCTTGGCATTACAGCGTGAAGAAAATGGCGGGTATTCTTTGGTTGTCCAGGAATTTCTAAAACGTATCCAGGCAGGGAACCAGGTCATTATTCTAGATGAAGCCAATATTCGACCAGAGATATTATGGATATTGAATGGTATCGCGCGCGGGGAAAAAGAAATTACAGTCGAGATTCCTGGTAAGGAACCCGTCACCGTTAAGGTGGGGGATAATGTGCATTTTCTAATGACGATGAACCCGGAAAGTTACGCCGGCAGGGAGCAAATCCCTGAAGTTTTATTGGAAAATATTTTTAAGCTTTGGGTTCCTTCCGATTATACGCCGGAACAATTGCAGGAAATTCTGGATAATTTTTTAAGATTTAAGAATCAGGAATTTATTCAAACGACAATATCATTATTACAAGCCCAGCAGGCATTGGATCATGGTTTAAGTAAGATAAGTATTGAACAATTACTTCAAATTGTAGAGGCAATGGGGGAAGAGGGATTAAAAGCAATTCCCATAGAAGATTTAAAGGAATTGGAAAAAGAAATCCTCCAAGACCCGCAAGTCAAAAAAAAGATGGATAAAATCCGATCAACCGTGGCTTTGACAGCTCCCGATGTTCGATTGGTCTTTACTTTAAGAGGCTGGTGGGCACAGACCATGGATGGTAAACGGATCATTGTTCCTTTATATGATTTGGTCAATCCCAAACGCAGCCCCGATGCTATCATTGGACTTATCATCCATGAATTACGCCATAAGCGCTTTTCACCAACCGGTGATGAAATGAAGGCAATAGCCCAAACCTTGAACCTGGAATCATCAATTTTGGATCGGCAATTTCACCCTTTATGGAATGTATTTGAAGACTTGCGTATTGATCATATTATGGATCCCAATTTACGGGGAGAGGATAATTATATTACTGCAATGAATACTGAATTTTTTCATCAATCAATGAGTGATGAAGAAAAGGTGAAATATCTCGCTAATGCCATAATCAATCCAGCGGGAGTATTTCTTAACGAAGCGCTTACTTTTGGTTATACAGGGCACCATTCGGAAATCTTTGACCAATTGCCACAAGAGGTTAAGGCTGCGGTCAATCAGGTGATTGAAGGGGGAACCCATTCGTTTTTAAGGCAAACCAGTTTTGAGCCGCAAGCTATCCCTGATTTTAACTATATTCAAAACAGTGCTGATCTTAAGCAGGCACAGATTCGTATCCAAGAAGAAAAGATCCGTTCTGCCACAGAAAGTCTGAAAGTGCTAGGTGAGAAAATATTCCCTATTTATAAAGAACTCGCTCTAAAAAGCCAAGAAGGTCAGGGGGTTGGTCCAGGCTCGCCGCAATTTGTGGTGATGACCCAGGAAGAGTACGATCAATTAATCAACGAATTGGAAGAAGATGGTCAGGATGACCCAGAGGGCACACCGGTAACTGTGATTATAACGAATCCTAGGAACCCTCCACCGATGAGTGAAGGGACTGAACCTTCACCATTGAGTGAGGAAGAGCGTCGGGCCATTGAAGAAGTTTTAGAAGCAGCCCTCGAAGCGGCCCAACACGAGCGGGCAGCACAGATGCAAGAGGGGGAACGATTTAATTTGCGTCTTTCTGAAGTGAGTCAGCATGGAAAACGATTGGCCAAAGGTCTTATTGAATTATTCCGGGTTCCAGAAGAGCCGGATATTGAAGAAAGTGGAACGGGTATGATGATTAATCCTATTCGGTATTTGCTGAAGAATAAGGAACCCTTTGATGAAGAGGCAGATACTTTAGGTAAACCGAATTTAGCTTTAGGTGTTACCGTCGATGTTAGTGGCAGCATGAAGGATTATTTATTAGCCATCAAGAAAATGTTGGCTATTTTAATGTCTGCCATGGGAGAAATCGATAGGAAAAAGGCGGAATACTCCATCAGTCTGGTTAATGAGCATTTAGATGTGATTAAAAGCTTTAAAGATAAATATTCACTAAACCAGTTGAACCAAAAGCAGGAAGATATAGAACGCTGGATGAACGCAGGTGGAAGGAAGGTGGATGAAGGAGGTCCGTCAAACAGGCTGCGTGGGGGTATTGGTCTTTATAATAGCATCAGTGGGATTATTGAGAAATATAGAGCAACCGGGATGAAGAATAAAATTGAGCTTTTACTTACGGATGGTCAAGACACCGGTGGGGATTTAACCTATATTAATGGAAAACCCGTGCCTTCCCAACGCCTAAAAGAAAAGCTAGATGAAGCCAAGCGTCTGGGGATCGAAATTGTAGGCATTGGATTTAATACCACGGATACGGAGGTTTTTGGGGAAGGGCATTATATTCAATTAGACAAAGAAAATGCCGAATCAATCGTAGATGCGGTGTTGAAGATTGCCAGGATTAAAGTTCAACGAGGCAAATTACCAGAAACTGATTTAATGAAACTATTGGAACCTAATCTAAGGCGTGCCGCCGCTACCTATCAACGGTCCCAAACTACCGATGCAGCCGAAATTTCGCCTAAGGGGCCTGGGGGTATCGATTTTACCGCCAAACAAACTCGGTTGGAAATCCAGAATGCTGGGGAAGGGATTAAATTTCATCTTGATCCTGCGATGTTGCGAGAGCTTCAAAACGCCCCAGGTTTTGTGCCGGTGATTATTAGCATCCAGCCTATGAGAAATATCCGCTCCTTTTTGGGTTTAGCTAATAAATAACAATCCTATTCTGTAAAACGTTCTGCCAAAAATCAGGGAGGTTTTTTTATTTATTCCATATTGACAATAAAGGCGGCGGCTCATATAATTAATGTTGCATATACAACTAAATTATGAGCCAATCCTACGTTTTAGAAAAATCCTTAGGTTATGCCATGGGCCGTGCCACCCGTTCCTTGGGAGCATTGGTTAACCGGAATTTTGCTGCTGCAGGCTATGATGTGACCTGTGAGCAATGGTCTATTTTGACCAATTTAGGCAAGAAAAATGGACTAAGCCAGCAAGAATTGACCGGTCTTTTATGTAAGGACAAAACCAGTATTACTCGTCTTATCGATAATATGGAGAATCATAATCTGGTTGTGCGTATTCCTGATAAGAGTGATGGGCGCCAAAAATTAATTTATTTGACTAAAAAGGGCAAGATCTTGCAGGAAAAGCTAGTGGGGATCATTCAAAATACCTTGGCAGAGGCTAAGAAGTCTATATCTGCCAATGACTTAGAAGTCTGTAAGAAAGTCCTTCACCAAATATACGAGAACACCAAAACTTGACGAGGTGGTTGCATGACCAACAACATCATTAAAAGCTCCCTTTTTGTGCTTTTTGCTCTTGGGGTATTTTCAGGCTGCGGGCAGAAGCAGGCTGCGGCTCCCATGCAGATGCCGCCTCCTGAGGTCGGAGTCATTACCGTTTCAGCCCACACCGTGCCGATTACCTCAGAACTTCCCGGCCGCATTGATCCTGAACGCATTGCCGATGTGCGGGCCCGCGTCACAGGGATTGTCTTAAAACGCTTGTTTACCGAAGGTGCGGATGTGCAAGCCAATGATCAGCTTTTCCAAATTGATCCAGCTCCTTTTCAAGCGGCCTTGGATAGTGCTAATGCGAGTTTAGCGCATGCCCAAGCTGAATTAAAGGAAGCTCATTCCAAAGCTGAACGGTATAAGGCCTTGGTCGCGATCAATGCAGTCAGTAAACAAGATGACGATGATGCTTCGGCCACTGCCTTGCAAGCCATTGCGGATGTGGAAGCGGGTAAAGCCAGTGTAGAAACCGCTCAGCTTAATCTAGGCTATGCGGCCGTGACTGCTCCTATTTCAGGGAAGATTGGAGTGGCCAAGGTCACCGAAGGCGCCTTGGTTAACCAGGCTGACGCTACGGAAATGGCTACTATCCAGCAGATGGATCCTATTTATTTTGACTTTACTGAATCCAGTAGCGATCTTTTGCATTTAAAAAGTCTTTTTGATAAAGGAAACTTAGTCAAACTTTCCGATGATGAGGCCAAGGTGACACTCGTGCTGGAAGATGGCAGCACCTACAAACTCCCAGGAAAATTACTATTTCGTGATGTGACGGTTGATCCATCTACGGGCATGGTAAGCCTGCGTTCAGAGTTTCCTAATCCTGATCATACCTTATTGCCAGGGATGTTTGCTCGAGTGCAATTTGAGCAGGCGGTGAAAGAAAATGCCATCAATGTGTTGCAGCGAGCGGTAGCTTTAAAAGGTGATGGTACCGCGACCATCATGGTTGTTGGGGCTGATAATATTGTCAATCCCCGTACGGTGACCTTGGGCGATGCTTCTGGTGATGAGTGGGTTATCACCGATGGACTTAAAGCAGGAGAGACTGTGGTTGTGGATGGTTTACAAAAGGTCAAGCCAGGCGCAGCTGTCAAACCAGTACCTTTTGATGATGAGAGCAGTAAATAATTTGTCATTCCCGCGAACGTCGGCATTGGCCGACATGCGCAGTAGCTTGCGGGAATCCAGTTAAAATTTATGGCAAAATTCTTTATCGAAAGACCAATATTCGCGATTGTTATTGCGCTCCTGATTCTCATCATGGGGATGGTGGCGGTGTCCCAATTGCCGGTGGCCCAATACCCCAGTGTGGCGCCGCCTTCCATTACAATTACATCCTCCTACGCTGGCGCCTCAGCCGAAGTTTTGCAAAATACCGTGACCACCATCATCGAGCAGCAGTTAAGCGGTATTGATAATTTACTCTACATGATGTCTACCAGTAATTCCAGCGGTCAGTCCCAAATCCAGATATTTTTTGAACCAGGGACCAATCCCGACGTGGCCCAAGTGCAGGTGCAAAATAAATTACAGTTAGCGGTCCCAAGTTTGCCGGTGATTGTCCAGCAGGCAGGGGTGACAGTCACCAAATCCACCCGTAATTATTTGATGTTCTTTACCCTTTCTACCCCTAACGGCAGCATGGATGAAATTGCACTTGGTAATTACATTGCTTCCAATGTGCTTGATCCGATCCGTCGGGTTTCCGGGGTGGGTGAGGCCAATATGTTTGGTACCGAAAATGCCATGCGCGTTTGGATGGACCCTCAGAAACTTTACGCCTATAATCTTACCTCTCAAGATGTGATCAATGCCATTTCCGCGCAAAATGTACAGGTGCCCTTAGGCCAATTAGGCGACCGTCCTTTTACCAAGGGCCAGCAGTTAAATATCACCTTGCAGGGCCAAAGCACCTTGGCGAGCCCTAAGGAATTTGAAAATATTATCCTGCGGGTTAATCCGGACGGCTCCAGGGTTTATTTGCGGGATGTGGCACGCGTTACCTTAGGCGGTCTTGATTATTCTACCCGGGCCCGGACCAATGGTTTTCCCTCAGCTGCAGTGGCCATCAAAATGTCACCAGAAGGTAATGCCGTGGCCACGGCTGATGCCATTCATGCGAAGGTCATCCAACTTTCCAAATTTTTTCCAGCAGGCGTTAAAGTTGATTATCCACTAGATCAGTCGGCCTTTGTGCGCATTTCTATTCGGGAAGTGATTAAAACCTTGATGATTGCTATTTTCTTGGTGTTTTGTGTGATGTATTTATTTTTGCAAAGCATGCGTACTACCTTAATACCGACGATCGTGGTACCGGTGGCCCTGATGGGGACCTTTATTGTAATGAAGGCCTTTGGTTTCTCCATTAATGTATTGACGTTGTTTGGTATGGTCTTGGCCATAGGGATCTTGGTGGACGATGCCATTGTGGTCGTCGAGAATTGCGAGCGGCTGATGCGGGATGAAGGGTTATCGCCCAAAGCCGCGGCGCACAAGGCCATGGAACAAATCACCGGGGCTTTGATTGGTATTTCCCTGGTGTTGACCGCGGTATTTATCCCCATGGCATTTTTTGGCGGCTCGGTTGGGGCGATTTATAAACAGTTTTCGCTCTCCTTGATTGCTTCGATGTTATTTTCCATCTTTTTGGCACTGAGTTTAACCCCTGCGTTGTGTGGAGTAATTCTAAAACCCATCAACAAAGATGAGCACGAGAAGAAAAAGGGATTCTTTGGGGTCTTCAATCGGGTTTTTGAAGGCGGGCGCAATAAATATCAACTCATGGTAGAGCGCATGCTGAAGACCACTGGTCGTTATCTGATTGTTTATCTGGTGGTGGTTTTAGCGGTGGCTATTCTTTACATGCGGCTTCCTACCTCATTTTTGCCAGAAGAAGACCAGGGGTATTTCATCACCAATATTCAGCTTCCTGTGGGGGCGACGCAAGAACGCACCTTGGCGGTGCTTAAAAGGGTAGAAAAATATTTTATGAGCCAACCAGAAGTGGACAAAATTATTACCGTAGCTGGTTTTAGTTTCAACGGCCGTGGCCAGAACTCCGCACTTTCCTTTATTCGCCTCAAGGATTGGGATCAGCGGCCAGGGGATGAGCATAAGGCGCCGGCCATTATCCGACGAGCTTTTGGGGCTTTTTTCCAAATTAAAGATGCTATTATTTTTCCGGTCAATTTACCACCCATTCCTGAATTAGGTGTATCTTCAGGGTTTGACTTAGAGCTCGAGGACCAATCAAGCCTTGGTCATAATAAGCTGATGGCTGCCCGCGATCAATTAGTAGCCCTAGCTGCCAAGAATCCCAATGTGGTGGGCGTGCGCATGCAAGGCCTGGAAGATGCGGCCCAACTTAAAATCAATGTGGATGAAGCCAAGGCCAGCGCTTTAGGTGTTTCTTTAGCAGATATCAATACAGCTTTGCAGTCCAATTTTGGTTCCTTTTATGTAAATAACTTTGTGCATGGCAACCGCGTGCAGCGGGTTATCATCATGTTGGATGCGCCTTATCGTATGTTGCCGTCGGATATTGGCCGCATCTATGTGCGTAATAATGAAAATAAGATGGTTTCTCTTTCAGGATTGGTGCATTTGCAGTGGACCTATGGTTCTCCCCAGTTGCAGCGGTACAATGGCTTTCCAGCCATTGAAATTGTAGGCGCAACTCCTCCGGGAAAAAGCACGGGAGATGCCATGAAGGCCATGGAAGAAATGATCAAGCAATTGCCCGCCGGTATTGGCTTTGAATGGACGGGCCAATCCTATGAAGAAATACTTTCAGGAAAACAGGCCCCCGCGCTTTTTACATTGTCGATCATTGTGGTGTTCTTGGCCTTAGCGGCACTTTATGAGAGCTGGTCGATTCCTTTTGCGGTGATGCTAGTTGTTCCATTAGGTATTTTAGGTTCGCTGTTAGCCGCTTCTTTACGCGGCATGCCCAATGACGTTTATTTTAAGGTTGGGCTTTTAGCGATCATAGGTTTATCGACCAAGAATGCGATTTTGATTGTGGAATTTGCCAAGGATTTGCAACTGCAGGGCAAGGGATTGGTGGAAGCCACCATCGAGGCCGTGCATTTGCGTCTTCGTCCGATTTTGATGACGTCATTGGCTTTTATTTTGGGAGTTATGCCTTTGGCCTTGAGCACGGGGGCTGGATCAGCCAGTCAGCATGCCATAGGAACAGGGGTTGCCGGCGGGATGTTTACGGCTACCTTCTTAGCGATTTTCATGGTGCCGGTCTTTTTTGTAGCGGTGCAACGCATATTTATGCCCAAGGATAAGAAAAGATGACATTGACCAATCGGATCATCATCATGGGAACGTTATGCATTCTTTTATCAGGATGTTCGCTGATCCCTCATTATGAGCGTCCATCCTCGCCGGTGCCGCAGCAATATCCTTATGGCTCTGCCTCCAAGGGGCAAGGTAAATTAGCCTATGATGTGGGCTGGCATGAATTCTTCAAGGATCCTCGTCTGCAAAAGCTCATTGAATTGGCCCTGCAGAATAATCGGGATTATCGAGTGAGTATGCTCAATGTGCAAGAAACTCAAGCTCAGTTTCGCATTGTGCGCTATGGCCTTTTACCAAGCTTTGGATTAAATGCCGACAGCAATCGTCAGAGAGGCATTGCCACGTCCAGTACTTATTTTAAGACCACCACCTATCAGGCGGATGTAAATACTTCGTATGAATTGGATGTATTTGGAGCTATCCGCAGTTTAAAGGCCCAGGTATTAGAACAGTATTTTGCTACCGAAGAGGCAGGCAGGGCAGCCCAAATTTCTTTAGTGGCGGAGGTGGCCATGCAGTATTTGACCATCTGCGCGCTAGATGAGCAAATGGATTTGCTTCAAACCACCTTAAAGTCCGTTTCTAGTTATGAGGATTTGATCGATAAAAGTTATCAATTAGGTAATTCGACGGCCCTGGATTTAAAATTGGCCCAAACCCAGGTGGAAACCATCAATGCCTCTGTTGCGGATTACGCGCGTCAGCGGGCCCAGGCGCAAGATGCCTTGGTGCTATTAGTGGGAGAGTCCCTGCCAGATGATTTACCGTCGGCGTTAAGTTTAGAATCTGAGGATTTGCTTTCCGATCTACCAACCGGAACTTCTTCTGATTTGATTGAGCGTCGACCGGATATCTTGCAGGCCGAGCATCAGCTTAAGGCAGCCAATGATAATATTGGAATTGTGCGTTCTAATTTTTTTCCTAGCATTACCTTAACAGCCTCGGATGGTTCAGCTAGCGTGAAATTAAACAAGCTCTTTACTCATGGCACGGGGATATGGGCGTTTTCACCAGAAATTTCTTTGCCGTTATTTAATGAAAATACCAATTTGGCCAATTTGAATGCGGCTTGGATCAGTGAGAAAATTGAAGTAGCCCAATATGAGAAGGCCGTGCAGAATGCTTTTAGAGAAGTATCTGATGCCTTGGTGGCCCGGGACACTTTTAATGCTCAACTTTCAGCCCAGCAAAAATTGGTGGCTGATGAAAAAGATCGTTTGAGTCTTTCATCAGCCCGTTATCACAGCGGCATTGATAATTATCTGACCGTACTATTGGCCCAGCAAGATCTTTATAACGCCCAGGCGAATCTCATTCAGGTAAGTTTGGGACGTTTTTCTAATCTGATTTCTCTCTATAAAGCCTTGGGTGGCGGTTGGTCCTCATAACGGACACGCGGTCCTCAAACCGGACACTCGCAGAGCTCGCAGTTGCTCGAAAATAAATAAACTCTCTTGGGAACTTTTCGCTTTTGGTACTTGTCTAATCTTATGAAGGCAGAAAAACATTTTATAGACAGGAGAATTATATGAAAAATACCGTCGCGAGTCTTATCCTAGCATTAGCTATATCCGTGCCATTAATCAGTTACGCTGATCCCGCTGCTCCCATGGCAGGTGCTCCGTCCACTGTTGAAGGGCATCACGGCATGCATGATCCCATGCATATGATGGGCCATCAGTTGTTTCCATTGACCCATTTGCTGAGCGCTTAAAACTTGAGAAAGTTCCTGGGTCTCTGCTTCTCTTAATTGCTTCATCTGTTGACGAACCGCGTCACGATCCGCGGTGCCATCCTCCACATTTTGATGTAATTCTTCACGCTGGGAGCCATATTTTTCGATAATAGGGGTCACTGCGGTAACCTGGTCCTGGGTCAATCCTAATTTATCCTTCATTTTGGCAACAATTTCATCCGCACTTGGTGGTTGCTGTTGCGCAAAAGCAGGC
>Ga0206957_1117_pt1 | contig 16812 bp, 16 predicted proteins | sample Alteio_BWOrgHeat_32_FD_152975 | JGI IMG/M metagenome (GOLD analysis project Ga0206957, IMG submission 152975) | Enriched cells from forest soil in Barre Woods Harvard Forest LTER site, Petersham, Massachusetts, United States -... | ecosystem: Environmental > Terrestrial > Soil > Temperate forest >...
AAGGGCGATGACGATCTGATCAAGGATTGGGGGAAAGCAATAATCGGTTTAACTCCTGAATCATTGCAGATTGTCATCGATATTGCAAGGGAAAAAATAATAGGGTACATCAATACAACAATAAAAGAAGCTGCATGAAGATCATTGATATTTTCCCTCCAAAAATTCAGTACTACAAATCGATCGATGAGCTTCCGATCCGTAACTGGTTTAAAATACAGGATACGGATGATATTACCTGGATGCTCAAGAAAAAGTATAGCGTCAATGCTAAACAGCTTGCAGTACTGGCAAAGGCATTCGCTGATTGTCAGGCACAATACATCGACACATTCGGCTTAAGTGACAATTACCGGAAGATCCTTACCCTGAAATGGGAGATCGCGGTGCTGCGCTCTGAACTGGTCATGCAGGGCAAGCGTACAAATCAGGTTTATATCGACCTAAAGACGCTTGATCTGAAAGTAATTTTAACAGAAAGCAAAGCATCTGAAACGGGATCGGTGAAGGTTATGATTGAAAAGCACATGGGCTTTAAGCTCAATGAGAATGAAGTTACTGTAAAGGAATTCTACGAATACCTGAATGATCTTAAACGAACAGTTGAACAGCAAATAGCAGCAAATGAACGCGGATAAAATAAGTAGTAAGTCCATATTTGTTGAAGATGACCCGTTTGGACAGTTTAACCAGGGTGCGGTCGCTGCTATTGGTAATCTTAAAGAGATTGCCGAAGGCGTTAAAGCCGTTGCGCAGGAAACCATAAAGGCAGGTAATGGAGTGCAGCTTTTTGATGCTGCAAGCGTTCAGAAAATGAACGAAGCTATTTCCGGACTTAATAATACCACTACCGCGTACGTCGCATTACAGACAAAGCTTGCTAAGCTCGAACAGGAATCCGAAAAGGTAGCACAACAGCAGCTGCGCACCCAGCAGCAGCGAAAAAAAAACGTTGATGACCTCGCTAAGTCAGAAGCCAGGGCAGCAGCAGAAAAAGCAAAGGCAGATAAGGCGGCAATAAAAGCGGCTTCCGATCAGGAGAAGGCAAACGCAAAGGCTCAATCTGCTTATTACCGCCTGTCCCAGCAGCTGATCGATAATAAAAAGAAGGTCAAGGATCTGCTTGCATCCGGAAAAGAGCTGACCGAAGAGGATCAGAAACTAATTCACCATACCCAGGAGCTTGACCAGAAATTAAAAAAGATTGATGCCACAGTAGGGGATCATACCCGTAATGTAGGCGCTTATTCCGAATCACTCCGGGAAGTTATTGCAGAGATGGGTCCGTTTGGCGGTCTTATTACCCGGATCACCCGAACATTAGAGGTCTTAGAAAAGCAAAACGAAAAATCGACATCAGGCTTTGCAAAATTTGGCAATGCATTAAAAGCGGTCGGACTTGGAGTTGCGCTATTCGCTATTTCAGCCATGGCTGATGCCAGCAAGGAAGCAAATGAGATGAGCGAGGCGCTTAAAAGAACCTCCGAGCGGCTTGATATTTTCTCCGGATTACTTGGCAAGGGCGCTACACTTTCGGCTATTGCCCTTAAAAATGCAATGCAGGGAATTAATTCTGACGTGGGTAAAGCACGTGATTTATTCGCTGAACTGATCGATGTAACCATACGTCAGGCTGATGCTGTTCGGATGCTTAAAATTGACCTGCAAAAGCTCACAATCGAACAGGATGAGTTCAACCAAAAGGCAAATGATACCACAATCGGATATAATGAGCGCATTGCTGCACAGAAGGAATCCATTGAACTGAGTAAAAAAATAGCAGAGAAAAATATTGAGATTGCCAAGAATGAGAAGGTAGTCGTTGACCTGGAATTTGCAGCCACGGAAGCTGCGGTGGGCAAAGGAAATGTAAATAAGGAGTTAAAGGACAAACAACTTGAGGCCACATTAAAGTTAAATGAAGCTATCGCAGCAGGCGATCTTTTGGAGCTTACCAATTCTGAAAAAATACGCCAGATCAATGCTCAAAGGGCAAACGAGGAGATCGATCTGATTCTGAAAAAGCGCGAATCAGCCAATACCCAAAAAGCCATCCTGGAAGAAGAATTGAAGGATGAAAAGGTGCAACTTGAGCAGCGTAAAAAAGTTGCGGATGATCTTTTGCAATACAACAAAAAAACAACAGCTGAGGAGCTTCGCATTTTCAAGGAAGGGTATAACATTCGTTTTAAAAGCAATGAACTCCTGCAGGAGCAGGATGCCGTCGCCCTTGCAAATAAAATCAAGAGCTTAAAAACAGCTGAGGGGCACGGGTTAGGCGAGGAAGGTGTTGCGGAGCTTGCTAAAATCATTAAGCAGTACCAGGAGAATGAGATTGAAAACAATAAAACGAAAAAAGCACAACAGGAAGAAGAGATAAAGCGCCGGCAGAAAATAGCGCAGATCGAGCAGCAGATACTTCTTATCTCCATCAAAGAGCGCGAAGAGGCAACTATTGCAGCTGCTGAGAAGGACAAAGAGAGGTACGAAAAGGGTAATGAAGACATTTTAAAGCGAGACAATGTATTTAACGGCAAGAAATTAAAAGGACGAACCAGTGCCCTGGAAGATCTCAAGTCATTACTTGAAGTCGAAACCAGCTACAAAGAGGAGGCTGCAAAAAAGCAGGCTGACATTGACATTCAGAATGCGAAGGACACTATTTACGATAAAAAGGTGCAGGCCGAAGAGATAAAGAAAATTCAGGAGCAACTGCAGGCTGATCTGAACAAAATAGCTGACGACGGGGCAAAAAAACAGCGCGATCTCGATAAGGAAGAGGTCGATATGAAAAAGAAGATCTCCGATAAGCGCAAGGAGATCATTGCCAACGACCTGAACTCAACAATCGATTTCACAGAACAATCCCTTTCACGTGAAGATGAGTTACGGCAGAAGCAGCTGGATAATGACCTGGATATGCGTCAGCGTAACATCTTGCAACAGCAACAACTGGCAGAAGCTGGCCGTAAAAATACGCTTGCATTTGAACAGGCAGCAGCTGCCAAAGACGAACTGCAAAAACAAAAGCTTGCCGAAACTGAAAAGAAACGCGAGAAGGCAATTGCATTCCTAAAACTATTTGCCGCCTATGCTGAGAAGGGGGATCCGGATCAGGCGCTTGAAAAGACACTTGTACAGATGGCCATTGCCGGGGCAATTGTGGAATCTTATAAAGATGGTGTCGAAGGAGTGGAAGGCCCGGGAACCGAGACCAGCGATAGCATCCTTGCCCGTCTTTCTAAAAACGAATCGGTAGTTACCGCATCCGGAACAAAAGAAAATCCGGGACTGGCAACGGCCATGAATAAGGGTAAGGTTGACGAATATTTTGAGAAAAAGTATCTGCCAAAATACATGACCGATCAGAATGTGGGAGGCTTCGGACAGAACGTTTACAATTCACTGCTTATTCACAAGTTTGCCGAGCTGAAAGATGAACTGAGCGAAGTAAAAAAAGTCATTAAGGATTTACCGCGCAATGAAACGAACCTGAATAACCTGGGTGAAGTAGTGAATAAGAAAATTGAGAAAGGATTTATCAGGATAACAACGCACAAACCAAAACAAAGCCCGCTTAATTACACATGATCTCGGCACTATTTTATATAAACACGGTTCAAGTTCCGCCTCCTGAAAACTGGCCGGAACTGGCTTTTCAGCTTAATTATGGCAAAGATCAGTTCCCGACTTCGGGCGTGCTAACAATTACGGATTTTAAGTGGGTGCGTGAAAATTACGATCTGCTTACAACTTATATAGCGGGCGGATTAAGCGGTGATGTTGGTATAGAAGAAGGTCCGAGCCTTCGCATTGATCTGACAGACGGCAAAACAACTTCAACAGCATTCTACGGGTACCTTGACCTTACAAATGGAATGCAGATTAAGGACCGGATAAGCATTACTGCAAAAGCGGTCAGTCATGCGACGGTCGATTGGATAAATGATGTAGCTGGTGGCTTCACATTTGAATACCTGGCATCTGATACTTTCAAAGCGACCGGATTACCGGGATATATCTCTTCTGATATGTACCATTTCGTGCCGTACATCAATAGCAAGGTGCCAAACTATGAGCAGGCAGCAATGGCTACGCTAATGGCTTATAACGTGGGAAAAGCAATTGCAGAGGCTATAAACAAACTTTACAATTTACTTGCCGAAATTATTGTCAACTGGTCTGATGTGGAGCTTACCGAAATAATAAAATTCGTCATTGAATTAATTTACCTGGTTGCACTCCTTGCAACGATCATCAAGCTGATCGAGGATATTATCAAGTTCATTATTTCGCCTGTAAAATATCATGCAGGTATGTACGTGCGTGATCTGATGGCCAAAGGCGTGGAATACTTATCAGCAGGTAAAATGACATTCGTGTCCGACATTTGGGCGAAGGGTTCGCCTTATTACAATGAATTTATTTTACCGGAAAAACTTTACAATCCGGTCAATGCAACGGACGAAAGCCTGTTTGGATTTCTCATTCCAAGCAAGAACGAACAGGTAGGATGGTATAAAGGAACGTTTGCCCAGCTGCTTGATGCAATGAAGTTGAAATACAACGCTAAAATAGTTGTGACAGTGAATGCTGACGGTACCGGAACCGTTAACCTGGTACGACGGGATAAGAATGTTTTGCCTCCTGTTTATCAGCTGCGCGATATTTATCAGCCCGAATACACTTACAATACTGATGAGCTGGCAGGTAATTACCTCATTTCTTATCAGACCGACGGCCAGGATGAAAACACGCTTCAGGATTACAAGGGAACAATTTACCAGGTCATTACACAGCCGCGCAAAGTGAACTATCAGCCGTTTGTAATGGTGAAGAACCTGGTATCGGCAAACATTCCATTTGCAAAGGCGGTTCAAAAAACAGATCTGACTTCGCCTGAGAAAATCATTAATTCGTTCGTGAATGATCTGGATGTGGTCATCCAGGAAATAAATAAAGTGCTTGGACCCGCTATAAGCGCATATAACAGCTTATCAAGCAGCGGGACATTCAATAATCTATTTAGCGGCGGTCTTTTCGGACTAGCAAAGAAAATATTTCACAAAGAGATTGTTATTTTCAATACAACGCCTGCACAGTTCTTTGTCGGTACCAGCATCGGCGGTATTTTCCCGCTGCTAAATAATGAGCTAACTCAGCTGGCCGCAACACCGGCTCTTCAAATATCGGCTCGTACCGGTATGCTGCTTTTGTCCAGCGATCATTTTTCTGTGCCAAAGATTTTTATTTTAAATGAGAGCGCAACCGATTATAAATACAACCGCATTGCAACAAACAATGATGACACTGAGAGCGCCAAAGCCATGTGGGACGGATTCCACTATGTAAACAGCTTCATTCCGGCCAGCGAAAACCCTGCTTATTCTGATCGCCCTACCGGCAATCAGTTTATGATCAAGCGTTTTTCAAATGTGCCGTTTGACTTCAAAGATTTTATAAACGTGGTTCAGAACAATCGCATTTATGATGCACAGGGCAATCCTGCAATTGTGGAGAGCCTGAAGTTCAATCCGTATATAGGCGGAGGAGTTGCCGAGGAGCTTGTTGTTCGCTTTCCAAAGCTATTCACCAAAAATTTACAAGAAACATTCTTAAATCCTGACGGCCAATGATAAATAGTTTTTTAAATAAGGACATGTTCGACAAGCTACATGCTTTGTCGAGTGAATTTGAAGCAAAGATGAAGGATAAATTTAAAACTCCTGAAGAGCGAAAAAAGTTTGAAGAGGCGCTGAAGGATCCGCGCATCAAAGAGCAGGCAGATAAGTTAACTGAACACCTTAACAACTTCAGCAAATCATGGCAAACCCGATAAGATTATTATCCCAGAATTTTTACAAGGAGCTTTCTGCGGCTTCGGTTAGTTGGCTGCTCGGAAATGTGGGCGATAAAATCCGCGTGGAGACATCCATCAGCATTGAGATCTATGCGGTTGGCAGTTCCGATCAGATGTTTACTTTAAATGCAACTGATGGATATATAGGTACAGGATGGGTATTCGATCCTCAGGGTCAGTTCGCCAATTTCAATATCGGGGATACTGTTTTATTTAGAAATCAAACAGATGGAAGCGTTTACACTTTTACAATTATTGATAAAAAAGACAATTCTAGTATACAGTTAAGCGCGAAATTTACGACAGTCGGAGATAATTATCAATTGGGTAATGCTACGTTTACCGTCACAACTCCAATAACAAGCCTTCGGTACCGGTATAATACGATTACAAATACCGGCTCTGATACTTTTATCAGCGCGATCGACGGCATTTCAGAGCAATTATTTATTTCAAAGAGCAAAGCGGCCAGCGACACTTCATTATCTGCAATGGAGCCGCAGAATGCGCTTACCTGGCAGGAAGGGCTTGCAGGATCATTGACAACCGACTTCTCAGGATCAAGCGTTCCGGTTTGTCAAATACAAGGTATACAGATTGATGACGGAACAACTGACGGCGTTTATAAAAGTCAGTTCAAGATCGTTCATTATACCAGGATCAGCCCGTACCTGCTTTACCTGATGACTATTCCGCCATTTAAGGACAGTAATTGTCTTAAGTTCATTACTCAGGTCGATGCGCTTTATTATTATACGGATCCTAATTTCGTTCGTAGCCAGATTTTCGATTCTATCCTGGGGAATGTCGGATGGTATAATGAGAATTTTGCAACGGGCAAAACAAATTATTCCATTGCAAACCTGGCTTATTCCAACGGCGGAAACGCAGTTGATTCTATTCAGCTTGACGCATCTGAAACAACTGTCACATTTGATATTTATAACACGGTTAATACTCCATTCTCAAGTGGCAATACAAAATTTGTACTCGGATTTTTCAAAGTGCCGACCGACGTTGCCGAATATCAAAACAACGGTCAGCTCCTGGATATAAATTTTTTGTTCGATAGGGCAAAACAGACAGTAGGATCGGGTGCGGTGAATGGAGATAATTACGGCGGAACATATCAGGTACTTAAAGGCATTTCGGCTGCATTTGTAAGCAGCAGCAGGATTACTGTTACTGCTAAAATAGACATGGCAGCAGCTGTGCTGACTGCGTTCGACAAAAGCTCACCGCCTCAATATTTATTATTCGTTTCAGTTCAGGACCATACAAAGGCAACCAATGCAAGCGACCTGGTAACTCTTGAGGTTGATAAAGAGCCATTCACTATTGTTACTTCTGATCCGACAATGATTGTGCCTTCAAATACATTCATAAGGCATCCGGAAGTAAATCCGGCTACCGAAGGAATAACACCTGGCGCAATCGCAACGCCTGAAGTGCTGGCAACAATTGATTATGATGCATCAGCATGGACGGGCGGCTCGGCAACGTTCAACTTGCAGCTGAATTTTAATTTTTTACTCGGCGGCAGTAATACATGGACCGCAGCAGGTCAGTCTTCCATAAATGCAGCAATGACGGCGCTCGTTTCTGCCATAAATGCTGCAACAGGAATAACATCTGTGACCTGGAATAATACAACCAAAATATTGCACATTGTCGCGCCGGTTGGTTCTGGCGCAACCGGAAATACATACACAATTAGCTTTAGCGCATCCGGCGGAGGTGCCCCGTCCATTACACCATCTTCCGGAAGTTTTTCCGGAGGGGTAGATCCAACTTATCAGCAGCTTGATGTTTTCCCGGAAGATGAACTGGTTGCTTGTTCTGAATTTTATATAGATCGCACTGGCAGAACTTCAAATGAAATTATTTTACAATCAATCAATGGAAGGATTGTCGCTAAAAACGGCGCGAAAGAATTTGAGCTGGATCAGTATATCATGCAGCTGTCTTCATTCCCGTTTGTCGGAGATTCGCAGCAATTTGATGCGCAGGTAGCGCGTGCATTTCATATACCGGTCGGAACGATCAGAAAATATATTGAGGTAAAGCGCCGCAATGACCTGGATAGTGGAAACAAAAGATATTTTTCTGCAAACTATCCGCTGCTATGGAGGTGGGAGTACTGGACGGCTGCGCTGGGCGTTGATGCCGCTTTCTTTGATACCACAAAACCGAATAATGGCTTTAACGAATGGTGGTATCAATATGCGCAGGTATCAGGATGGTCGCTCAATTACGAGCTGAACATTTCAGCCACAAAAGACGGCACTCCGCAGGCATATCAATTAGTGCAGCCAATTCTTCCGCATGATTACCGTAGCAACAGCGCGTATGTGCTTAAAGAGGTGGTTACGTTCGACAATATAGACCATACAAAACAACTATGCACGGGTGGAAATACAGATGTGACAATCAACTCGCAGGTTTATCATACAAAATTTGATAAGCAGTTTTTATATACCGACCGCGACACGCTTGTACGCGCCATCTTCACAAAGAACTCCACGCCAGCAAACGTAACGGTAGTAATTGGCATGGAGATTTGGGAACAGGGCGGCATTTATGGCAAGCGCAGATTTTCAAGTAAATGGCAAGCTGATTCCGATACATGGTTCAAATCTTCTGATCCGACCGGAACTCCTTTAAAGGTGGTGGTGAATGCTTATGGAAATAGCATCGTAGCCGAGTGCTATATTGATTATACGAAGCTGCCGGCCAATATTCAATCGTATAAGCTCAGCGCACGCATTTACGAAATAGGAGGAGTACTTGAAACCGATGATGGCGTTCCAATTACAACAGATGACGGCGTACAAATAGAAGTCGATTAAACTTAAAAACAAAAACTATGGCACTCGATGGCGAATGCACAACAGATAGGGTATATGTAATTTTAAATCCCGGAATTGTAACAGGAGGCCCTTCGCTTCCTGCTAATCCGCTTCCGGGATGTTGCAGCGATTTTGCGCTGAATGTTTTGGCAGACAATACCGGCATAGGATTGCAAAATGATATGAGTGGATTTTATAATCTGTTCGATCCGGTTGTGTCTGCCGTTACAATGACATTATATAAATGGGTAAGCGGATCCTGGGTAAGCCAGACTACCCTTACTGATAACACTTATGGAATTTGTTATCCGTATGGAAGCTATCAGAATAATGCAGGTCAGAATTTAGTTGGTTATCAGGTAGCATGGTCATCTGTGCTTTCGTCGTTCGGAGCTGGCTCATATAAAATTACGATGGCCGCAACGATTCCCATTATTGGAAATCAGAATTACGACAGCGCCGAGTACTGCTTAAACACTTATTCGCCGCTTGCAGCAGATGGAACGGTGAGGCTTGAATACTGGCTATCCGGAAGCATTGGCGATATAAGCAACGACCAGCTCGTACGCGATTTTGGAAGTAACAGCCTTTACGACAGCCTGCGCTTGCCCGGTTACTTCGGTTATCCGAAGGCGACTTATAAGGATGAAGACATCGAATACGAAACCGGCAAACGCGAGTTCGTGGAGGATGAACAGATACCAATTTACAAGCTTAAATTAAAGCCGGTTGCTTTTTTCATCCATGAAATATTGCGTACCAATTTCATGCAGGCCGATACCATGGCTGTAACCGATTATAATAGCCGTAACAATGGCATATATGTTCAGAAGTACGTACGTAAAAACAGCGGGTATGAACCTAAATGGTATCCGCTTCAGGCGAACCTGGCGACGGTTGAACTTGAATTTAAACAGCAATATAATAGGCTGCGTAAGTTCCGCGACTAAAATTGCGTTTGAAATTTTAATATATATATTAGTGTACAAAGTTGTAAATAATTATACAAATTTTTACATGAGAAAATCGCTAGTATTATTTCTGCTTTTGCCTCTTATCGCTTTCGGACAGATAAAAGTAAAAGACCTGCCAACAACCACAACCGGAACCCAGCACGATAATTTCTTAAAGGATGATTCTGCAGGCGTATCTGGATCTACTAAAAAAATAAATTGGGCGGCATTAAAGTCGCTTTATAGTATTGCAACCGCAACCGGAACGGGTAGCTATGTCGGAAAGTTTACCGGCACGACTACGCTGGGCAATTCGATCATCTACGACAACGGCACAAACATTGGCATCGGAACTACTAATCCGGCTCGAAAACTTGACGTTCAGGGTTCTATTGCGGTAGGTATTCCAAATTCAGCTTCAGGTTCACTTTACCTATACAACGGGGCAAATACAAACAGACTGCAATTAACACCTAGCACTACGGCTGCTGATATGCAATGGTTTCTTCCGGGTGCATTAGGAACTACGGGTCAGGTATTAACTGTTACAGCATCCGGAGGTGGATCATATACTTCATTGTGGCAGACACCTGTGGCCGGCTGGTCATTAACTGGCAATTCAGGAACAACTGCTGGTACAAATTTTATTGGCACTACCGATAATCAACCATTTTACTTAAATACAAAAAATTCAACCAACGTAAAATTAATTGGGAATACAATTACTATTCCTGATGGCAAAAGAATGACAGGGGGCGATAGCACAAAGGCTGTAATAAATTTATACAATGGCTCAACGAGTGGTCAGATAGGACTTTATTGTGATGGCGGTGCTGGACTTAGTTCAAGCCTACAATTAAATAACGGAACAACTAAACTTATTGGAGGTGACGTTACCGGCAACTGGGGGCGCGTATATATTGACAACGGAAACATGTGGCTATCGCATTCGGTTGGTATATTAATGACTTCACCATTAACATACCAATCGGGTTCGTATGCAAGTGGAAAAGTATTGACATCTGACGCAAGCGGAAATGCTACATGGCAAGCAATACCGTCGACGGTAAGCGACAGCGGTTTAATAGCCGTCAACCATGGAGGCTTAATAATAGCAGCGGCAAAACCAAGAACAATAAAAATAGATTCTTCATCACAGGGGTATAACCCATTGACCCAATATCGGGCAAGCGTTTTGTATGACCCGATAGCCGGGTCTTCTAGTTTAGTTAATACGGGCACGTTGACATCTGGAGCAACAGGTACTGGATTTACAATCAATCTTACGTCTTCAACTGTAACCGGGTTGGTTGGTGTAGCAAATGGAGCTGTTGGAATTTCAACATATGTAACGGGGGATTTATTAATTGCAAACAGCTCGTCTTCATTAGCAAGATTAGCAGTTGGCTCTGCTGGAAAAATGTTAACCGTTACAGGCAGTCTGCCAGCATGGACAACGGCAACGTATCCGCAAGTCGGCACAGCAACAAGTTCTTTTTTAAGAGCCGACGGAACAAACTGGGTTGCATCAACTTTGACATTGCCAAATGCTGCAACGACAGGAGATTTATTATACGCGTCGGGTTCTAATACAGGTGCTATGCTAAACGACGTTGCAACAGGAAGCGCGTTAATAAGTGGAGGCATAGGTACAGCTCCATCATGGGGGAAGATAGATTTAACAGCACATGTAACGGGCGTATTGCCTTCTAGCAATGGAGGTACGGGCGTAAACAATGGAGGTAGAAATTTAACTATAAGCACAAACAGCGGAACGCTTGCTTTTTCGTCTTCTTCATTAACTGGAACGCTTGCTAATTCTGGCAACATTGCTACGTTAACTGGAGGTATAGCAAGTTCGCAGCTTGCTATGTTTTCTGGAACAACCGGACAACTTACTTCAAGTTTTATAGCTGAAAACTCGCATGGTATGTCATTTAGCAGCGAAAATGCTGCACAGGGAACTTCATCTTCAAACGACCCGTTTTATTTTATCGGCACATTAAATGGAACGCAAGATATTTTCTGGTTTAACCAATCGCTTGGCTCATCTCAACAACACGGAATAGATATTGAGAATGGGAACTCGGATGATTTTTTTATGCGACTTGTCGGACACGCCGTAACTACTTCAGGAGACGCGTTTCAAGACGGAGGATATATAAGACAAACAGGAGTTGGTGGATTGTCTTTAGGAGCTTCAAGCACATCGGGGGACTTGCGACTATATGCAGGAGGTTCAACGTCTGCAAAAAATGCAGTTATACTTGATCACAATTTAAATTTCATTACAAACAATACAGGTAGCGCCCTTTCAACAAGTGCTACTACCGGATTTACTTATTTACCAACTTGCGCAGGGACACCAACAGGAACACCAGCAACTTTGCCAACAGGCTCAGCTCCCTTTGTATTAGACACTACTAACGGTCATTTAATGGCTTATTATGGCGGTGCTTGGCATATTGTAAACTAAAAATAAAAAATATGAACTACATTTTCGCAAAAACACCAACACCGGCAAGTACGGTTAGAACCTGTGCTACTGATGAATCAAAATTTGAAGCGGATTACAATTGTATAATAGGTATTGAGGGTGCGCGTCCTGAGTTTGTGGTAAATGATGGAGCTACTGTTCAATGGCTAAAATCAACTCCTGGTGATCAGGCTGAAGAAACTATTATTCCTTCGTTGCTGGCAACATGGTTAAATGAAAAATACAATTCGTAAATGGGATACTTACTCTTTTGCATTGCTGTTATTCTGTTTGGAATTATTTTGATTCCCGGATTTGTAATTACAATTATAAAGTGCCGGAACTGGAATGATTATTTCGGACAAGTTGCAAGGGCATTGGATATTTTTTGCAATGTATTTTTTCAATATGCCTTGAATGCAACGTTGATTATTAAAACAGCTACCCACAGATTCGGAAATGAAAAGGAATATATGAGTGAAGTACTTGCAGATAATTACAAAAAGGTATCAACGCTTACATCATTCGGCAGATTTGTGTGTGCAATATTGATAAAAGAAAAGGACGCATCATTTAAAAACTGATATATGGAACTACCAGACGGAACAGGAGATCAAGGAACGGTAACGGGACGGCTTTTATTAGCCGGCGCGCTTTTATTTCATTGGATCCAACAGATGGACCTGGGACTGTATTATGATATCGCCTTCAAAATACTCACGCTGACATCGCTAATGCTGGCGTGTCTGGTTTACTATAAAAAACTAAAAAGAAAATGAGAAACTTCATCATTATTGTTTGTAGCCTGGTTGGCATGATCGGCTTAACCGCAGCCTCCTCTTATATTGATTGGCTGCAATGGCCAGTGCTGATCCTGTGGGGTATTGTCGCATTATTCATTCTCTATGCGACCGTTCGCGGGATCATTAATTCAATCAAAGAAAATAAAGGGAAAGTCGGATGATCTGGATCATGGCCATATCCTGGTGCTTACTTGCGCTTTCGATAGGAGCTGCAGAGGCTGCAATGTTTTACTATAAGTCAGGAGGCAACACCAAGAAGATCGACGAGCATTTTTACTTCAGCTTTGAGCGTTTCTTCATGTGGATTCCATTTGAATTAGCGCTCTATGATCATAGCTGGTTATCATTGCTTAATGGAGTATTTCTTGCCTTGACGTTCGTTTTTATGCACGACGGCTTTTATTATTTCAGCCGCAACCAGATGGACGGATCCTATCCCATGGGCTGGTGGTCGCAATCGATTACCTCCACATCCTGGATGGACCGCAAAGGATTAACTAAACCGGTTTTTCGCACAGCGTATGCCATCGTCGGCATAACGGGACTAATAATAATTAACTACGTACTGAAATGAAACTAACCGTACAAAGATTTCCAAAAGGTCATCCGTTCTATTCCGATGCAATGGACGGACAATATCAAGCTATTTTCGGGCAAATGCTTGATGAGAATAATGAGCTTATCTGCTATACAATGGAGCGCAGGGACACATTAACTCCCGAAGGCACATATCCATTCACATACTATAAGTCGCCAGCTAATCAGGCAGTCGTTCCATTGCTTCATAACATTCCCGGCTTCGAGTATGTGGAGGTGCATATCGCTAACTTTCCTCACGAAGTAAAGGGATGCACGGCAGTTGGAGTGTCGATTGATGTTACAAAACCTATGCTTGTATCAAGCGGAAAAGCATTTACAAAACTTATGTCGCTGCTTAATATGGAAGCCGGCACAATCACTTACGAAACATTCAAATGATCGCAACCCTAACCATAACAGCAACCGTGATACTATCGCTTTGCGCCGTTTCAATATGGCTGACGAAGATCGTGAACGACATTGACGAAAAAGAGTTAAACGAAAAACTATAATAACATGGAAAAAATATTGCCGCTTTCAAACTTCGATTATGCCACAATAGCATTCGGAATTCTTTGTCTTATTGTAACTATTGGAATGAACTTTAAATCGTTCCGCTTCGTTGTAAAAGAATTGATCGCAATGTATTCGGGTCAAAATACTTTTTTCAGTAAAAAGCGCATCGAATCCGGCGTTGCATTCATTGTCCTTCAATGGGGAATGGTCAGGTTTTTACATTTGAAAATAGATGGCATGACAATCAACGATATGCTTATATGGGCTGGACTTGAGGCTGCTATTTGCGGATATGCCTTAAATAAAATACAGGAAGAAAAGAAACTAAACCTGACCAATGACCCAGCTCCTGACGCGAAATAATCTTTACCTGCTCGTTATTGCCGGATTAATTGCCTTCATCCTGATTGATAAGGGATGCAATACGCATAAGGAGAATAAGCAACTTGCCCAGGACATCAACTACCAGGATACGGCTAAAATCTACAAGCTAAAGACCGGCCAGCTGGTTGCCTCAAATACGGTTTTGAAACTTTCGAATGATGAACAGCTCCGGATCCTGATCCAAAAGGATAAGCAGCTGGCCGACCTGCAGAAGCAATTTAAAACCATTTACGGTGCAGCTCAGATCAAAGAGGTAGTTGAGGTCATTCACGATACCATTTCTATTCACGATGGCAAATTTACGCAGGACAATGACCTGCTTGATCTATCCGGATCCGTTGATTCATCTCATGTGAAAATTGATAGCCTGGTGCTTCACAATGTCCAGTCAATTATGATTGGGGAAAAGAAAACGGGACTACTTTCAACTCAAACAACAATCGACGTTATCAATAGCAACCCGCTAATTACTTCTAATGCGATCCGCGGGTACGTAGTGCATGAACAAAAATGGTGGGAGAATCCAAAAACCCAATTCATTGCCGGGTTTATTTGCGGTGGAGTTGCCGCCTATGGCATTCATCAACTGGCAAAATAATCATCATTTTTGGAGGGCGGAAATAGCGGGCGGAAATGCAGCTAAAGAGCCTAAAAATCATTTGAAATTCGCTTAATTTCGACAGCTTGACGCTTGTTTTAGTATTCTGAGACCTGCGCGTCTACCAATTTCGCCACCCGGGCTGGTGATTTCAGCATAAAAATAAGGATTTTTTCATCTTTGCTCTAATTTAAATTTTTGGAGGGAGAAACCGGAGGGAGGAATTTTTCAAACTTTAATAAATAGCTAAAACTTGCCAGCATAGTTTAGGTAATGAATTCATTTGTTTTTATAATACACTTCACACACTTCCTTAAATCCATTAAATGTTTCATTTATTCGAAATAATATCACTTTACACTGTTCCTCAGTTATTATTCTGAAATTATGGGCGAAATCGTTTCGAATAAATTTAAATATTGTCCTTAATTCTCCTCTATAACACTTTATTGCGGCGGAAAAAAAAATTATCGTTATGCTTAACGATATCATCAATATGAAATGATACCAAATTTTGACCATACAAGTTAGTATTATGAAAATTCTTAATACTAGCTTCTAATAATAAAGCCCCATCACGAACTGCTGTATCGTATCTTTTAATTTGAATTAAAGGGGCAACTAAGTCGTTAACTTCTTTAGAAAATTCTATCCTTTGAGAAAGCTCTACAATCTTTTTTTGCCCTTTAGGTGTAACATTAATTTTATTAGGAATATGAACCCAATTTTTAGCACTCAAATATTCGTCTTCATCGGGTTCTGGCCTTTCATATTTAACTTCATGTAATTTGCCCTTATCGTCTTCGAAATAGGAAATCATATTACCTTTCTTATCTTCCTTTAGAAGTTTACCTGTTTCCTTTCTGGCTTTTTCAAATTTCATTAGTTTGAATTCATAGTCGGACTTTCCATCAATACCCTCAACAAATCCAAGTTCTTTCAATTCAATTAAATCTTCATGCCATAATGCGATATGAAAATATTTATAATCGTACGGGGTTTTAAGATTAGTTGGATCTTGATTTATTAATAATTTACATTTATCAATATCATCGACTTCATAAAATGCTGTTCCCAAAGGGAAAGCCCCAAAAGTTCTGAGGGCAATTTCCCATCCAATGCCAAAGGGATATATTGGCCAATCAGCATGAATTGCAATTATTCCTCCATAACCTAATAATCCAGGAAACTTATTCATCATTATACTCTTCTCTGAATAGTTTTACTCAGCTTTCTTAATATAAATGTATTAAAACCATCAAATATAATGGAGGAAATTTTAAACCTTTGAAAACACCCTTTTGAATTTTCCCGCCGCTCCCGCTAATTCCAACTTGTTGATGTAATGGGTTGCCGTTACGTTCGTTTCGCTGTGTCCGCCCATATAAGAGGCTAAATCCTGTCCTACATTGCCAGCGCAGCCAGTGAACCATGTTTTACGGAAGCATTTAAAGGAAAGGCGATGGCCTTTAGTATCTACATAACTTATATAATGGGCAAAAGATTTGCTCAGCATATCTTTTATGAAACGCCTTTTGTATTTTTCTTCCGGGTCTAAAATATATTTATCCTGACCTTTGAAATTCTCGTAGCCCATTTTTATCAGGAGTTCCCAGAGGTCATCATTTATTTCAATGGGTTTCACTTTTACCGAACTGAGTTTTTGAATGCGGGTATTTTTCAAATCCTTCAGGAGCAATACTCCTCCCCTGATCTCTCCTGTCTTGCGGTTTGGGATCACATCTGTCCATTTAATTTCGGGAATCTCCTGCCTCCTCGCCCCTGAATACAATG
>Ga0206957_1118_pt1 | contig 16529 bp, 11 predicted proteins | sample Alteio_BWOrgHeat_32_FD_152975 | JGI IMG/M metagenome (GOLD analysis project Ga0206957, IMG submission 152975) | Enriched cells from forest soil in Barre Woods Harvard Forest LTER site, Petersham, Massachusetts, United States -... | ecosystem: Environmental > Terrestrial > Soil > Temperate forest >...
TCCGCTGGCAGCAGTAGTTACAGCAACACCATTATTGTTTCCGCAGCTGGCAGGTGTTTTCTGCGAAGCAGTGACTGTGATGTCAACAGGCTGTGTGATTGAGGTTGTTGAGACAGAAGTACAACCTTTACTGTCTGTAATGGTAACAGTGTAATTACCAATGGCAAGACCGGAAATGGTTTGCGTTGTCTGAGCATTATTCCATAAATACGAATACGGAGAAGTTCCCGCACTTCCGTTTGCTATCACACTTCCTGTTCCGCCAAAACAATTTATATTGGTTGGAGTTGTCGAAACAGAAACAACAGGATTGACAACAATGGTTGCTGTTGCAGTGGCTGTGACAGAAGCCGCATCAGTAATGGTGACAGTATATGTTTTGGTACTTACAGGGCAATCGCTTATGTTTTGTGAAGTAGCCCCGGTGCTCCATAAATAATTATACGGACTTGTCCCTCCCAATGGGCTGGATGTAACTATTGCGCAGCTGCCTGAACAAATTGTATTACCTGTTGCACTTACGGTTGGAGCAGAACAATTGATTACAGTTACAAGGGAATTCTGTGTATCCGAACATCCTGATCCATCTTTAACAGTATGGGTAATGCTATAACTTCCGGTAGTTAAAAAATTATATGAAAAATTATTTGTTGTTCCGCTTACCGATGGTGAGGTTGGTGAAACAGTCCAGGTAGTTGTCAGAGAACCTCCGGATGATCCTGTATTTGTAAAATTAACTGAAGTTCCCGAACAGATTGTTCCCGATGGCGATTGTGTAAATGATGCCGATACAAAAGGAGTACCTTTTATAATATAATTCTGACTAGCGGTACAGCCATTGCCATCCGTTACGGTTACTGCATATCCGCCCGCTGAGAGACCTGTAATAGAAGCTCCTGTCTGTGCGTTATTCCAAAGGTATGTGTAAGGATATATTTTTGTATAAGGTGAAACTCCGTTTTTAGGAATTGCATCTGCTCTGCCTGTTGAACTGCAACCGAGGTTTGTGCTGGAAGAATCAATAAGTAAAGGCGGATTTACAACTACAGAAGTTGTTGTTGTTGCAGTATGACCAAGTGCGTCAGTTACCGTAACGGTGTAACTGGTAGTGATGGCTGGACACACAGTAATGGAGGGCGTCGTATTTCCTGTACTCCAGTTATAAGTATATGGATTTGTGCCGATAGATCCTGTTGCAGTGATCACGGGACAAGAACCCGGACAAACAGTTGCACCAATCGCAGCTGCATTCATTGTGCATGGATTAAGTGTGATGGAAGTCGTTTTAGTAATGGAATCTTTCTGACAAGCTTCTACCACCAGCTTCACATTGTAGGATCCTGATGTGCTGTACGAAACAGAAGGATTTTTTGCAGTTGATGTGGATGGCGTTCCGCCAGTGAATGTCCAATTGTATTTAAGTCCGAATGTATCACAGCTGGTATATACCGGATTGAAATTAACGGTGGTGCCTGTACAAACAGAAGTCGAATTTTCAGTGAAATCAAGGTTGCTTGTTATGCCTCCGCAGGTATTGATGTATAATTTTGAAAGTGTTGCATTCAATACGGTAGGTCCTCCGCATGTTGTTTGAAAAGCGCCTGCAGTAACAGGAAAAGTACATTGTGATGATCCGGTCAGATAAAGAAAGCATCCGCTTACAGCCACATTACCGCCTGCCTGCCAGCTTTCATTGTTTGGAGAAGAAGAAGATCCTGCCCCAAGTAAACCACCGCAAATCATTTTTCCGGTAGCGTCAAATGTAAAAACAAACAGATCCTCTGATCCGATAAAAGTGGACTGATACGCACATCCTGTTACAGGAAAATCCGTACTGTAAGTATCACCTGCAACAATGATATTGTTCTTGCTGTCAACGGCAATGCCCGCAACTTCTTCATCAGCAGATCCCCCTAAATAAGTTGACCATAGCAGGTTTCCATTGTTGTCGAATTCTGTAACAACAGCATCATCCGAACCATTTCGCGCACTTTGAAAACCATTTTTTATAGGATAATCGGTTGACAACGACCAGCCGCCTACAACGACGTTCCCCAAATTATCACAGGCGATTGCGAATATATAATCAAAGGTTGTTCCGCCTAAATAAGTTGACCATACAGGTGATCCTGTTGCCGGATTCATTTTAACAACAAAGCCATTGTTGATGGCGCCTCCCATGGAAGTTTTCAATGCCGTTGCCGTAACCGGAAAATTCGAAGAAGCAGTATATCCGGTAAAAAAAACATTCCCGGAAGGGTCACAGGAAATACCATAAGCCAGGTCGGAAGAACTTCCTCCATAATAGGTTGCCCACTGCATAGTACGCGAACTGTTAAACTTTGCTACATAAGCATTTTGTCCCAGGTTGCTGGATTGGTAAGGCGCAAGCACGGGTAGGTTGGAAGAAGATGTGTAGCCGGTAACGTAAATATTATTAGCTGCATCCAGCGTAATATCCTGTCCCCAGTCATCCATACTTCCTCCATAAAAAGTAGACCATTGCAATGTCCCGCCCGGATCAAGTTCTGTAATGAACGCATCCTGGTATGTACCACCGCCCGCAACCTGGTTATAGGCGCCGGCGGGACTTATGATTGGAAAGTCTGCAGATGTTGTATTGCCGCAGACAAAAATATTATTGCTTCCATCGGTTACGATCCCATTTCCGAGGTCTCTCCCACTGCCGCCCAGATAAGTGGCCCATAATCGTCCACCGGCCGGATCCATTTTTACAACAAAAGCGTTTGCAGCTCCTTTTAATGAAACCTGGCTTGCCCCGGGACTTACTGGAAAATCAGCTGATTGAGTATAACCGGTGAATATTGCATTTCCTTGCTTATCACTGCTGACAGAATAGCCAAGGTCGCTGTTGGTTCCGCCATAGTAGGTTACCCACGGATCAATGACCAGCGGTAAATTTTTATTATAGCGTGGAATATTGAAACTGATTTGATTATTCTTTAAAATATAATTTCCCTGTACACTTATTTTTCTGCCATTTTCTTCCTGGTAAATTTCGGGAATCCGTTCTTCGAGTTCACCTAAAATTGTTCTGATATACAAATGATCATTGCTGATCTCAAGCGACTCCATCCCGCTGTACAGTAATTTTATTTCATCCGGATCGCCGCCCGGATTTACAACAATATCATATTTCAACCCCTGTTCCTTATCTCCATAATAATCGATATTTATTTTAGTGTAAATATTTTGCTGGATAACTTCATTGTAGGCATGCACGTTGCTGATTCCTTCTGGACAATGCGCCAGGTAAAAATTAGTATATCCTTCAATGGGATCATAAGCAGATACTTCTGCATTACTATTGCTGTTCAGAAATTCTACGTCGATACGGTTTACAGTTGCTTTTTTATCCTGAAGCAGTTCAAGGGTTTTTTGCTGCAATTGTTCGCTGGCCGAATGACCTTTCCTTTGAAACTCTTCTGTCCGTTGATTTTCTTTTTGAACCAACTCAGCAATATTGCTTGCTACATAACTGATTCCGGTTTTACGGATATAAATATCGGTTCCCTTTCCGCTTCCTTTGAACAATACATCCGGACGCACTTTTTTTTCAGCATCAACAATCTGTCCTTTGTTTTCAGTCAGCATCAACCCATTTCCGCGCAATGGGCCACGGCTTTTTATATCTGTTTGTGCTAAAACGACTGACCAGCTGAAAAAAAGAAAGTATGCAGAGAGTAGGATGTATCTCATAAATGTATTTTCTTTCTGAAATTTAATTAATAACCATAAATTATCTAAACAACTTTTTTTTAAAAGTTCCGGCTCTATCGTGGGATTGTAGCCTTTTTCTGCCCATTTCTTATCTTTATAAGAGCCAGGTAAAGATAGGTCATATATGAAAACTCCGTCCGACGATTTATTTCTTCTTATTAAATCGCTGAATAAAACCGAAAAGCGCTATTTTAAATTGTATCTCGAAAAAACAGCAGCTGACGTAAATATTTATTCCAGGCTTTTTGATGCGATTGATCAGCAAAAGGAGTACAATGAAAAGGTATTAAAACAAAAAAATCTTAAAAAGGCTAAAAACAATCTCTCTCAAATTATATTAAAATGTCTTGATCAATATTATTCCGATACTCTTTTTGAATCACGTTTTAAAAACCAATTCAAATCCATTTATATTCTTTACGCGAAAGGGCTATATGCACAGTGTAGTAAAGGTATTGAACGCCTAAAAAAAGAACTGCTTTTTTACGAACGCTATAGCGACATTATCGAACTATGCAAGCTGGCACGCAGACTTCCTGTAAAAACAAAAAAGAAAATAGAACAAATCTATGCATTAGAGAAAGACGCAATGGATCGGCTCTCTGTGGAAATAGCACACCGGCGTTTGTCAAGCGAGATCTTTGAAACAATTGAGATCACACAAAGAGCAAGAAATGCAGAAGCGACCAATAGGATAAAAAGGTTTTTAAAAGATCCGCTGCTAAATAATAAAAAACAACCTCAGGCTTTTCGTTCAGCATACTTTTATAATGATTCAGTTAGTTTGTGTTATCATATTTTAGGACAGGAGGGAAAAGGATTTATTTACAGAAAAAATCAGGATAAATTATTTAAAAAAAATCCGCACCAGGCAGAACAATATCCTGAATTGTATATCAACATGCTCAACAATTCATTAATCACTGCTTATTTGTCAGGGAAATTGAAAGAGTACCATAGGTACTTAAGTGAGTTGAAAAAGCTCGAAGTTAAATACAACAATGCGGGCAGCAATCACCTGGCTGTTTCCGTTTTTTGTGCTTCTGCTGACAATGAAATTACAAACCTGACACGTTCAGGAAATTTTAACAGGATAACTGAACTTATTTTCGAATTAGAAGATAAACTTAAGCGTTATTCAAATGGAATAAGCATAAATTATAAGCTGAATTTATATTACATTATCTCATATAATTTTTTTGGTGCAGGAGATTATTCAAAAGCGCTGCTCTGGATCAATAACATAATCAATCACCCCAAAACTGAAACGCGCTCCGATCTGCAGGTGCATGCAAGGATATTATCGCTTCTTATTCATTATGAAATGAAGAACGATGACTTCATCGGGAACATAAACAGATCTGTGCATCGTTTCCTGAACAAAAAAGGAAAACTATTCAAATACGAATCAATGGTATTGAGTTTTATTAATAAAATTTATTTAATAGCTGACCCCAAGGAAAAGATAAATGCATTTAAAATTTTCAGGGATCAACTTTTGGTATTAAAGACTGATCCGCTCGAAAGATTTGCTTTTGAAGAATTTGATATTATTTCCTGGCTGGAAAGTAAAATAGAGAACAGATCGTTCGCCGAGATCGTCCGGGAGAAAGCGAAACAAAAATTTGCAAACTGAACTTTATTCCGAAATCCCTAACACTTCTTTCAATTTAGCATACCCGCTTTTGCTCAATGGAATTTTTGTTCCGCTTTTAAGCAAAGCAACATGACTGTCTTTACTCACCAGTTCAATACGTGTGATCAGCGCAATCTGTACAATGAAAGAACGATGCACGCGAACAAATTCTGAAGGGTTTAATGTCTGCTCAAAATGACCCATCGTTTTCTTTTTCAGGAAACAATCGTTCTCAATATTTATCTTAACATAATCATCATACGCTTCTATATATTGAATGTCCTGCAAAGGAATAATACGGATGTTGTTTCCTGATTTAACAACAACACGCTGCCGTTCCTCATTATAAGAATGTTCATTCTCCAATAAAGCAGCTGTATTGTTTTTTGATGGAGATGAGTTTGTTTGTTTTATCCATTTATTTACTGCAGCCTCAAAACGTTCTTTGCTGAAAGGCTTGAGCAGGTAGTCAATGGCATTGGCTTCAAAAGCTTTGATCGCATACTCATCAAATGCAGTGGTGAAAATAACTGCGGGATAAGGTTCGTCAATCAGCTCCAGCATTTCAAAACCATTGATCTTGGGCATCTGGATATCCAGGAAAATAAGATCAGGTTTGTGCTGCGCAATCGCTTTCACCCCTTCAAATCCGTTCATGCATTCCTGTACTACAGAAATATCTTTGTAAGCAGATAAATAATCTTTCACAATGGAAATCGCCAATGGCTCGTCGTCTATAAGTACTGCTTTGATCATGTATACTGGGGAATTTTTACTGTTACCGTAAAAGTAGTTTCTCCGTTTATTGCGGAGGTATCTGTCTGCAATAAATCATTTCGTCCGAATAATAAATATAACCTGCGTTGCACGGAACTCAGCCCAAAACCTGTTCCCTGCCTTGGTTTGGCGGTTTGTGTATCATATGGATTTTCAATACCAATGACTAATTGTTTATTTGCAGCTTTTGCTTTTATGCGTATGGTAACTGCATCTGTTGTATCGTACAATCCGAATTTAATTGCATTTTCAACAAGCGGCTGGAGAAGGAGTGGAGGTAATTTCATAGCCGTGCTGTCGTCATCATGTTCAATAACGGTATCCAAACGATGTCCAAACCTGACCTTTTCAATATTAAGATAAAGCTCCAGCTGTTTTAATTCCGAAGAAAGATCAACGAACTGCTGATCATCTTTTTTTACCGTGCCTCTTAAAAAATCAGAAAGCTGCTGGATCATTCTCCTGGCTTCTTCCGGTTTATTTGTAATGAGTGCACTCACAGAATTTAAAGTATTGAACAAAAAATGTGGCTGTAATTGCTGGCGAAGCATAGAGAGTTCTGCATCCTTGCTTAGCTTTTCAAGATCCATTTTACGCTGACTGTCTTCCCGTTGTGCATTCATGTAATACATTAAACGATCGAGGATTACAAAAGCACCGATGATTATAAATCCAATTACATACCGGACAGGCATAGTATATCTGAAAAAATTGAAATACACATGTTGTTTATCGAAGTACTTAAAAATGAAAGTTAGTGCAAGCAGCCAGATGCCTGCCAATCCTGCTGTCCAGATCAGAGGCATATGCCAGCCTTTTTTTTCGAGATGATAATAACGAAGAATAAAAGTGATGTCGAAGCATACAAACGCAAGTAGCGAATTGCTGATAATGCTATCCAGTAAAGCCATGTTATAGTCTACACCAAAATTAACTAGCAGGGAAAAATGCGCAATAGGCCAGGCTATAAACCAAGCTAAAAATGCAAGCCAGTATTTTTTATGTGCAAACAGGTTATTCTGCAATTTTTTTCAAAGATAAGAAGTGTGGTTTCAGATTATAGCTAAAATGCTTTTAAAATTTCTCTGTGACCTTTGTGAACAAAACTTTGTGTTCTTCGTGGTTCAAATTTTGTTTTTAATAATTCAATTTAGCGCAGTAACCGCGATTCAATCACCGAATTTTTTTGTTCGATCAGCACAGCATAATGATCCGCATTTTCTGCTTCAACAATTTTTGAGCAAAGCTCAGTACCATTTGATAATTCCTGAATTTTGTTCATCTCAGCAATGCCTATAAACTGCCATTCTACTTTTTCATTATAGGTATTTATAAATGAATCTTCTTCGGCTTTCCCGATCTGCAAAGCTTTTCTGTACGCTTCCTCTTCCGTGTTTGCAGAGATCAGTCTCAATTGCTCATCAAATTGTGCCGTATGATTTCCTTCTCCGCTTTTGATCCGGAATATCAGCTGTGTTACAAACCAGTTCATTTTTTTATTAAAAATTCGTTTATATTAATCTGCGAAACCTGTCTGCCGACAGGCAGGTCTGCGGGACACACTAATAACTGCTTATATGTATCGCTCCGAATACGGATGAACCTCTCAGCACAAGTATTTTATTCGGATCGGAATCTTTAGTATTCATTCTTCTGTCTTCAATATTTCCCATGAACGTTACGGTTTCGGGCTGAATTCTCCAGTGTGGAGGAATGATCAGCTTTGTTCCTCCAAAAACCTGGTTGATCTCCAGGATCACTTTTCCGTTTATATCCGCTTGCGTCAGGTTTATTTCTGCGCCTCCGAATACACAGGTCATTTCCCCGCCCTTAAAATCCTTCGAAATAATATTTTTCTTTTCACTTCCGAACACCACAACTGCGTCCATCCTGTCTTCTGCCGAATTAAATGTATCATACCCCGAAGCATATTTTCTCCAGTCGTGCTGATGTCTGTACCTTCTTTTCCATTTGCGCTCCCAGCGGTGTGCATAATCCATTCTTTTAGGACGGAAGATCATAAATAGTCCAATCACGACAATAACAATAGGCCAGACAAACTGACCAATCGCAAAACCCGGGATCAAATCTTCTGCAAGAAATAAGCCTCCAATAATAATAGGGATCAGCCAACCTGTACCACGAAACACATGCCGGGCTCCTACATAAAAGCCAATCACGATCAACAGCATTTTCCAGGTAAATACCCAATCAGGAAAATAGCATCCCATTTTATCCAAGAACAATATCAGCCCTACGCCGATTAATATAAATCCTCCAAGCACTCTTCCCGAGCGAGGATGATGACGATCGTATACCGTTTCCTTTACATCATTTGTTTTGTTTTGTTCTTCGCTTTCCATGTGTTTTTAAATTTAATTGATGAACAAATGTATGGCGTGAGCGATAATGAAATCAAGAGCGAATAGGTGAGTGGAGGTGAGAAGTCGGTGAATGGAGGTGAGGGAAAAAAATAAGGCCTGCCGGAGTTAACTTTGCAGGTTCAGTTTAATAAAATAACTTAGAGGTCAATATAATAATAAGAAGGATGCTTATAAGAATTCTCAAAAAACTTGGACTGTTTAAATCGCTTAATTTAAATTTTACGCGAACCATAAATACAACCCGATTTATTATTCCCGTTATAAATGGCATTGGTGAGGGCAATCTGTATGCTAACGAAGAATGGAAGATACCCTTGTTGGAAAAATTGACAAAATTCAAAAAAGGTTTGTTTGTTGATGTAGGAGTTAATATTGGTCATACCTTGCTTAAGTTAAAATCAGTTAATCCCGATCACAAATACATAGGCTTTGAACCGAATGCCTCCTGCGTTAATTATCTCAAAGCGCTTATAAAAAGCAACGGCATTAAAAATGCCGACATTATACCCGTTGCAGTCGGAAATAAAAATGAATTATTGCAGCTGAATTTTCATTTTGGAAATGATGAAGAAAGTGCTTCCCTGGTGCACAATTTCCGGCCACAGCAATCTGTAATGCACAAGGAATTTGTCCCTGTACTGGATTATGAAACTATAAAACCCCTGCTCACAGAGCTGACTTCAACCATTAAAATTGATGTGGAGGGTTTTGAATTGGAAGTAATAAAAGGCTTGTCGGATCTCATAGACAGAGATAAGCCTGCTATCATTTGTGAAGTTCTTCCGGTTTATTCTGCTGATAATATGGAGCGGATAAACAGACAAGATGAATTGCAGGCTATCCTGAAACAAAGGGAATATAAGATGTTCAGGATATTATTCAATGGTAAGCTCGCTGAACTAAATGAAATTGAAATCCATTCAAATATGGACCTGACCTATTATTTATTTGCGCATAAAAATGATTATGAACAGGTAAAATCTCAATTTAGTTTTAATTAAGATAGCCAATTTAATCATTACCACATACACCCGGAGCTATAGTAAAATCAACAGATAAAAAATCGGAGAATGAAATCTTTAACTGCTAAAGCCACGCCTTTGATTCTATTTTGGCATACCTGTTTTTTAATCGCAGGAAAAAGGATTCAAAGTAAGTATAAGACAAAAATGAAATAACAAAGGTCAGCATGATAATAACCGAAAAAACAAGAATATAATCCCCGGATGTATTTGTAAAATTATAGTGTATTACATTTTTCATAAGCCAGGAGAGTAATACAATAACAGTAACGTGGTAAACATATATTCCATAAGATAGTTGTCCAATGAAATCAAACAACCTGTTTTCTAAATTCACAAGTGTTTTATTGTTGGAGCTTACATTAATAATGATTACAATGTAAAAAAGCGCATGTAATTCATTGTCTATTATAGTATACAAATGAACGGGCGCATGAAAAATAGAAACAGCCAGGAACAGCCATGCCGCCAACTGAACAAAGGGATTATATATTAGCCTCAGATACTTACTTTTCGTGTAAACAAGGTATGCTCCGATTCCTCCGATTGCCATACAATCAAAACAGCATAAGTGTATGATCTTGTAAATTTTTCCATCGCCGCAGTATTGATGAACAGCTACTTTGACCAGCAGGTAAATAATAATAACAGACAGCAGGGAATAAATAATATTCTTGGATTTGTTCAGAAGAAGAGGCCAGAAAGCATAGAATTGCTCTTCAACTCCAACAGACCAGAGCGGCATGATAGTGCTAATTCCCAAGCCCATTCCATAACCGACATTCGACAATAAAAAAGAGTACAATACAAATGTTTTAATAATACTTCCCTCCGGTAAATAAACTGAACCAGGCAGAAATAAAAAAATAAGTAATCCAATGAATAAAACGGCGTAATAGATGGGCCAGATTCTTAATATTCTTCGGATATAAAATTTAGGCAAATCTATTTTTTGGAATTTTTCTTTTTCAAGCAACAGTAAATGAGTAATTAAATAACCGCTCAGGACAAAAAAAAGTGTAACAGCATATTCGGCCATTCCGGGACCATGAAAAACCGGCTTCAGATCAAAATGAGGCAAGAACTGATCAATGTGGAATATTAAGACAGTCATAGCAGCAATTGCCCTAATGCCATTTAGTCCGGGAAAATGTATTTTTTGATTCATAAAATAACTTACGAACTCTAAAGTAATGCTTTTTAAAAGTTAAATCCTGCCCTATGTTGAATAGAGCAGGATTTACTCGAATATTAATCTATAATTATTCAGTCAGGATCATTCTTTTTGTGTCAATCACTTTGCCATCGGCGATCAATGAATACATATACATCCCAGCATTCAGTTCACCTCCGTTAATGGTTACGCTGTTTTTGCCTGTGCCGTTAATGCTGATGCTCTTTACTTGTTTTCCCTGCATGTCATATACATATAACACAGCAGTTTTAACATCCTGGCTCAGTTCGTAGTTGATAGTTGTTGTTTCCCTGAATGGGTTTGGATTGTTTTGTAACAATTTTGCACCGCTGTTCTGATCTTGTGCAATGCCTGTTGGATTTCCAACACTGGAAGTTCCGTTAAGCTGACCTTTCAACTCATTCAATTGTTTTTCCAGTTCTGTATTGCGTGCATCAAGCTCTTTAATTGCATTCAGGTAGACCATAAACAGCTCATGGAAATTAACATTTAAATAAGTTTCATTCTCGCCTGTTTCTTTATTGCTATAATTAAATGTTTTTACCGAATTAGGCAAAACTTTTTGGAAATCTTGGGCAATTACACCCACGTTCATTTGATTTGTGGGCATTCCCGCTTTGCCGTTATAACGATAGTTCACCAAGTTGACCTGACGGATTATATCTAACCCTGAAGTATAAGGAGTGATATCTGTTTTTAATCTGCGGTCTGAACTGATAGTCCAAGTGCTGGTACTTGGTTTAGCTGCATCGTCGCTGCCTAATTCTAAAAGATGTGCTGGAGCTGTTGTGCCAATACCTGTATTTCCACTTCCCAAAATAGTAAAAACTCGAGTACCCACACCTAATTGGGATCCGTTTTCGATTTGAAATAATTTTTCAGAAGCTCCAATGGCCTGAACTGTTGATCCGTTTTTTTTTGCACCGGATAACAAAATTGTTGCATCGGTTGTGCTCGTCACTCCTTGAATTCCATATAGTGCAATACTGGGATAAGAACCTGAGGAGCTTGCGCCTATTAAAACGCCACCACCAATAGTACTTCCCCATTCTCCTAATGTAATCGTATTGGAAGTCGCCCAGGTATTTGTGCTTCCGAACAAATCCGTTATACCATGCGATACATCAGCATCTTGCATCAAGAGCCCAGGATTTTTTCCAGCAGGTGCATACATATGTAAAGGAAAAATTGGAGACGAAGTTCCAATACCAACATTCCCCGCAGTCGAAATTCGCATCCATTCTGTAGGAGTACTTCCTGTTTTAAATACTAAATCTTGATTATCCGTTGTGCCGATAAAGTTAGTACCTGCTGTTGTGCCCGTATTTCCCGTAAGTGACCATTGCGCGTGCGCTGTTGTAAATGCAAAGCCCATTATGGACACTGCAATCAATTTCCTGAACTGATTTTTTGTTTTCATGTTTTTTTGTTTTAGTTAATATTAATTTGTGCTGATTGATTCAGCAATTAATATTAATCCAAAGGCAAAATAAAAACATCAGTATAAATACCTAGGTGTAAGTAATTTAAAATTTTGAATAGGGGTTTGCCGATTAAATTAAATAAATGAGGTAGTGCAGATTAGGTTAACGTTAATATAACAATTTATTTCCCCAACATAATTGTACGAATAGCATTCGAATCCGGATGCTCAATCAATTTTCCATCCTTCAGCAAAGCAACAATTTCAAATTGTTCGTTGCCAATGCTTGTCTCAAGAAGATCATCCGGAAAAATAGTATAACGTCCCATAAATGCACTCACTTTCCAATGGACGAAATCATAAGCGAGGTAAATCAGTTCGGTGCAATTGATCATGTCCGGAGATTCAATGTCGAAATTAAAATCGTAAGCTTTGTGTAATTGTTTGAGTGCATTGCTGCTGATATTTTTCTTTTGCTCATCGGTTAAAAAGCAGGGCCGGATAATTAAAAACACATCTCCGTCAGCAAAATCCTTTAGACTGCTGATCTGTACCCCGCTGCGCAAAGCTTCTGCAATTCCCTGTTCGTTTATACTATTGACTTTATCTTTATTTTTTCTGAAAATATCTTTCAGCCTTTTTCTTTTGTGCGCGGCAGTTGCACCAAGCCAGATCGCAGCATGACCGAAATAACCGGGAATTATTTTCGCTGTAACATGATTTGTATTTCGTGAAAGTAAAATGTCAAAAGGCTGCAATTGTGCCTGTAATTTTGCAGCATCTTTTTTCTGTTTCGCACGCAAGCGCACAGGTCCGCTTTTTTTTCCGAATAGTGTAGCTCCAGCAAAACTAAATGTTCCGTAAAGGGAATTGATAATGCAGTCGTTGTGACGGTATAAGCTATAATAGGTTTCTTTGAAAAAATTAGTTGCTGGTAACCGCATCAATAAACTATCTGCTGCATCCTGTTTTCCTGAATGGTTCAATAATTTTTTCCGGACAGAAGAAGAATACAGGAAATCCCTGCTTTTCTGAATTATATTCCGTGGAATGTTATTGGCCGCGTCTCCACGGTTAAGTGTCCGCCGCACTTTTCGCTGATGCTGATACAAACTGTCATACGTATAAGCAGAGCGTAAAAGTTTTGCCGCAGCATAACGCTGCATCGGACTTAATTGTCCTTTTACTTTTTTACTCTTCTGCAATATGGAATTGTAAGCACGGTCGCAATCCAGCTGATCGGCAAAGCCAGAAAATAAAGCATTGACTTCATATGCGTTTAAATGCCGGGTGTGACCCTTTGCTTCAAATGATCTCACAAGACTATCTGCTTTATGATCCGTTATTGATCTCGCGCTGTCGAGTTGAGCCAGTTGTTTGTTGTCGATTTTAATATTGATGAACTGACGTTCAGCTTTACCTAAATAATTTTTTTGTAAAGAAGAACAAGAAGCAAAAAATAGAATGCTGAGAACTAATACATAAATAATAGTAAACCTGTTTACTAAAAAAGGGTGCAATTTTTTGGCTTTATCCCCAGACACGCAGTGTATTTCCGCTCACGGAAGTATTATACGATTTGAGATTTTTAGTTGCAGGTCCGGCAACGACCGCACCGCTGGTAGCATATTGTGAATAATCTGACTGACAATAAAAAACATTCTGCGGTCCCTGGAAAATTACGGTAGAACCATCATGTGTGCAGATCTGTGTAACTGCAATGTAAGCCCCTGTAGTTGTGCGTGCAATAATAACACCGTTATCATAAACATATCCGCCTTTAGTATTTAAAACAGCACCACCGGCGCCATTCAGGTCAATTGTAAAATCAACAGTAGGCTGGTTTACTTTTGTGCAGGATAAATGAAGTGATGCCGTAAAAATAAGACTCAGAAAAATGCCGGTAAAAGATGAAATCCTGTTCCTTTTCATTGTACTTAAAGGTACGATAAACCAAGTAAAATGCCAAAGCAATCCACCCTCGTAAAAATCATTCCCTCTCCAGAAGGAGAGGGATATCCGGAGGACAGGGTGAGGACCTTAGGCATTCCCCAATTCGTGAAAATTGGTGTAATTAGTGGCGTTATTTAATCACCAATTTCTTCGATAACAACGACCTTCCATCCGTAATCGTAACAATGTAAATCCCCCGTGCATAGGAGCTAACGTCAAAACGTTCGGTATAAATTCCATCCAGGTGATCCAGCTCTTTTGTAATGATCAGTTTGCCTTCCATGTCCATAATAGTCAGAAGAGGTTTACTACTGAATGTGCCATTAAGCTCCAGGAAAAAATTAACATCAGTCGGGTTCGGATAAATCCTGAAATTATCCTGGGTAAGTGCATTCGCTGTACTGTTGTTGGTAGTAGTTATGGTTTTATTACTGTCGGCAGTTGCAGGATGGTTTTTACCTGGTGTATTATTGATTGCCTGAACCGGATGCGCGGTAGAATCGTAAACCAGTATGTCGAGATCTTTTTTCGGTTTCAGGCTGTCTTCCAGTTTTACTTTTACAATGTCTTCATCGCCAAATTTGCTGTCATGCATGGTTCCCAGGTAAGCATATTCCTCTTTCGCGTCGAGTGAAAAGTGAATGTCGCACACATTTGTATTTACAGATGGCCCAAGGTTTTTAGGTTCAGTCCAGTTTTCCCAGGTATTGTCTTTACGAGTGGTCATATAAATATCGTAACAACCTACGCCTCCTGATCTGTTACTTGAGAAATACAAAGTAGCTCCGTCAACCGAAATAAATGCACCGGCTTCACCTTTATCACTGTTGATAGTCTTTCCCATATTTTTTGGTGTTGACCATGTTCCGTCTTTTTGTAAAAAGGATACATATAAATCATTGTCTTCCGAATCTTTGGTTTCACTCATAGCAAGCACCAGAACTGTTCCGTCATTCGACATGGTTGCGCCGGAATATTTTCCTTTAGCCATGCTGTCATAATTATTGATGATAAGCTGCTGAGGTTTGGTCCAGCCCTTTTCGGTTTTAACTGACATAGAAAACCCTCGCCCATTAGGTACGCCTTTTTTAAAGGCTCCATGCAATAATAAGGAACTCCCGTTTCTGCCCACTGCTTCCACAGCATTATAACTTCCGGTGTTAAAAGGTTTACCAAGTTTAACCGCAGGCTGCCATTTTCCGTCATCCCCTAGTTCTGATCTCCAGATATCATGACCATAATCCTTGCTCTTTTCATCCTGACTTCTCCATCTCAGAAAATAAAGTGTTTTTCCATCTGGAGAAATTTTAGGGCTATTATCGGATTTGGCAGAGTTTATAGCCTCACCCATGTTTTCATGTTTACATTCCTGGGCAATACCAGTTGTTGCAAGCAGGATATTGATTAAGCCAAACAAGAGTATAGAATTCGTTTTCATTGAGGGGTTGTATTGGTTCCGCTTGTATGATGTTAAATTTAACATGATTCCATAAAAATTAAGTGGTATACGGGAAATTTGGTTTTTCGTTTCAATTTTCTATCCTTAGAAGGTGATCTGCCTACCGCCAGCAGGAGAGCCGAAGCGTACCCTAAGTGAAGCGGAATGTGCACCCTGAGCGCCTTGCCTGCCGGCAGGCAAGGGAGTCGAAGGGTATACCCAATATCTTTTCAAAAAAATCATACTCTAATTCAATAATCTGAATTACATTTGAACTGTGTATTAACATATAGTTAAAAAATCCTCCACAGAAATGAAAAACAGTGCGCTCCTCAATTTTAAATCGGTATTATTTATTGTTTTACTTTTTACCCATATAGTATCGTTTTCACAGAACACCATTTTTGTGCCTGAACTAAGCACAGCAAATGAGTTTTTTGAAATGGGAAATTATAAAAAGGCATTGAATGCTTATTTGACATTTGCCAAGACAAAAGAAGAGGACAAGGTGCATCCTGAAGTGAATTACCGCATAGGGTTTTGCATGTATAAAGATGATCACCAGAAAATGGCATCACAACCTTATTTTGAAAAGTATATCAAAATGTCTGAAAATCATTATGAAGCTTTTTATTTATTGGGATCACTTTATCATGGGCAGGGGAAATTTGACAGTGCAATTGAAATGTATCAGAAATTCGTTGAATTTGTACAGCAGGATGCGTTAGAAGATGCTAAAATGAAAGCGGATGCAATCAAAAATGTAACAGTAGCTATTGAACAGTGTAATTATGGAAAAATGCAAATGGCTATTGCAACAGGTGTTACAGTTGAAAACCTGGGAGAAGGAGTAAACACGCCTTATTCAGAATACGCTTCAGTTGTATCTAAAGATGGTTCCGAATTGTATTTTACAAGAAGAAGTCCGGAAACAACCGGAGGAAAAATCTCTGCCGATGA
>Ga0206957_1119_pt1 | contig 16436 bp, 13 predicted proteins | sample Alteio_BWOrgHeat_32_FD_152975 | JGI IMG/M metagenome (GOLD analysis project Ga0206957, IMG submission 152975) | Enriched cells from forest soil in Barre Woods Harvard Forest LTER site, Petersham, Massachusetts, United States -... | ecosystem: Environmental > Terrestrial > Soil > Temperate forest >...
ATTAACCTGTACGAAGATTCTTCAGGCAAAATCTGGATAAGTATTCTCCAGTATGGTTTGGCCTTTTTTGATGGTAAAGAATTTAAAGCCATTACTGTTAAAGACGGATTGCCTGATAATACAGTTTATCCCATACTGGAGAAAAACGGAATTGTATTTTTGGGTACAACACAGGCTGGTATTGTTTGTTATAGGGCTTCCGCGGGAAATAAAGGGGCAAAAAAATTTACAACAATTTCCGTATCCGAGGGGCTTGCTTCTAATAGTGTATCCTCCCTGCAGATGGATAGCGAAAGCAATCTCTGGGTTGGAACAAATAAAGGTCTCGACAAAATACGACTGGCCGGCGATTCGGTTCATGTTCTTTCCGTTAAACATTATTCAGAGCAACAGGGATTTAAAGGAGCGGATATAAACCCGAATGGATTATTTATTGATAACCTGGATAATCTCTGGATCTGTTCAATTGATGGACTTGCACGCTATAATCCTGCTGAAGATTTTCCTGTAACCGTTCCGCCAAAAATTGAGCTCACTGCTGTAAAATTATTTTATCAGCAGGTTGACTGGAAAAAATACACAGCTAAAACAGATAGTTCATCCGGAATTCCAATTGACCTGAAACTGGATCACTACAATAATAATCTTACGTTTGTTTTTCAGGCACTCACACCAGGAGATATACGTTATAGTTTTATCCTGGAAGGATCTGATAAAGACTGGTCGCCATTGGGAAATGTGAATGAAGCTGTCTATACAAATATTTCTCCGGGCACGTATACATTTAAAGTAATTGCCATAAATAACGACAGGGTGTGGAGCAAGAACCTGGTTCATTTCAGGTTTAGCATCAAGCCTCCTTTTTATCAGACGTGGTGGTTTTACCTTGTAGTTGTTATTGTTTTGATTGTTCTGATTGCAGGATTTGTTAACTGGAGAATAAAAAAATTACAACAGGAAAAAATGCTTCTGGAAAAAGCAGTTGAAGAACGAACGATCCAGCTTAAGCGGGAAAAACATACGGTTGAAGAAAAACAAAAGGAAATAGTCGACAGTATAAATTATGCAAAAAGAATTCAGGTAGCTATTCTCGGCGAAGAAGAACATGTAAGTACACATCTTCCTCCTCATTTTATTTTGTTCAAACCAAAAGATATCGTGAGCGGGGATTTTTATTGGTCGCTGGAGAAATTAGCGCCTGCCGGATCCGTTAATGAAGGCGAACGTTATTTATATCTCGCGGCAGCAGACTGCACGGGTCATGGAGTTCCGGGAGCATTCATGAGTATGCTGGGGATTGCTTTACTCAATGAAATAAATGCCACAGAAAAATTATATACACCGGCTGAAATTCTCGAATTACTCAGGCAAAAAATAATGAAGGAGCTGCATCAGACCGATGCCAATAGTGAAAGTAAAGACGGAATGGATATTTCACTGATCCGTTTAAATCTGCAGACAAAAGAATTGCAATGGGCCGGAGCGAACAATCCGTTCTATATTATTAAGTCGGATTCTTCCCTGAAAAAAAACATTCTTCAGGAAATCAAGGCCGACAAACAGCCAATCGGATATCATCACGCGGCGAAACCTTTTACAAATCATACGTTTCAGCTGAATGCAGGAGAAAATATTTATCTGTTCACAGATGGTTATGCAGATCAGTTTGGCGGTCCTCAGGGCAAGAAAATCAAGTACAAGCAATTTGAAGAAATGCTTTTGACAAATGTGAAATTGCCAATGGAAGAACAGAAGTCAATCCTGAATAAATCATTTGATAAATGGAAAGGTAAGCTCGAACAGGTTGATGATGTGTGCGTGATTGGAATCAGTATCTGAAACTGCAAATAATTTTTATTTTTTCGCCAGCAATAACTTCACTGCGTTATTCACATTCACAAAACCTCCTGAAATACAAAGTTCATTCAGGTGTTTCTTAACAGGCTTTTTCCTAAATAATCCTTTTTTTGTTAAGCCCGGAACATTTACTTTGGAAGAGTAGGGGGTTACTGTTTTTTTGAGGACTTCGCAGATCTGTTGCGCATTCATTTCCGGAAAGTATTCCCGGATCAGTGCGACGACTCCTGCAACGGATGGAGAAGCCATGCTTGTTCCGGATTCATTAACATATAGAACGGGGGCAGGAACGCTTGAGTAAATATCTACTCCAGGTGCAAAAAAATCAACAGTTGTTTTTCCATAATTTGAGAAGGGTGCCAGCATTCCTTTTCCTGCAGTCATGGAATTTGCACCGACTTCCAGCCAGTTTGAAGCAATTGTTCCGTCGTTCAGTTTGCGTGATGGAAAAGAACCTTCTGCATCTTCATTTTTTGATTCGTTTCCTGCTCCGTGCACCAGCACTACATCCTTCGACATAGCATAACGGATCGCGTCATCTACAACTTCTTTATCAGGTGAATGATATTTTCCGAAACTCATATTGATCACTTTAGCTCCATTGTCAACCGCATAACGGATTGCATTGGCAATGTCTTTATCACGTTCATCGCCGTTTGGTACAGCACGGATAATCATCAGGCGCACATCATCCGCCATTCCGTTCATTCCTTTGTTGTTGTCTCTGATGGCTCCGATAATTCCGGCTACGTGTGTTCCATGCAATGGATCCGGACCGGCAACATTATTATTTCCGTAATAACGTTCAGAAATATCATCAGGATTATCACCCACAACAACCCTGCGGATGGAATCAGTATTGATTTTGTTGTACTTAACAAGATTGGAAAGCGCCTCCGTTCCTTTTGTAAGTTCGCTTTCCATTTCCTGCGGTTTCAATCCGAATGTAATGGCAAGTTTAAGTCCACGCTGAAGCTGCTTGTCGACATCCGTTTCAGGTTTAAAATTTTTGAGTCCTTCTTTATTGAACTGTCCGTTGTTTTGTTTTTTTACTTTTTCAAAAAAATCACTCAGCATGGTAAGCGTCCTTAATTGCTCGTCATTTTCCAGAGAGCTTGTAAGAAATTCTTTTTTTATCTGCAGGTATTCCCTGTATTTTTTCAGCTCCTCAGGATTCATCTGGCTGCTGTCGGCGCTGCTATACTTTTTCTTTAGCTTATGGTATTGCCGAGCATCTTCAGTTGCTTCGTAATTAATCTCGGCATTTTTGCCACCCAGGAAATTCCAGCCGTGAATATCATCCACATAACCGTTTTTATCATCATCAATACCGTTGCCGGGAATTTCACCGGGATTAGTCCAGATCACATCCTTCAGATCTTCGTGTTCAATATCAGTCCCGATGTCGATCACTGCAACAATAACGGTCTTGTGTGCCTTGCCCTTTAAAAGTTTGTAAGCCTGTTCCGTTCCTGCCCCGTAAATCTTGTCTGCAGCAGGATCTAGGTTTTTCCAGTTCTGTGTTGTTTTATTCTGTGCAAAAACAGAGGTGATTATTAAACTGAAACAAAGAGAGAGAAGCGATTTCATAGAGAACATAAAAAGTTAAACAGCGTTTAATAATCAAATGTTTTAGAGTCAGCCAAAATAGGAAATTGAATCCATTAAAAACACCAAAACCCCTGATTTCTCAGAGGTTTTAGCCTTTGTACCCCAGACGGGACTTGAACCCGTACGACTGTTAGGTCACAGGATTTTAAGTCCTGCGTGTCTACCAATTCCACCACCGGGGCATATTGCGATAGGGCGCAAAAATAAGGGTTTTTTTGGGATTTCCGGTCTTTGTCTGACTTTTTTATAACGGCGGAGCGAGGAACCGGAGGGAGGAAATATGGAAAATAGCTCAACAAGTATTTTTGAGATGTCTTTTAAGGCTTGGGGGCAAACAGTTGGTTAATGTGAACTCCTAATGCATCGGAAATTTTTCTTAAGGTAAGAATACGTGTGTTGATAAGCCCTGATTCAATTCTTGACATGCTTGCTTTTTCAAAATTACAAAGCAAAGCCAATTCAAATTGCGACATGTTTTTTTGTAGACGAATTTTTCTTATTGCAGCTCCGGTATTCTTAAGGAAATTATTTTCTTCCATGAAGCTATGATGTCAGTATTATTATTCATAATAACCGTTGTTATGAATAATAATAGTTATATGAAAATGATTTCCTCAAAGCAATAACTTACACATGGAAATTGCATGAATTTATTGGGATAACTTAAAATTTAGGTATTTGAACGTAGGTAACAGAACTAATCATTTTACTGAAATATCTTCTCAAATTTTCCTGAAGCACCCGCCAGTTCAAGGTCGTTAAAGTAGTGGTTAGTTGTTACCTCCGAGTCGCTGTGACCGCCCATAAACGAAGCCATATCCGTTCCTACGGCAGCAGCGCAGCTGGTGAACCATGTTTTACGCAAGCACTTAAATTCTAATTTGCGTCCACCGGTTTTAACAAAGCTGATGTAATAGGCAAAACTTCGGCTCAGGCAATTTTTTATTATCTCGCGGGAACAATTTTCATCAGGATCAATCAGGTATTTATCTAAGCCTTTATTTTTTTCATATCCCATTCTCATTAATAGGTCATATAAGTCCTGATTAATTTCAATGGGTTTAATTTTGACCTGTGACAAGTTCTGAATTTTAGAAACTTTTATATCACGTAACTTTAAAACCCCACCTTTAATATTTCCGGTTTTCCGGTTGGCAATAATATCCGTCCATTTTATTTCAGGAATTTCTTGTCGGCGTCCCCCGCAAAACAGGGCTAGGGAGAAGGCATCTTTTAACCAAGTGTAATACATGTTTCGTCTTTTGCCTTTTGCATCGGAAAAAAATTTCGGCTTAGTATCAATGAATTTTAATAGTTCTTCAAACTCCTGTTCATAGATAATTTCCTTTTTGAGTTCTGCTTTATCAAAATGCCAACCGTTAAATGGGTTAGGGGGCAAGGTTAAATTTTCCTCCTTGATCAAAAAATTGTAAAAAGTCTGATAGTGTAAGCTTCCCCAATTTGTAAGACAGTACTATACTAGGTTCGATTTTCTTCTTTGTGTCAAGAAAACCTTTTGGTGGCAAATGGTTCAGAGCATCATGAGGACGTTCTGTGTTATAATGTTCCATCCATTCCTCCGTCATAAATCTGATCTCATCTAAATTAGTAAAAATAAAAGCATTTAATATTTCTCTTCTGAAGGAACCGTTAAAGCGTTCGATAAAGGCATTCTGCGTTGGTTTACCTGGCTGAATAAAAACATGTTCTACGTTATTTTTGTTACACCAATCTTCCAATCTTTTTGAGATAAACTCAGGTCCATTGTCAGTTCTGATCTGTTCGGGCTTGCCACATTCTCTGCACAGAACCTCCAATTCATTTACCAGTCTTGTTGCAGTAATAGATGTGTCACTGATCATAACTAGCTTCCCGATTAAAGTCATCGATAATATTCAACGTACGAAACTTTCTTCCATTTTGCATCGTATCGCTCATAAAATCTAAACTCCACATCTGATTTCTTTTTTCAGGAACTGTTAACGGATGTTTTACTCTTTCAGGTAGTCTCCGTTTTGTTTTTCTTCTGATATTCATCCTTAATTATGATCGAGTAATAATAAACACCGTTTGATACGTCATTTTGTTATTCACTCAATAACTAGCTTTTGGGTGCTTCTTTTTTCACCGTTGAAAACTTCTATGAAATAAATGCCCTTCGTTAGACTGCCTAATTGTAATGTCGTCGACTTGTCAATCTGTTCAACGCGATGATCTATTATTTCACCTAAAACATTTGAGAGCTGAATCAGGTATTTGCCACTTGTAGAAGCGGATAGTGTAACCGCACCGTGTGCAGGGTTCGGATATATCATAAATTCTTTGTCATCGTTTATTTCATTAATCCCTGTTACACATTGTTCAATATCCACATCGTCTATATAGTAATACACATATGCATGCGAGCCGCCTCCTTGGGCAGCTTTTACTGCTGTATTAGTATCTAAGAAAAATTTCCAATCGTTATAAAGTTCTCTCCTCCTGATGCAACATATTCGCCTCTTACAGGTACCCAATTGTCCTTGTCTGTTATAAAATTGCTGGAAGAATTCAAAAATTGCGGAGTGTAATTCAATAACCACGTATTACTAATCACATTTGGCACATTGGGAGTATCGGCAGAAAAATAAATGCCGATGGAACTTATACCAATGGTGCATGTATCGGCTAAGCTTAGGTAAAAGTTAAGACAATATTTAACACCTGCTTTTAAGGTACTATCTAACCTTACTGATAAATATTTTCTAACATTATATCCAGGATTTGAACTACGCGCATAAAAACCTGCATACCCTTTCCCAGTTCGCGGATATTGAATTCCCCAATAATTATGAGGAATGTTAACCTCACCATTTTTGGTTGTATCACATTCATTGTAGAGTTCAGGAGGTAAACAATGAGGAGCGGTAAACCAATTTAATGCAGTATCAAATTCAATAGCATAAGTCGGGCAGGTTGAGTATGATTCAAAACTGGAATTAGGAACAAGATTTTGAGCAACAAAGCGAATAGGAAAAAACGAAAGCATTGCTATAGCAAGCAATGCTTTCGTTAATGAATTTAACATATTGAATTTACTAATGAATAATGACCACTTTATCATTCTTAATGAGTTTGTCATTCACTATGATCGAGTAATAATAAACACCGTTTGATACGTCATTTTGTTCCACTCTTATAGAGTTCGCTTTGGCGTTTAGTCTATACGAAGTTAAAAGCTTTCCGGTTACGTCGATGGACGGATGGGAATATTTGGAAGAACTAAAAGCAGATGAGAAATTAAGAGAAATACCCGTAATCATGTATTCAACATCTCAGCGCGAGGATGCAACAATCCTGCACAATCCCTTGCTTATCCGGAAATAATGATTACATTTGTTCAACTTCTTATGAAGATTGTATCTCAATCTGGCTTGTAAATCACAATTGCAATTCCAAAATTTTTACAGTTTTTCTGGCGATAATGAAGGTATCTCTTTTTAGGGCTAGTAATGATTGTATAATTTAAACCCAACTAATGCCATTTCCATTTAGAAACATTATTAAGCCACGTGGCTTTAATAAATGAAATGCGCCAATTTTTTTCTAAACAAACAATAACAATAAATAAATAATAAAAACGCTCAGCACAAAACGGGCACAAACAACAACAAAATGAATAAAGGAACAGTAAAATTTTTTAATGATGCTAAAGGCTTCGGATTTATCATAGGAGAAGACGGACAAGAAGTATTTGTTCACGCAAGCGGCTTAAAGGAAAATATCCGTGAAAATGATGCGGTCACATACGATACTCAAGAAGGTAAAAAAGGCCTTAACGCTGTAAATGTTGGTTTGGCTTAATAACCATTCCAGTAAGAATTAAATAAAACAATAAACCGCTCACCACCACGTGGGCAAAAGCAAAAACAAAATGAATAAAGGAACAGTAAAATTTTTTAACGACGCTAAAGGCTTCGGATTTATAAAAGGAGAAAACGGACAAGAAATATTTGTTCACGCATCGGGATTAGTACATGAAATCCGTGAAAACGATAGCGTAACTTATGATACAGAAGAAGGGAAAAAAGGCATTAATGCTGTTAATGTAACCCGCGTCTAACCTATCTAAAATAAAAAGCAAACCCTTTGGTTTGCTTTTTATTTTATAGTCTACAGTTGTTTTCAATATTGATTCAGTCAATTAAGATTCACGGAGTAATAGTCTCATCGAATAATCAGCTCTGTCTTTCACAAAAAAACTGTTTACCACAAAATAAGTACATTCTTCATTTTCATCTCTCCTCTCTCATACTTACATAGCTATTGCATCAGTATTATTTAAAGCTACTTTACGGATGTTAAGTGGAGAAGGGGCTATTTCATACGCGATTTTCAAACTATCCCTAATGAATTAATTAAATCAATTGTACATGAACATATTAATTACAGGCACAGGAAGTTACATACCGGAAAAAATTATTCGAAATGATCACTTTAAGGATAATGTCTTTTATACTATTAACGGTGAACCTATCACTGAATCCAGTGAAAAAATTGCGGAAAAATTAAAAAAAATAACGGGCATAAATGAACGACGTTATATAAATGAAGAACAGCAGATGTACGAGATTGCTGTTATTGCTGCCATGCGGGCTATTTTGGATGCCGGGATTGATCCGGAAACATTAGATGGAATTATTTTAGCTCATAATTTTGGAACAATTGCATTTGGAACTACACAAACGGATCTTGTCCCGAGCATTTCTTCACGGGTAAAACATGAACTTAAAATAAAAAATCCTTCCTGTATTGCATTTGATATTTTATTCGGATGCCCGGGATGGCTCCAGGGTGTCATACTGGCGCGACAACATATTTTAACAGAAAACGCAAAACGAATTTTAGTTGTTGGAGCAGAAACACTTTCGAGGGTACTTGATCCACATGACCGGGATTCGATGATTTATGCGGATGGAGCTGCTGCTGTAATTATCGAATCAACAAAAAAAGCAGAACAGCGGGGAATCAGGTCCGTTCTTTCCCAAACGTATACACATGACGAAGCCTATTACCTTCATCTTGATTCATCAAATAAAAAGGATTACCAGCCCACAACACGTTATCTTAAAATGCAGGGCAAAAAAATTTATGAATTCGCCGTAAAGCATGTGCCTCAGGCGATGAAGCAATGCCTGGATAAATCAGGAATAGAAATTGAAAAAGTAAAAAAGATATTCATTCATCAGGCTAATGAAAAAATGGACGAAGCCATTTTAAAGAGTTTTTATAAACTCTATGATATTCCTACACCACCTGAAAAGATTATGCCTATGAATATCCATAAACTAGGTAACAGCTCTGTAGCTACAATTCCCACGCTATTAGATATGGTACTTAAAAATTTACAGCCGGGACACAAATTAGAAACAGGCGATGTAATACTCATGGCTTCTGTGGGTGCGGGAATGAATGTGAATGCCCTCACTTATATTATGTAGTTTAAAAGCGGGACTACTATCCGGATCTATGCTCCAGGGTCAAATTCACTTTTAGCTTCGGGTTTATTCAGGGGAGGGGGCAATGTAAAATAAAATGAAAAGTTTTTGCCTTCATACTCTCATATTGTGATTTCATCTTTTATTGCACTAAACCACAAACTTCCTTCTTTAACTGAGTTTAGCACCATATTTTGTTGATTTTCAGTTGATAAAATTCAGGAGATGTTAATTAAAGTTTAATAATACTGCTATTATATAAAGTAAGTTTCCCATAATTTTAAGCTATTATTTAGATTAATCTTCTTTTGAAGTCCTGTCGGATTTAGTATCTATTCCAGTTCTATCGGGATTGACTTCTTTTCTGGGTTTATCGAATCTACCCTTCCGTTTTCGATTTTCTTTTTTTCCCGGTTCAGTTTTATCAGCGTTTGTGTCTGAACCGGTTTTATCTGCATCCTTATCGGGCTTTGTTTTGTCTGCTGAGTCAGAAGTTTTTTTAAGCTCCTTTTTATTCTTAATTGTTTTTTTCATTTTGTTTGGTTTTGAATTTTATATTTTGGCTGTGAGTAATGATTCAGTTGTTATTCCATCAAATTCCTCTTCATTTTCCTCTGCTTCTTTTTTGGTGGTACGAATAGTTCCGTCTTTGTGATGCGCAGGAGAATATATGGTATACATCTTAAGTTCTTTTGAACGATCGGTGTTGATCACATTATGCTTCGCACCAGCAGGAACAATTACTGCATCACCATCACGAACTTCATATTCATGATCATCAATAATGCATTTACCACATCCACTTTCAAAACGAAAGAATTGGTCGTTTTCAGCATGTATTTCTTCTCCGATCTCTTCCAATGGTTTCAGACTCATTAGCACTAACTGGCTGTGAGCAGAAGTATATAAAACCTTTCGGAAATAAAGGTTTTCCTGTGTTGCTTTTTCGATTGTTATTTTAAAGCCTTTCATTTTAAAGCAGTTTTAATAGTGAACTTATACGCGACAAATATCCTTTGCTTTATTTTAAACAAAAATGACCAAGTTCCGTTTAATGCGTGATGCTGATCATCTCGTGAATTTGCTGGGACTAAAAGTGCGAATTGGGAGGTAAATATGTGTTGTAGAATTTTTGGATTGAAGAAAAAAATATTAAGTATCTCTTTGCTTTTCGGTATCCTTATATCAATTTTAGGTTTTGTAAGAACTACGAATCATTTATATTTAGGTACTTTTCAATTATGTCCTTTAAGCGGTTCAGCCTATTCAAATTACACAATGCCAAGTTTTGTCGCACTGATTCCGAGTGTTGCTAATAAAATGGACCTGTCTTCAAGAATTTTCAGCTGTACACATTTCATATTGATATTGATCCCCAATTAGTTTAGCTTTGAAGTAGTCGTCCTTAACCTATAATTGCTAAACCATGAAACTACTTTACACGATCCTTGTAGCATTTCTGATCACATTCGGAAGCATTGCGCAAACTACAGTTACAATAGATTCTACTAAAAAAATGCAAACAATAGAGGGCTGGGGTGATGGCGGAGGGATATTAGGAATCCTTAATTTCACTATTGATACTGCAATTGGCAACCCGCTTAACAAACAAACGTTGGATTTTCTGGTGGATGAATATGGTCTTACAGGATCACGCACCTGGGAAGTTGGTCCACGTATTGATGGAACTGGGATGGACAATGGCAATTGTGATTCGATTGATTGGACAAAGTTCCAAGTGGGGGTAATGGATCCAAGGACTGCAGATTATTTGGTTTATTTTAAAAACAGAATTGTTGCGCAGGGATTTCAGCCATCATTTTATTCAAGCCCCGGATATCCTACACACGCAACCGATCAGAAACCCTGGGTGATGAATCATCCGGGAGAACGTGCTCAACAGATCTGGGCGAATGCTTTGTGGTGGAAAAATAATTACGGAATAAATATTAATTACGATGTAATTTATAACGAACCAAACGGTGCTATAACATCTACTATTTTGGCAGATGATATTAAAGCGCTCGGTCCCCGTCTCATTGCAAAAGGACTATCAACAAAATCGCAATACGCTGAAGGAGTTGCTCCTCAAACAGATTGGGGCTTTATTACACCTGAACAAAACGACTCCGACCTGTGGCCATTTGTTGGCCGTTTATCGTATCATAATTATGGTACCGCTGATCCGTATCGCTCGTATATCAGAGATTTTGGATTATCGAAGGGCATCCCTACCGCACAGACAGAAATGTATGATCCGAATATTGATAATTTATTTGATGACCTTACCCTTGGCGGGGTTACTTATTGGGAGGTTGCATATTCAGGAAGCTTGGTTCTCATTCCAAGTGCTGGCAATACTTCATATACGCCAGGCGCAAAATTTTTTCGGAACCGGCAATTGTTGCATTACGTCCGTCCCGGAGCAATAAGGATCGGAGCCACATCAAGTGATTCCACATTTCGTGTGTTATCCTTTAATCAGAGTGGCGCGGTAACTACAGTTCTCTTAAATAATAAAGCTGCGGCGATAACAGTTAATTTGAGCGGGTTACCTCCTGGTACTTATGGATTGTCGCAGTCTGCGGGCAGTATGCCAACAGAACTAGGAACAGTAACAGTTGGCGGAGCCGGGACTCTAACAATTAATAATTTAGCCGGATCGGGAATGGCAACAACATTATATCCGTATTCTGGAATTAACAACGCTCCTGCAATCCTCACTTGGGGTGCTAATCCGGGATACTTAGTAAGTCCGACCAGTACAGCTTCATTAACAGTGAAAGCAAACGATCCTGAATTGAACACGCTTACTTATTTATGGTCGGTTGCAAGCCAACCAGGAGGAGCGAATGCTATAATTGCTACTCCAACTACAGCGACAACGAATGTTAGCGGACTTACAGTTGCCGGAAATTATATTTTCAATATTGATGTGAAGGATGGAGTAAATACATCTTCTAGAAAAGTTTATTTAGTTGTGTACGGCACAAACCCACCTCCAATGATGGGACAATCCGGGTTCAGGATCGCAGCTCCTTATGGATTAGTATTTGGAGATCCGAGCGACACAACGCATGCGAATATTGAATTACCGACTTCATCAGCAACCTTGCAGGTTGGCATCGGTGATTTAGCAAATAGTGATTTTACTGGTAGAGGCACATGGACACTGGTAAAACAGCCTGCCGGAGCCAGCGCAATCGTTGGCGCTACTACATATATCTATGTTAGTATTCGAGCAGACGTAACTGGTATGACTGTACCGGGTGATTATGTTTTTCAGGTGAATATTACCAATCCGGGTTTTGCAGATCTGACCACTCAAATCATTTGCACTGTTCATGCCGCAAGCACTGGTCCTGTAATTAATTCGATTACTGCTACTCCGCCAAGTTTAACATTGCCTGCAAGTAGTACAAAATTAACTGCAGTCACAACTGATCCTCAGGGACAACTGCTCAGACATTGGTGGGTATTGAAGACTGTGCCTGCCGGAGCTAATCCAACATTTACGAATCAGGGCTTACCTGTAACCAATGTAACTGGATTAACAGTTGCCGGAAAATATGTTTTTACTTTACGTGCATTCGATGATATCCATATGACAACTCAAGATATTACTGTAATGGTATATCCAATGATCACAGGAATAGACCCGGCAGTGCAGAAAGTAAGTGCCAACAATTTTGTTGTTTACCCTAATCCTGCCGGAAATTATTTCACCATTGAAACCGGAGTTACTGAAAAACAATTACTACAGTTGTTTGATGTTACAGGCAATCTGGTATTAACTCAAAATATCCAAAGTGACAAAATAAAAATAGACACGTACAATTTACCAGAAGGTATTTTCAATTTGTGTCTTACCAGCAATGATCAAAAAATAAACAAACGATTGGTAATTGTGAGATAAATCGAATCCCAGATTTAGATTAAGTGTTGTTATCAGGTTAAGGATTCAGCAGCGTTTCCTTGGCAACTCAAGTCGTCGTTAGCTTTTATTCATTCCCTATAGTCGCTATTGGAGTATGAAGAAGATTTATATTTTGTTCGCGCTAATTCATCTCTTCGCTGGAAGTCAAAACGCTTCCGGGCAAGTTGCGATTTCCCCTTCCTATGAATCAGTCACAGACATAATCATGAGTGGATTAAAAGATAAGAACGGAAACCTTTGGTTTGCTACTACAAACCGAGGTTTATACCGTTACGATGGAAAGTCTTTTGTTCACTTTACGGAAAAGGATGGTTTAAGCAATAATGAAGTTTCTTGCATTTATGAAGATAAATCCGGTATCCTTTGGTTTGGCACTGGTGAAGGAGTTTGTTACTATGATGGAAAATCCTTTAAGAGTTTCCCGCTTTCTGGGATTGACAGCAGCAATCTTGAAAAATACAAATACCTAAACCGTCTTGGCAAAAAATACGTTACAAGTATTTTGCAGGACAAAACCGGGAACTTTTGGTTCGTCACGGAAAGTTACGGTGTCTATCTCTACGATGGAAAATCCTTTACGGTTTTTTTATCAAATGAAACTCTCCAATGTATTTCAGAAGATAAAACCGGCAACATTTTGGTGGGTTCCTGGCAAGGAGGTGGTGTATACCGTTATGATGGAAAAACTTTTGTTAAGTTCAATGGCTTTAGCGACGGTATGATCTTTTGTATGTTTAGGGATAAAGCTGATAACGTTTGGGTAGGCACCAGGAATAGCGGTATAGACCGTTATGACGGAACATGCATTACCAATTTTTCAGAGAAAGACGGCTTTATTGGTGATGGCTATTGTATTTTCGAAGACTCAAAAGGGAACATGTGGTTTGGTAGCGATGGGAAGTTCAAAAGAGGAGACGCGTTTTGTTACGATGGAAAGTCTTTTACCAATATTACTGCGAAAGTATATCTCCCATTGGCTGATGGTTTTCTTTATGGTGTAAAGACTATTATTGAAGATAATGCAGGAAACATTTGGATTGGATCAAGAGACGGCATTCTGCTTTGTTATGATGGGAAAAAATTTATTAATTTTTCAGAGAAAGTGTCGAAGTGATCGTATGAACCTGTAATAAAATTGTTATGGCATTAGCGGATTCTTGAATCTGGTAAAAAAAGTTTGTCTCAAAAATTATCCCACTTTGCGAAAAAACTGGAGGGAGGAATCGGAGGGAGGAAATGTACTAATTGGCTTTTTATTGCTGATAATAAAGGCTGAAACTATTGAATTTAGAGGGTTGCAGGAGGTGTCGTGGTTTTTTAAGTCCTGCGTGTCTACCAATTCCACCACCGGGGCAAAATAATGAACGTACTTCTAATTAAAAAAAACCGCGTGTCTACCATCCCGATAGCTATCGGGACCACCACCGGGCAAAATAATGAACGTACTCTATTAAAAAATATACCTGTTTAAATCCTGCGTGTCTACCAACCTGCCTGCCGGCAGGTTCTACCACCGAGGCATAATTAAAAAAGTTATTAGTTTAGTTGTTATTGGTTAATAGGATAGCCACTTAACAAATAACGTATAACTAATAACTTTTCTAAACAGAGCGAAAGACCGGTCTCGAACCGGCGACCTTAACCTTGGCAAGGTTACGCTCTACCAACTGAGCTACTTTCGCGGATTAATATTTATAGTAAAATTTTTAAAAAGAACGTTTCCCTTTCTTTGGGACGACAAAAATAGAGTTTTTTGGGAAATTGCTGTAATTATTTGTAAGAAAATTGAAAGGTGCGAAGTTTATCATATCCTGCAGGCGGAATGGATAAATGATAGACCTTTATATTTATATTTAACTAATTTATAATCAATTGTTTATGTAAATGTCGATAGCTTAAAAATTGCGGTTGTCGGTCGGCAAAATTAAAAAATAGTAAAGCCATCGGCTTGACATTCAGTTATTATAATATTATATTTGATTAAATGCAGTATAGTTACCCCCAACTTTATAAGCATATAAAACTTATAACTCAAGCTTCTGTAAACTGCTACAGGATATGTTTGATCGTCCTTTTATCAGTCGTTTCATTAACAGGGATAGCTCAGCAAAATTTTTCAAAACCAATCCGCGAGCAGATCCGTGAGGATGAAAAACCGAGAGGCAAGCTGCCATCCATTCAAGTTGCCAATATTGACAAACCCGATTCTGTTTTACTGGCAGGAGTTCCTGATTCATTAGTAAATGCCTTCCTGGAATATATCCGGCCGATTGCAGATAATGATCTGAAGAATTTCTTAAGGCAACAACCGGATAAAATCATAAACTCGGCTAAGATTGCTCAGTTTAAAAATGAATACAATGCTAAATATATTGCGCTCTACCCTACATTTTTAAAAAGCCTGAAAAATACTGTGGGCAAAAGCGGAGTGGATAAAAATTCGAACTCTGTTTTAAGCATTGGGAATCAACACAATTCGGTTCAGTCATCGACTTGCGGTACGGTTAATCCAAGCTGCTCAAACCTGGATTTTGAAATGGCTGACTTGACAAACTGGAGCGGTTCATACTGCCCTCCATCCAATGGACTTCAGCCCGCATTTTATAATGATCTGAATTGTATCAGCCAGGGGCTGTTTCAATATCCTATTTATCTTAACCCGGTTCAGTCCCCGACAAATCCAGCCTATCAGAGTGGATTTAATCAGGGCCCTAATAATAATGGCGGTTACTTTACTACCTATGCAACAACTCCAATTGGTAATGAAGCAATAATGACTACCGGGGCAGGTGTAGATCCCTGGCTGAATTTTGCGGCCGGTATTAATCTGCAACGTGTATATCCCGGAGGAGGTAACAGTTCTCTGCGTCTCGGAAATGATTCTGCAGAAAATTCTGCTGAACGTGTTTTTCAAACATTCCAGGTTACAAAAGCCAACGAATTATTTATTTATCATTATGCTACGGTTTTGTATGAAGGGCCAGGGCATACTAATCTTATCCAGCCATATTTTAAAGTGAGAATGTATGATAAGGATTGTAATGAAATAACCTGCGCGAGCTATGATGTGAATGCAAATACCGCAGTAGCTTCCGGGCTTCAGCAGGTTGACTATGTGAACTCGTCAGGACAAACATTAACATTTTATTACAACGACTGGAGATCCGTTGTTGTGCCATTAACAAAATACCTCAATCAAAGTGTTACCATCGAATTCACCACATCAGATTGCGGGTTTACGTTGACAGATACATTGATCAGTTGTACGGACATGTCCGGAAATCCAACTCCTGGTTATTATGTTCATTCATCTCCAGGCAATCCGGTACTTGTATATCATGATGGTGCACATTTTGCCTATTCATACATAGATGCCAATTGTGCTCCAATGAAACTTCAGGCTACTGCGCAGGTTTGTCCGAGCGATAATGTTACCCTTCAGGCACCGTTTGGCTTCGGTCAATATACGTGGACTGGCCCAGGCATTGTTGGTTCTAATTCGGGCATATCCATAGCGTTGAATGCTACAGGACATTATCATGTAGATATGGTAG
>Ga0206957_1120_pt1 | contig 16189 bp, 14 predicted proteins | sample Alteio_BWOrgHeat_32_FD_152975 | JGI IMG/M metagenome (GOLD analysis project Ga0206957, IMG submission 152975) | Enriched cells from forest soil in Barre Woods Harvard Forest LTER site, Petersham, Massachusetts, United States -... | ecosystem: Environmental > Terrestrial > Soil > Temperate forest >...
AGAAAAGAAGACCAAAGAAGAAACCAAGACCCCTGACGCTGGCAAAATGTAATAACTGCCAGCTGTAAATTTTTTACAGCCTTAAAGGTTACAAAAAAGCCGCCGGTTTCCCCGGCGGCTTTTTATATAAAGCAGTAGACCCTGCCACCCCAAGCGCCTCGGCGACCAGCAGTTTTTCCTCAAGCTTAAAGTCCCTATGGCTGATTTTGCACTACCACTATTTAGCTTTTCCTATAGTTTTTATGTGCTTGAAAAGGATGATATTGGCATGACCAGCCTGTTTTTACTGCCCTCTATCCTGCTAAAGCCAAATCCTTCGTAAAAAGAGGCGGCTTTCTCGTTCTTGGCGTCGACGATCATGCCGATAATTCCTATCTTTTCGGCAGTTTCTTTGGTGATTTTGAAGGCATGATACATCATTGCGTCACCATACCCCTGTCCTTGAAATCGTTTATCGACCGCCAGCCTACCGAGCAACAGAAAGGGAATATCCTTGTAGCTGCCCATTGGCATATGCGGCGGCAGGTTCTCCCGTGATACGGAATGAGCCGTAAGCGAGTAATACCCGATTATGTTTACATCGTCAGCCAGGAGATAGGTTTTTGACAAGCCGCGTTTCTGATCCTGATTGGCGATTTGCTGCAGATAGAGGTTTAGCTCCTGTACCCCACAATCAAAATCTTTGCGGTTGTGCCGCTTGGGGTCTAGGAGTTCAAACAACATGTTACTGAATGATGGATTTATACTTTCTCGCGGCTTTTTTCATCCTGGTGGTCGGTGCAGCAGGATTGCTCAGCAGGTCAAAGAACATTTCCCAATCGCTGCGGGTAAATGCCGTTTTTTCATGCTCAAGAATGATAGCCTGTGCTTTCTCGCGTATGCTCTCGCGTATAAACTTGCTTTTGTTGAGCTTTGTGTAGTTTGTTGCTCGTTCCAACAAGTCGGACGTGATACTGTCCATCCTGAATTTAAATTCATTATTTTTATGTGTTTCCAATGACATAAGTTATTCCCCTTTTTGGCTCTTTACAAATTGTACCCCATAATGTACCCACATTCAACCTGTTTCTTCTTTCTTGCTTTTATATCAACTCCGACAATTGCCCAATCATCGCATCGCCCAGCTGCTCCACTTCGCGGATGGTCACGGCGCGTTTATAATAGCCGGTGACGTCATGGCCGATGCCGATGGCTAGTAATTCTATATCGGTGCCGCCTTCCACCATATTGATGGTTTGGCGCAAGTGATTATCGAGATAAGTGCCGCCCATTACCGAAAGGGTGGAGTCATCGACCGGGGCGCCATCGGAAATCACCATTAATATCCGGCGTTTTTCCGGCCGCATGGCCAGGCGCGAAGCTGCCCATAATATCGCCTCGCCGTCGATATTTTCCTTCAGCAGCCCCTCCTTCAGCATCAGGCCAAGATTGCGTTTGGCGCGGTGCCAGGGCGTGCCCGCGGATTTATAGATTATATGGAGTAGGTCGTTCAAGCGCCCCGGATAGGCCGGGCTGCCGTTTTTCATCCATAATTTCCTTAGTTTTCCGCCCTTCCATTCGGCGGTAGTGAAACCGAGCACCTCGGTTTTGATGCGGCATCTCTCCAGCGTGCGCGCCAATATATCAGCCGACAGCGCGGCAACGGTAATCGGCCGGCCGCGCATCGAGCCGGAATTATCAATCAGCAGCGTCACCACCGTATCATTATAAATCGTCTCCTTTTCCCATTTGTAAATATGGGTATATCCCGGGTCACTGACGATGCGGGAAAGCCGGGCGCTATCCAGCAAACCCTCCTCCAGCCCGAAATCCCACGCCTTCGCCTGGCGCGCGAGGAGCTTGCGCTGAAGCTTATAGGCCAGTTTATTAGTGACGTTTTTCAGCTCCGAAAGTTTCATATCGAGCTGGCGACGCAGCTCAGTCAATTCCTCGTGCCCCGCCAGTTCCTCGGCATTCACCGCCCTATCGAAAATGGCGGTATAGGGCCGATATTCATGATGCGGCGCATTTGTTACATGGATAATATTCCGCGGCGCCGGTTCGATATTATCATTCTCCTGCCCCTTATCCGCCGCGGGGAGTGGCTGCCCTGACTTATCCGGGTTATTCTCTTCCTGGAGCGCCGCCGCCAGGGCGTTTAATCCCTGCATTACTTCCGATGAGGCTTGCGGAGAATTTTCCGCCGCCTCCTCCTCCGGGTGCTCATCATTTTGGACCAATTGTTTTTCCGTAGGCGCGGCTTCCGGGAATTGCAGGCTTTTTATAACTTCCAGCATGATTTCCCCGAATTTCCGCTGATTCTCGAAATTAGCTTTCAACTTCGGCAGGTATGGCGTAATTTTCGCCTTAATAAACCGGCCATAGCTTTTCATCACCAAATCCGCCGCTGCCGGCGCCGTAAACCCGGCTTCCTCCAGGATAACCAGCCCGATGCAATCCGCGATAATCTTCGGCTGATTACCTGCCAGCCCGGAAATTTCCAGCTTATCCCGCCATTCATGCTCCAGGCGGGTTTGTAAATTCTCCCCCGCACCTTTCATATATCGCCGCCCCACCGCCTCCACCCGCGCATCCTCCGCCGCCGCCATAATCGCAGTTGCGAGCAGGTTTGGCGGGGGCGGCGCATTATCCGCATCATCATGCCACCGCAATTTCAGCGCCGCAAAATCAAGAGACCCGCGAATATAGCCAATCTGCTCCCGGCTCAATTCCTCCGGAAACGCAACCACCAAACTGGAAGTATCGGAAAAAAATTCCGCCTCTCCCGGCCTATGATTGGATTTATCGGCGGCTTCGAATAATAAATTCACCTGCGCTGCACCGCCGCTGATGGCGTTGAACGCGGCGGTTAGGCTATTCTTGAAAACCTCAATTTGCGATTTTGTATTCATATAATTTATTATATTCCGGATTAGGCTGGAAAAGTAGAATATAAATCTCTATATTCCATGTTAAGCCTCTAAACTGGAATATAAAAAATTATAATCATGAAACTTGAACATTATCAGGCTGGCACCTTTAAGAAGCAATATCAATATGAGAGCTTCTCTCCGACTAATGTCAACCAGGTTTGGACATGGGAAGACGCCAGAATCAATACTATGCTCGAAAAGGCGACTAAAGCCCTCGCCGAACTGAATGCCTTTTCCCATATTGTGCCCAATATCGATTTATTCATAGAAATGCATATGGCAAAGGAGGCCAACACTTCAAGCCGAATCGAAGGAACGCGCACGCAAATAGGAGAGGCGATTATGGATGTGGAGCAGGTCGCACCTGAAAAACGCGATGACTGGCAGGAAGTGCAAAATTATATAAAAGCCATGAATGTAGCGCTGGAGGAATTAAAGAATATCCCGCTATCCGGCCGCCTGCTACGCCAGACGCATGCCATCTTGATGAAGAGCGTTCGCGGCGAGCGCAAAACTCCCGGAGAATTTCGCACCAGCCAGAATTGGATAGGCGGCGCCAGCCTGCAAGACGCCGTTTTCATTCCTCCGCATCATAATGAAATAAATGATTTGATGAGTGATTTGGAGAAATTCTGGCATAATGATGCAATCGATGTGCCGCAATTAATCCGAATTGCCATCAGCCATTATCAATTCGAAACCATCCATCCTTTTCTTGACGGCAATGGCCGGATAGGAAGGTTGCTTATAACACTTTTCCTGGTGGATAAAGGCTTCTTAAAAAAACCCTCGCTTTATCTATCCGATTATTTCGAGCGCCATAAAGGCGCTTATTACGATGCGCTTACCATGGTGCGGGCGTCCAATAATATGATTCACTGGGTAAAATTCTTTTTGCTTGCCGTTGCCGAAACCGCGGAGAAAGGAAAAGCGGTTTTTGAATCGATATTGGCTATAAAAGAAAATCTGGATAAAAAGATTATGCTTTTTGGCCGGCGAGCCGAAACCGCCAATAAATTCATGGCGATATTATATAGGAAGCCAATCGTTAAAGGTTCTTTCGTCGCGGAAACTCTAGGTGTTTCGCAAACCATCGCGAATAACCTGATAAAGGATTTTGAAAAGCAGGGAATATTGAAGGAAATGACGGGTTACAAACGCAATAGAATTTTCGTTTTCGAAGAATATCTTAATTTATTCTCGGGGTAGAAGATTCAAGTGATGCAGTTATTCATCTTGTTCTTTCAACGCAAGGCTCTTTTTTTCTTGGCGCTCTATTTTTTTTATGCATTCTGCGGAGGGTAAATTTTCCGGCATTGTTCCGCCTAATTCTTTTATTGTCTGCCTGACTTTTTTACCGACTTCATAATGCGTGGCATTGGCATTGTTTTTCCCCTGTATCCCGTCTCTTTTTAACTTCTCTTCCGTTTGTGTCGCCCTAAAAAGGTTCGCTGCCAGTTCAGTGCTGCCCATATGATCCAGGATTTTCTGATTTTTCTTAAGATTCTTATGGTGATGAATTTCTTTTTGTCCAAGGCCGCCATATAATCCCTTATAACCATGATCCTGGAAAATGGCATAATCCAGGGGCAAAATAACTCCGGCACCTTTTGCGGCGCTAGCCAGATATTTATTATGCTTCTTCATCTCGTCACGCAGTAATAGCCTTTTCTTATTTTCGGTCTGGTTTTCAATATTTGCTTCAGAAAGTTCCTGTTTACGCGTTTGGGTGGCAAAATAAGTTTGGCCGGCAGCTACTATTTCTTTGGTAGGGTCGGCATTCTGAATAATGAGGTAACAGGCATAGCGGGAGAGAAAATAATTATCGATTTCTCTTTTAGCGCCAGAGCCAAGTTCGACCATTTCGAGCATATCCTCGAAATGGTTCCTCACTTCCTGGCCGCTATTAATGCAGGCAGTTTTTGCTTTCTCTATAACCGGCAGAAAATGGCGATATTCCGAGTACATCAAAATTTTTGCCAAATCTCTGGCGGACCAATATTCACCACCCGACGGGCCAATTTTTTTGATTGCCTCAAAAGAATTATGATTGGCTTTATCCAGATTGTTTTCCATATTTATTCTATCTTCACTCCCCCCTCTACCAAATCCACCCCAAACACCCGCTGGTAATATTCCGCAATCACCGGCTTTTCCATTTCGTCGCATTTATTTAGGAATGTCAGCCGGAATGCGGTTTCGGCGTCTTTGAATATCCGGTAATTTTCCGCCCAGCTGATGATGGTGCGCGGGCTCATAACTACTGATATATCGCCTTTGATGAAGCCTTCGCGGGTTAAATTCGCCATTGTCACCATTTGCTCGATGAGCGCCTTTTCTTTTGGCAAGAGCGCGGGATTTTTCGCGAGCACAATCGCTTTTTCCTCCTCCGCCGGCAGGTAATTTAACGAAGCGACGATATTCCATCTATCCATCTGGCCCTGGTTGATGGCCTGAGTGCCGTGATATAAGCCGGTAGTATCGCCAAGGCCGACAGTATTGGCAGTGGCAAACAACCGGAAATTCGGGTGCGGGCGGATGATGCGGTTCTGGTCAAGCAGCGTGAATTTCCCGTCCGATTCCAGCACGCGCTGAATCACAAACATCACATCCGGCCGTCCGGAATCATATTCATCGAACACCAGCGCCACGCCATGCTGCATGGCAAACGGCAGCAGCCCTTCTTTGAATTCCGTAACCTGCTTGCCATCCTTCAAAACTATCGCATCGCGGCCAATCAAATCAATTCGCCCAATATGCCCATCAAGATTAATGCGGATGCACGGCCAATTAAGCCGCGCCGCCACCTGCTCGATATGGCTCGATTTCCCCGTCCCGTGATAACCTTGAATCAGCACCCGCCGATTATGGGAAAACCCGGCAAGAATCGCGAGCGTAGTATCATGATTAAACCGGTATGATTCATCGATAGCCGGAATGAACTCACTCTCCAGCCCCAAAACCGGCACCGCCATATCCGAATCAATGCCGAATATCTGCCGCGCGGTGGTTTTTTTCTGGCCGTTATTAGCGGGATTGCCGGATTCTTTTTTAACTCGAATGGACATGGAAACTTTTTCTAATCATGCTCCCGCGAAATTTCGAACTCGTTGCCGAACGGGTCTTTCATTAATATGGATTGGCCCTGGCCTTCGCTTAATGAATCGGTGACTATGCTGGCGCCTAAGGTTTTGGCGCGGTGGACGTAGCTGTAAATCTCGTTATCGGCGAATTCGAAAATGGGGACGAAACTGCTGCCGCCGGAGCCGGCCTTTTTCGGTTCCAGGCTGAAGCCGAGATTCATATTGCCGAGCGGGAATTCGCACCACACATTGCCGTCTTTTTTGGGTGGAACACCCAGGAATTTGCCGTAAAATTCGCGCGCCGCATCCATGTCGGACACTTTCAAATATACCGTGCGCACGCGAAAAATCCTTGGCAAGAGCGGCAGGCGCACCACGCGTTCGGGCGGGGCTTTCATGCCGTCCCGCCTATCCACTCCTTCCCGCGCTTCATTCACATACATCGGCAGCATCCAGTTTTTATTATGCTGGCTGCGGCGGTCATTGCGCGCGCGCTTGGTCCATGCCCGCCGCCTTTCGCTGCGCCCGCCTTTTCTTTTATCCTCGCTCATATGCCATCTCTCTAACAAAAATAACTGCTTTTTTTAAGGCAGCTATAGGCTTCCACTATCAATTTGAATTTCTCCGCCGATTTTTCACTCCTAGCTATATCCGGATGGTGGATTTTTGCCAGGGTTTTATATCTTTCTTTTATTTCCGCGAGCGAAACGGTGAGTTCGAGGTCCAGCACCGCGAGGGCCTGTTTTTCCGCAGCGGGAATATCGGGGACGGGCGGTTCCTTTTTATTAAACCCTTCCACGAATTCAAACAATGGATGCTGCCCGAAATTAAGATGGCTACCGAATTTCCGCGCCCCCGCATAAGCGCGGATTTTCTTAGTCGGGCGATGGCCGATCACTGCCTCCATCTGGAATTTTTCGATTTCCTCCCGGCTCATGCCACGGAAAAAATCCCACGCAGAGTTATAAGCGCGGATATGTTCCAGGCAGAAATGCAACCGCTCAGGCAGGCTGTTATCATTGGATGAACGGAGCTTCGGCGCCGGATATTCCGCGCTATTGACACAATCCCGCCAGCAGCAGAATTCCGAGTTCCACCTGCCATAATCAATCTCGACCTTTATCTCAGCCGCCTTCTTCCGCATCTTTATAGAAATAACATGAATGTAAGGGGAAAAACAGTTTTTTCAGGTTTGTGGAGGGTTAAAATTTTCAGCTAAAGGCCGGAAAGCCCTCAATATAATAGCCGCCGCCATAAAATTTTAACAAAATCTTAATATTTCACTCCTGCAATAATGATATAATTCTTTGAAAGTTTATTGGGAAAACTAGCGGGGGACTTTATCAAGAGGCTTTCGTCCTGGGTTTTACGATAAGGTCAATATAGCATTATGTTAACTCTATTATTAAGGGATGGTTATGATTGAAACTTTAAGTGACCTTAAAGAATATATGGAATATTTAGGATATTCGGGAAAACCAGTTCCTCCTGAGGTGTTTAAATCTTTTTTTGAGGAAGAGCGTGAATTTCGTAGGCAAGAACGTCAATTTCTTGGAGAAATATTTAGCAAATGGAATGAAAGAGAATACAGTCTCCTTCAACGTAGAGGTCATTTATTAATCATTGGCGAGCATCCTCCTTTAATTCCTGAGGAAGGCGAAATTTATATAGAATTGAAGGATATAAAAGCCGCGCAAAAAAATACCCTTATCAGGGAAGAGTTTTCACAACTTCTTTGGTCTAAGATGATGTTGTCGGTTGTAGCATATCCCGGGGATATTGAGATCATTAAGTCAAATATTCTGGAATTGGAGTTACGAAGAAATCGTGACTCAGAGTCTACATTGGAACGGATTAAACAAAACTTGAGTGGGCCGCACGGCACAGCGGTTGCTATAGCTTATGCGAAAAATGTCAAACCAGAACATAGCGATGACGATTATGCGCATAATTTAGTAAATACGCTTCGCGGATGTTATGAGGAGTATGACAAACTCATAACCGAAAAAATAAAAGAAAACGGTAAGGGCGGTCCAGCCTGGAGCGGAGAGTGGATTATAGAAAATATAAAACATATGGAGCTTACTAACTCTGCTGCTGCTTCGCATCTGGCCCTTCAAGAAGCGCTTACCAGGCCAGCCATACTGGCTATATTGGATGTAAAATGGAACGATCCCAGAGAGCTTTCGGGCCACTTGCGGCAGGCATTCGAATCAGGCGAGATAGCAGCTTTGAGGAATGCTGTTATTGACGTTCTTACTTTAGATATAAATACTCTTATTATACAAGGATGGCATAAGCAGGTTTTACATGAACTGACGGAACATCCGTTCGTCCTTGCACTTGCCTCCCTTCCGGAAGCTGAATCAATTACCAATCGAATACAGCTTGCTACCGATCAATTAAAGCAAGCATCACAAAAACACTCCAGTAATGACCAGCGAATATTAATCGATATTTACAAATCATCGCTGATCCCTACAGTAATTATGAATACCGTGACTGAGCCCGCTCATCCGCCGGTACCCATTCCCGAATTAAAACAGGATATCGATGACTTTATAAGAAACCATACCGTTTTGAAAGAAGGTGGCAGATTCCAGTTTTTCAGCAAGCTTCAGCTAGACCATCCACAGCATCACCTCAACCTTTATTTCCGCAATATGGCGGGGGCGCATATAGCTGACTTTTCTCTAGCAACATATCAGCCAGATATTTTACTGGCAATACCGGTTAAAAAGACCATTGAGAACCATATTCTTAGCCTGCGCGGGATTGTGGAATTCCATAAGCCGTTCCGTGGCGGGGTATTCGATCCCGGCTGGGATGATGTTTTGCCGCCTAACACTACATGGCGTCTTGATAAGGTCCATGGATGCTGGAACATAAAAGTTACCAGGAATAACCAGAACCAGCCAAATGAACTGGGTTTTAGTCTGGGTATACAGCAGGATGACCCTTTACTACCGGAAGCTATACGGCGCGCAAACTTTGTAGCGGCATATATTGCGCTTCGGTACGCTCAAAATGCAAATGCGCGGGTAACTAAGGAGCAAGCAAGGGATGATTTGCGTGTTCAATTAGCTGAACACCCGGGAAATCAGACTTGGCAGGGTGCGGACAGCATGCGTAGCAATTATCCAGGCGGTAATCTTATTCCTCTTGGCATTGCCAATAGCCATCTGCGTGTCAAGACAATGACTCGGGTAGGAGACCCTAATCTGGCATGGACGCTTCCCTTTGATATCCTTTGGAGTGGTACGATAAATATTAATGGAACTCCAGAAACCTTCCGTATGTTTAAGGTTGGCGGAGCTGCGCCCAATCTTCATGTAAACGATAGCACTGTAGGTAGAGCCAGGGGGCACGAAGTTTTTGATAACCTTGTCGGGCAGTTTGCAGAATTTCCGGCCAATACGGGTTGGAACCTGGAGTGGAGCGGCAATCACAATCGTTGGCAATTGGCTGATGAAAGTAGGGATATCAATATCGGACAACCAAACCAACAGCATCTTATAGGCCAGCGTGAGCTGCAAATTATATTCCATCGCCTGCCCAATTATAAAAATGATCTGAAAGTCTCTCTGCGTGGCAGCAATCCGGATCCACGTATGGAAGGCCACACTCGCTACACGCTGGGGGTTAATAGCGGGCAGCAGAATAACGTGACGGAGCCGCGCCTGGAAAAACTTCAAGGAACGCTTGGCCCAACTAGCATCCTGGCTCGGGAAATCCGGTTTCCAACTCAGCGCATCGGAGAGATCGGCGCGTTCTTGGGCGCGGTGCGCGCACGGTTCGATGCTTATACACGCAGCGCATACAATACTCACACCGATGCTAATTTTGACCAGTTCGGCCAAGCACGTAGACGCACAATAAATAAATATACCTGGCACACAGCCCGTGATTTGCTCGAGGAAGCTATTTGTGATACAAGAAATAATCTTATCACTATAACCGTGGATCGCCCTCTTACACCGCAAGATGTGCAGACTATTCAGCAGGCGCATGGTCAAGGGAACTTTACCTGGATAGAATATTTGGGAGCGCCCCAGCAACAACAAGCAGCAGCCGGTGATAACGACCATGCTAACGGCCCTCCTCCGCCTCCGAATCATCATAAAAATATTAGGATGCCGGACTTGTATGGTGAATTACCTCCGGCTAAAACTCATTTGGCAAGGCTGCGCGGTGGTCATGCCATTCCTGGAGAATGGCAACGTTTTTAGGTAATGGCGCTTGATTATGTCGAAGCCCCGCTACCCTTCTTCCCCCGCTGGCTTTTTGCTTTTTTGAGCACGGTGCCGATGTAACTTTTCTCTGCTATAGTAGCCAAAATAAGAGACCTCAAATGAATAAATTGTACGATGATACTATTTCCGACGAAACGGCCTTAGAGTGGCTATTTTGGATGGGGGAAACAACAGACATAACGGAAGAATTTCGGTATCGTGGCCGGTCAGTGTTGCGATACTATGAAAGAGAAAAACGGCATTTGATGATGAAGGACCAAAATAGCCTCACATTTGCAGACCACCGCTGTTTACAAGCTTATTCTGCTGTTAGGGCAAGCCTAGTCCGCAATGTCGGATGGGGCTGGCTCGAAGGACTTTAGTCATAAGCCTGAAAGTAGTCTAAACTGATGAAACACAGCTACCCCTTCTTCCCCACCGGTTTCTTGGTTTTCTTAAGCGCGGCACTGATGTTCATTATTGGCGAGATGGCTTGCGAGCCGGGGGATTCTTGGACGGAGAATTTCACCATTTTGCCGTTTTTGCCGTTCCAGCGGTAAGTGGTGACGATGGTTTTGGTGCCGGTGGTGACGATATCGCCATTTTCCAGATGCAGCACATCGAAACCCTTTTGCAACGCATCGGCGATGATGGCTGATGATTTTTCCATATATTCCGGAATCGCCATCAAATCCTCATCTTCCTCGGCCTTTTCCACCCGCTTCTTATTTTGATTAGAATTCTTCACCATAGCCGTAATCACTCCTTTTTCAACTTAAAGGGTAGTATATTTGAGTGGAGGGTAATGAGTCAAGCCGGATAAAAATGAAAATTCCGGATATCCGATATACTGAAAACCACCTGCCTTAACCTTGCAAATTGTAAAGTTTATTTTTAATATGCAAGGATGATACCGCACTAGGCGGGCGAAAACCGAATCGCTTTTATCTCGCCCGGTCACCACTTTCCCTATCTTTATCCCGGTTGGATTTATGGGAGAGTACATCACTGGTCAGGAAATCGGAAAGATTACCCCGGCTTGTCCTTTCCACTCTTTCAAAATTGCTAATATGAGGAACGTAACCACCGCGGCCACGGGCGACCCTGTTGTTATGTTCCTCAATATAATTAATCTTGAATCTAATATCTTCGAAATCTTCACGTACCCGTCGCGTCACAGTACGTTCAACACTTTCTACTTCAACAGTGCATTCCGCCATTTTTGGACCTGAAAGCTGCTCTACCACTCTCCTCCTCGGCTCTGCTGTACTGTCTATGACAAGTCGGGCCAGTTTCGGCAGGAAATTGTCTTCATCAACATGCAGATTTTCTAAACGAATGTTATTTCTTGGTAACAACAACAATTCCAGTTCAGCCAGTCTGCCTAAATTCATATGGCTAAGCCTCCTATCATTTATCGCGCAATTATATAACTCCAACACCCGCAATCCGGAGAGTTTTGGAGAGTTGCCAATAATAGCGACGGCATTTAAGGAAAGATTGCATATCGATAAATGCGTCAACTCTCCAAGCGGTGATTTCGGACTTAGTATCGCCGCCATAGTAATTTCGTCAATTATAATAGGGGTGGAACGTCTGTTACCGAGCCCTAGCGGAGCGCGAACCAGTTTTAACCTGGTAACATCACGAAATATATCTCGAAGCTCCGGGTTGTCGAGAACATTGCTGAGAATATCATCTGATTTGGCCAAATCTCTAATTCCAATCCGCTTATTCTATTATTACGGAGATATTCAACGATAGATGGAATCTCAAATAAGACAACATTGCTTATGGCAGCGGTTCCGGCAAAACCTCTATGGGGCCTTATCGTTATCCCTTCCATAGATAATTCATTCCTAAATATTGGGTCTTCCATGAGTTCTGCATAAAGAGCGGATTCTCTCGTTTCCAGGCCTCTCCTCTCACCATTTTTATATGACATGCTTGCCAACGCCAACTGGATACGTATAAATTCCATTCTTAAAAGCTCATTGCCTTCGCCGTTCTCTTCTAAATAATCCGCATAAACCAATCTTGGAGCATCGTCGCGGAGTGGCTAACACCGACGCTCTAAGTCCTGCCAGACGCGTTTGATCTATTGCCATCTTTCCTCCTTAAAAATAAAATTTCCCTTTAAGTGCATATAGAATTTATCATCCCTGCTTCAAAAGGCGAAGATGACGGCAAATGTTGGCATTGTTCTCACAACCCCAACTCCTCCTGCCCATGCTGAATTATTCTCGTTGCGGGTAATATGATACTGACCTTGGTGCCGACGCCTTGCAGGCTTTCTAGTTTTAATTTCCCGCCATGGAGTTCGGTGAACATTTTGCATAATGGCAGGCCGAGGCCGGTGCCGCCTTCATGGCCGCCGCCGGTATAAATCTGGTTATGCACCTGGCCGAATACGGATAGGGCTTTGGGTATATCCTCCTCGGCGATGCCGATGCCGGTATCGGCGACGGTGAGCAGGAAATTTCCGTCAGCGCCAACAAAAGCATTTATATAAATACTGCCGCCCTTGGCGGTGAATTTCAGCGAGTTGGAGACGAGGTTTAACAGAATCTGCTTAATCTTCCTTTCATCCCCGGCGATTTTCGGCAGATTATCCGGGATATTGACGCTGATTTTTATCTCCTCGGCTTTCGCTTTCTCAGCGAAAATACGCATTACTTCTTCCACCACCTTGGTAATTTCCACCTGGTTTTCACGCAATTCCAGCCGCCCGGCCTCGCCTTTGGAGAATTCCAATATATCGTTTATCAGTTCGAGCAAATGCCGTCCGCATAAAATCACATCCTTCATCCTATCCTGCTGCTTCTCGTTCATCGGGCCGAAATAGCCGCCTTCCATCATTTCCGAGAAACCGATTATAGCATTTAGCGGCGTGCGGAGCTCATGGCTCATATTGGCGAGGAATTCGGATTTCGCCTGGCTCGCCATCACCGCCGTGGCCTCCGATTGCTCGACCTTCCGCATCTGGCGGCTCATAGTGGCGGCGAAAAAGCAGATGGTCCCGGCGAAAGCGCTGAAGATTACCAGCACGATGAAATCATGAATGCGGTCAGTGTGCCATTCCTGGAAAATATCACCGCCATACATTACCGTGGAAATGGTCACATGCATGCTCGGAATTGATTTCACGGCGTAAATGCGGAACCGGCCATCCGGATTATCGCGGCTGACGGCAACGGAAGTTTTCGGCCCGCTGCCCGCCTTATTAACCAAACCGGAGACGAAATTCACCTCCGAACTATCGAGCATATTAATCAGCAGCTTATTTTCCGCCCCGGCTTCATAGATTAACGCCATTTTCATATTTTTGTTGGTTGCCACCGAATTGAAAAACCCGGCGAGATATTTATTATCAATCAGCGCCAGCACAATCCCGCCGAAAGTGCCGTTTATTTTATTGAGCTTGCGGCTCATCATCACCAGGCCGCTATCGCTAATCCATTTATCATGCGAGACATCGAAAAATAAATCGCTGTCGGAAGGCTCCTTATGTACCGAGAATACTTCCTTATCGGCGATGGATTCCTTGCCCTCGAACCAGGTTTCATAGCCTTTCTTGCGGTAAATCAGCTTCACCGCGCCGTTTTCATCGGCGAGCAGCATCCCGGAAATCTGCGGCGTTTCATTGACCCAGACCATGAAATTATTATAGGTATCCTCATTCAAATTATTGCCGAACAGTGCGTTGAAATATTGCCGCTCCGCCGCGCGCCGGAGGGTTAAATCAGCGGCGAGGAAAGTTAGCTCAACATGGTCTGAGAGAATATTGATCAGCCTTTCAGCATCGGCCTTCCCGGCTTCGATGGTTTTTTCATAGCCGCTCACCGCGCGATAAGTGATAATCACGCAATTAAGCGCGATGATTATGCAACTGAAAATTATCAGCGCCCTAGCCAGCGGAAGTTTTTTGTTACCGTATGAAAACACTTGAAATAAACTAGCCTAATTTTTTAACTATGAACAATCATAAAGATTGTTTAGATTTCCCGCACGAACTCCTATTAGATAGGAAAATAGTTAACGAAACGTTAAGATAAACGATTATTTTTAAAATAAATGGTCTCACGGGTAAAAACTGTTGTATTTCAAGGGATAGAGGCAATGGAAATCGATGTCCAGGTGCATCTTACTTCCGGCCTGCCGGAAATCCCACCATATCATCAAGTGGGATTTATTGATGGATGGTGATAAGCCAAGACATATCCGTAATTTGCCCTACCTGGCGATAAATACGGCCTTATCCCTGAATTTGCAGCACGATACCGTCTATTTAAGCGAAAAGGCGATTCAGCATATAACCGAGCGCCACCCGAATGATTGCGACTTATGCATAACATCGATGGAGGTGATAAATCGGCTCGCCCGATTTTGTCGGTCAAGCGCCACAGTATCGGGATAGTTTCGAGATAATTAAGGAAGTGAATGGATTGCTGGTGCTGATTGCTGTCAGCGTCATGCCGAATGAATATGGCAAATATCCCGTGGAATCATCCTACATCATTGAACGGTACACTCTTCAGCGGCGCATCCGCAAAGGCTATCTTAAGCGGATATAAAAAAGGCACCCCGAAGGATGCCTTTTTATGAAGCCTAGGCGGGGTGCTAAATCCCGCATCTCTTGACCCTCGCGGGCTAATTACCACATCAGGGCTAGTTACCACCTGCGTGGTGCATGAGGAAGCCGTTCTCACCTCTAGACTTCGTAGAGATTATACCCTAATAAATCGTAAATGGATAGTAAAAAACCGAGGTTTTTTTAGAAAATAAATGGTATCGCGCGTAAAAACTGTTGCATTTCAAGGCATAGAGGCGATGGAAATCGATGTCCAGGTGCATTTGACTTCCGGCCTGCCGGCATTCACCATCGTCGGCCTCCCCGATAAAGCGGTGGCGGAATCGCGCGAAAGGGTGCGCAGCGCCTTATCCTCCATCGGCCTTGCCCTGCCGCCCCGGCGCGTTACCGTAAATCTCGCTCCCGCCGATATACAAAAGGAAGGCAGCCATTTCGATTTGGCGATAGCCTTAGGGTTGCTCGGAGAAATGCAAGTGTTGCAGCAAAGTTCGCTTAATAATTATATAGTAATGGGCGAGTTGGCATTAGATGGCGGGCTTGGCCCCATTTCAGGGGTAATTCCGGCAGCAATCGCGGCGAGCGAAGCGGGAAAGGGCTTGATTTGCCCGCGCGCCAATGGCAGCGAGGCATTATGGGCGGGGAATATCGAAGTTCTGGCGCCCGCGCATTTATTATCGCTCATCAATCATTTCAAAGGCAGCCAGTTTTTAAGCCCGCCGGAGAGGCCCGAAACGCATACGGCGAAGCTCGATTCATCATACCCGGATTTATCATCCATAGTCGGCCAGGAATCGGCAAAACGTGCCCTCGAAATTGCGGCAAGCGGCAATCATAACCTGTTGATGGTCGGCCCCCCAGGCGCGGGGAAATCGATGCTGGCAAAAGCCTTGGGCGGAATATTGCCGCCGCTGGAGCCGAAGGAAATTCTTGAAGTCAGCATGATCAGTAGTATCTCCGGCGCTATTATCGAAGGGCGGTTATCGAACCGGCGGCCGTTCCGTGACCCGCACCATTCCTGCTCGATGGCGGCGATGGTCGGCGGCGGTATGCGCGCCCGGCCCGGCGAAGTGACGCTTTCGCATAACGGTGTTTTATTCCTCGATGAATTGCCCGAATTCCCCCGCCAGGTGCTGGATTCCTTGCGCCAGCCGGTGGAGAACGGCAAAATAACCGTATCCCGCGCCAATTCGCATGTGACTTATCCGGCGAATTTCCAGCTGATTGCCGCAATGAACCCATGCCGCTGCGGCCATCTGGCGGATGCCGCGAAAGCCTGCAACAAGGCCCCGAAATGTGGCAATGAATATCAATCCCGGGTTTCCGGGCCATTGCTCGACCGCATCGATATGAGCATCGACGTCCCGGCGGTGG
>Ga0206957_1121_pt1 | contig 16122 bp, 19 predicted proteins | sample Alteio_BWOrgHeat_32_FD_152975 | JGI IMG/M metagenome (GOLD analysis project Ga0206957, IMG submission 152975) | Enriched cells from forest soil in Barre Woods Harvard Forest LTER site, Petersham, Massachusetts, United States -... | ecosystem: Environmental > Terrestrial > Soil > Temperate forest >...
TTACGTTAATAAGCAAGCAGATTTTTAGTGTTTATAAGAACATAGCCACCACATAGCACTTCCCATGCGATCATCCATGTGAATTATTTGTGAAGTTTTACTGTAGCAGCGAAATGATGGTATTTGCAGGCCAAGAGCTATTATCTATCATTCTGAAACGCCAGTAAAAAAAGCTTCGTAGCCTTTGCACACATGCTACTTAAACTTTTGACTTCCCACATCGCCCTCTCTAAACTGGCATGTGAGGGGGTCGAAAATCCCCGAACATTGCGATTATTAAAGTAGGCTCGTTTCCCAAGCCCTACTTCCGCGCGCTCATGCGTCGGGAGTAGGCTAATACAACAGCCCGAAAGGGTGAATAAGCCTGCGCCCATGTTCGGCGATTTTCGACTCCCGGCACCAGCCCGGCCTGGTGCACATGCAACAAAATAGGTGCTGCAGAGCTTCGGTTTTGCAGCACCCGCGCATCGGGAGAGCGTGGTTATGCGGAAAATATTTATCCTACATGGTTCTGACGTTCATGGTGGCCTGGGTTTTCCCATAGGCCATGATTGTATTTTTATCAGGAGATAGATTAGGCAGGCAGATGCGACGACTATGCCGCTTCTACACGAGGAGGGCGAAAAGGTGAATCTATAAAATCCTGTTTTAGGATGTTGTCATCCTCAGGAAAAATTTGCAGCTGCACAAAACGCGGATGCAAGAAGTTACGGGCGCTGATTGAAACCCAATATAGCCCATGTTGGTAGTGATTGCCGCAATGCTTTTGACAATGAGTTTGCAGCAGTCCACCTTCCTGGGTGTCCTGGGTTGAATTTTCATGTTGGCACTCGTGATGGGGATGGTGGTGGTGGGGATGATGTTCGTCATCGTCGTCATCATCATCATCTTCCAAAATCGCATTGATCGGCGTCTGCGGATTATAGCAATAGGCATCCGCCACATCGTCAGCAACGATTGTAAGTAACAACACAAGGAGTAACAGCACTCGCATAAGCGGCCTCTACCGGGAAAAGGTAGAAGTGGTCTAGGCGGCTTCGTCATCGCAGAGGGCGGTGCTTTCAAAGCAATGCAGGGTATGCGCCCGCGCTACTTTTTGCGTCACCTCCCTAAAGCAGCGGATCACTGTTGCTGTGGACATTTCATTGCTTCCCTGCTTTCGGGTTTCTCGCTCCAATTGCTGCTGGAAACGGCTAAACACCACGTCCATATGCGCATGCGACAGGGCATTGGTTATCTCATACCACTGCATATAGGTTTGGTCAGCAAGGCTAAGATTCAATCTATTGTTATCGCTGATAGTATTCATGATTTTTACTCCCGTGTTGATGGTTATGTGTTCACACTAAACGGTTGAACACATAGAATTATTATCAACTAAGAGTATTAATCTCAAGTATCTAGGAAAAAATTGCCTATAAAGAGTCAAGATGGAAGTTATGTGGTCTTGTTCGAATTCGTTATTTTGCCAAGCGCACGCTTTATAAAATCGGATATGCCAATCTCCGATAATAAGCCTTTGCCGCTGTTGTCATACTGGTTCATGGCTAAAGATGGTTTATCGGCCACTGCGGCGAGCATGATACCGAGCAATGCCTTTTGGTTTTCGCCATCTTCTGTGCCAATTTCATCTTTGAAGCTGTGATACAGTTGCATGACCCGCTGCTTGTAATTGTATTCTTCATACAATCTCCTGTGCATGCGTATCGATGACCAACCAAACAGGCTGACCCATGCAAGCGGTAGGGACAACAAAAGCCTATAGAGCAGAATGGTAGAATCGATATGTATTATGCTGCCATCGGAGGTTTGCTTTTCCAAGTAAGGCAGCAAACTATAGAAAATATAGAAAATTCCTCCGAGAGGCAAAATAAACATCGCGTAAAAGAACAACGGTGTTAATGCACTTAGAAGAAAATGCAAAAGCTGCAATCCGAGACGGATTACCAGGTACTTGGATTTTGGCTCTGATGCTGTAATCGCATATTTTGATTTAGCTTGAAAAAAGGTTGAGGCAAGGCCAGCGGCACCTGCTTCTGGAAGCAGGGATTTAATTTCCTGCTCAAGGCTTTTCTTTAGGGCAGAAATTTCAGATGTTGATTGATCGACCACCTCTTTCAGCTTTGTCTCGACGCTTTCATTAAGCGCGGTGATTTTAGTTTTGCTTTCTTCAAGTGCCTGTTTGATTTCAGTAGTGCTAGCCTCAGATTCTCTCTTTGCTTCTGCAAGCAAGCCCTTAATTGCAGTGTTAGAGTCATGAATTTGGTTTACGATGGCGCGGATGGCTGTGCCGCTCTGGTCGGTGGAATCGTCAAATAGCACTTTTTGCTGTTGCGAAATGCGATCATACGCACCGTTGATTTCTGATATTTTCCCAGCAAGCTCACTCTGTCTATTGGCTAAATCATCGCGGGCCGTTTGAGCCTGAGTCTTTAATTCCTCAAATTGCGCTTTGGTTTGGGTTATGGCTTGAACATCATTAAGCACAGAATTTTTGTTATTTTCTGCTTCCGCTTTCAAAGCGGTGATTGCGTCCATAAGGCCTTGGGCTGTACTGCGCTGAGCTTCCAGCGCAGCAAGCTGCTCACCAAGGGATTGCTGCTTTCCCTTTAAATCTCCGAGTTGTTGGGAGGCGTCTTGGACGTTTGAAAGGATAGTATTTTTTTGGCTATCCAATTGCGTGATAATTTCTTGAGCTGCAGACAGCAATTTTTGCAGCTCTGTCACTATCGAGCTTGCTTGATCTTGCTGTGATTTATCTTCGCTCATAAAACCCTATTTTTTTATGGTGCCCCCGGTCGGACTCGAACCGACACATCATTGCTGATACTGCATTTTGAGTGCAGCGCGTCTACCAATTCCACCACAGGGGCGCATTTTTCTGGCCGTGCCGACTATGTGCCGACTGAGCCGCTTTTCTTACTTATTACCAGACGCCGGATGCTCGTAACAAGCATTTGTTATCTAGTTATTAATCTCTCCTCCAAGTGCCTTCCTCAAAGACGATTTTGAATCGATTTTGAGTCTGACGCGTCTACCAATTCCACCACAGGGGCATAAAGGCATGGATATAGGATATTACGTGCCGCCAGTCAATTAATGTTGCAGTTTAGCGGCGCGGGAAAGCATCAGATTGCATTTTGGCAATTTCGTTCATTTGTAATTTACGTGCGGAATTGATTTCTCTGCTATATTCTGTCACATTATCAATCTGGGCTGGAGATACCTCTCTTTTATATTGGGCCAATAAATATTCGAGCGAAGCCTGGGCAATCGCCATCGGTGTGGTCTTTATTCTTCCCTCCTCACTAAGATTTTCATCACCATCCAGGATTTGCCGACAAAAAACTCCCGTTGCTGACCAATTACCTTTAATGTAAGCATTATTACTTATCATAAGAAATCTGACGGCACTTTTAGAGAATTGCTCGGCTTGCAATCTTTCAGGTTGTCGCCGTTCTTCGGCAGCGGTAACAGCGTCGGCAATAACATCTTCATATATTCTACAATTGGTTATTAAATCCAAGGCTGTCTTCTGTTGGGAAAAAAATCCCAGCATGTAGTCTATAAGTTTATTTCTCAAATGTTTGGTGGCTTCACTAAAAGGACTGTATTGAGCGGCTTCAGTATAATTTTTGAAGGCAATTCCTTCCGTGGATTTGGCGTTCCATATAAGATAAAATCCACTAAGAAGGCCAGAAAACTGCATGATATCCTGATTTGATAAATGCTTCCTCTGGCTATTTTTTATTTTAGTTAAAAAATCACTATGCTTCCGGATATGAGCAAGATTGGTTTTTACAGGTTCCTGAGAGATTAAATTGGAGAATCTTACGCAATCAAGAGAAGGAAATAATGCTCTACTAATGCCGAGTTCATCTAAGTCCTTCCGGCAGACTGCCCTGGAATCTCGTAGATTCGTGGTAAGATCCACCGCATGCATGCATTCCTCCAGAATTATCATGAACATGGTGGAATAGTTTTTCATTGCTCCGGTTGATAATATTATATCCCCTTCTCGTCCTGGCATTCCTTTGTTGCCGGAAAATAAGCCGCCGGCCTCCTTAGAATAATTGGAGATGCGGTTAACGTGAGGTATAATGCTATCTTCTATAAAAAAGTTGATATCTTTCTTGCTGATGTCATATGCAATGTAAGGAAAATCCGAAAGAAAACCGATCAACCGATCTTCATATGAGATTTCATATGGAGTTGCAGAATATATATTATTCTCTCCTAAAGCTTTTCTGGCTTCAGAAAATTTCTCTCTTATTTTGCTGATAAAATTTGTTACCCCATATTGGGATAACTTCTTGCATCTAAAAGCGGCAATTTTTTTTCTTAGCAAATCTTCCTGCTCCGGCGCTGCCAATTCCATAGGAATGACTCCCAGAGCTTTTCTGGCATAGATAAGGTTTTCCGACAGCTCAACCGAACCGGAACTTTTTTCATAAACTATGAGCGCGGTTGGGATGGCGCTCATAATGTGGGTGCGAGAACGTATTGCCTGAAGAAATTTCGGTTCTGTCGCCATACTGGCTCCCCGGTTAATTAAGACACAATCACCAACCAATTTTACCGCAAATATGTTAACAAAAGGTTAACTGCTTGGTTTTTATTTGCGTTGGCGATAATTATTCGAAATAAAACAGAAGGATAAAAAAATTATGCCAATACCAATCACTATAGCGCATGGCGACGGCATCGGGCCGGAGATTATGGAGGCTTGCCTGAAAGTCCTTACCGCCGCGAAGGCGGATATCAAGCCGGAGATAATCGAGGTTGGGAAGAAGGTTTATGAGAAAGGCATGACTTCCGGCATCGCCCCGGAATCTTGGGAATCCCTGCATCGCACCAAGGTGATATTGAAAGCGCCGATCACCACCCCGCAAGGCGGCGGCTATAAGAGCCTGAATGTCACCATCCGGAAAAGCCTCGGGCTCTATGCTAATGTGCGGCCTTGCGTTTCCTATGCGCCGTTCATCGCCACCAATCACCCGGTGCTGGATATGGTGATAGTGCGCGAAAATGAGGAGGATTTATATACCGGCATCGAGCACCGCCAGACCGATGAAGTGGTGCAATGCCTGAAGCTCATCAGCCGCACCGGCTGCGAGAAAATCGTGCGCTATGCGTTTGAATATGCGGTGAAGAATAACCGCAAAAAAGTCACCTGCATGAGCAAGGATAACATCATGAAAATGACCGATGGCCTGTTCCACCGGGTGTTTAATGAGATTGCCAAAGAATATCCGGAAATCGAGACTGACCATTATATAGTCGATATCGGCTCGGCGCGCATCGCCAGTAAACCGCAGATTTTCGATGTGATTGTGACCTTGAATTTATACGGCGATATCATCTCCGATATAGCGGCGGAAATTTCCGGCTCGGTGGGGCTGGCGGGTTCGTCCAATGTCGGCGATAAATATGCGATGTTCGAGGCGATTCACGGCAGCGCGCCGGATATTGCCGGAAAAGATATGGCGAACCCCTCCGGCCTGATTAACGGCGCGGTGATGATGCTGGTGCATATCGGCGAGAAAAAAGCCGCCGGCCTTATTCACAATGCCCTGCTTTCCACCATCGAAAACGGTATCCATACCGGCGATATTTATGATAAGGATTCGAGTAAGCAGAAAGTGGGGACGAAGGATTTTACCCAAGCGGTGATTGAGCATTTGGGCAAGAAACCGGAGAAATTGCATGCCGTGGATTATGAGGGGAAATCCGAACAAAAGGCAGCGCGGAAATCTTCCGCTGCGCCCAGGATTCCGGAAAAGAAAGAACTGGTGGGAGTCGATATATTCGCCGATCTCCGGAATAAAAACGCCGAACAGGTGGCGGCAATGGTCGAGAAATTCAAAACCGCCGGGCTGGCCTTGCAAAGCATTTCCAACCGCGGCCTAAAAGTATGGCCGGGCGACATTGCCGGGCTTTCCTATAACGACCATTGGTGCCTGCGCTATTTAGGCAAACAACCGGTCGGGCATCAGGAGATTTTGGAATTGCTCGGTCGCTTCCAAGCAGAAAAAATCGATTTCATCAAGACGGAGAATTTATATAATTTTGATGGGAAAGCGGGGTTTACAGCAGGGCAGGGGGAATAATAAAAGTATTACTTAAACCATGGCCAAGGATGGTTTAATTGTAATTTTCCCGCACTATCACCATCGTTTCGGCGATGTGGAGTTTTACTTCGTAATGCTGGCGATCGGGATGTTTTTCTTCCAGGGCCAGCAATTCTTCCTCGGCTTTTTTTAGGGCTGCGCGCGCCTCCTCAAGAATGATATCTTTAACCGGAATCGCATCATGGGCGAGCACGGTTAATTTTTCGTTATTAGCCTCGGCGAACCCGCTGGAAATGAAAATGCTCTCCACCACTTTTTCGCCCTCATAAATTTCCAGCACTCCCGGGCGGATGGAGGAAATCAGCGGCATATGGCCTTCCATAACACCGAAATCACCTTCTTTACCGGGCACGACGACCATCTCGACGGCTTGCGAGAGGAGGGTTTTTTCGGGGGTGATTAGGTTAAATTGTAATGTCATATTCATCCTTCATGGATGATTCGATGATTCGATGATTCGATGATTCAGAACTTTTTCGAATCATCGAATTATCGAATTACGAATCATCGATTACGCCGCCTCCTTCATCAATTTCGCCGCCTTTTCCTTCGCTTCCTCAATATCCCCGACCATATAGAAAGCTGATTCCGGCAAATCGTCATAATCTCCGGCAACAATTCCCTTAAAGCCTTTTATCGTATCTTCCAAACTCACCAATTTTCCCGGATTGCCGGTGAAAATTTCGGCGACGTGGAACGGCTGCGAGAGGAAGCGCTGGATTTTGCGGGCTCTGGAAACTGTGAGTTTATCTTCCTCCGAAAGCTCATCCATGCCCAAAATCGCGATGATATCCTGGAGCGATTTATAGGTTTGCAGCACTTTCTGCACTTCGCGCGCGGTATTGTAATGCTCCTCACCGATGATTGCGGCGTCCAGAATCCGGCTGGTGGAATCGAGCGGATCGACCGCCGGGTAAATGCCGAGCTCGGCGATTTGGCGGGACAATACGGTGGTTGCGTCCAAATGCGCGAAGCTAGTCGCCGGGGCCGGGTCAGTCAAGTCATCGGCCGGGACGTAAATCGCCTGGACGGAAGTGATTGAGCCTTTATTGGTGGAGGTAATCCGCTCCTGCATCGCGCCCATATCGGTAGCGAGTGTCGGCTGATAGCCAACCGCCGAAGGAATCCGTCCGAGCAGTGCCGAAACTTCCGAACCGGCTTGAGTGAACCGGAATACGTTATCGACGAAGAACAACACGTCCTGCCCTTCCTTATCGCGGAAATATTCAGCCAGAGTGAGGCCGGTCAGCGCCACGCGCGCACGCGCCCCCGGCGGCTCATTCATCTGGCCATAAACCAGCGCGGCTTTGGATTTAGATAAATCGTCTGGTTTAATTACCCCGGATTCAATCATTTCGTGATAAAGGTCATTACCTTCGCGCGTGCGCTCGCCAACCCCGGCAAATACCGAAAATCCGCCATGCGCCTTGGCGATATTATTGATTAATTCCATAATAAGTACGGTTTTGCCCACCCCGGCGCCGCCGAACAGACCAACTTTTCCGCCCTTGGCATAAGGCGCCAGCAAATCGATGACTTTAATGCCGGTAACAAGGATTTCCGATTCGGTGGATTGCTCGGTGAATGTCGGCGCCGGCGCATGAATCGGCGCTAGTTCCTTGGTTTTCACCGGGCCTTTTTCGTCAATCGGCTCACCTATAACGTTTATAATCCGTCCCAACGTTTCCGGCCCAACCGGCACGCGAATCGGATAACCGGTATCGGTAACCTCAAGGCCACGCACCAGCCCGTCGGTCGAATCCATCGCAATAGTGCGCACAGTGCCCTCACCAATATGCTGCGCCACTTCCAGGACGAGGCGCTTGCCGTTGTTAGTGCATTCGAGCGCGTTCAATATCGCTGGCAATTCACCATCGAACTGCACGTCAATGACGGCGGAGATTACCTGGGTTATTTTGCCGGTTTTTGCTTTTTCTTTAGACATTTTGTACCTTCTTTTCGTTATTCGCTATTAGCTTTATTGTGAATTCACGGAATTTTTTGTTGAGGACGGTTTTTATAACCAGTAGGCTGACTAACGCCGCGATGACCGTGCTGAACAACCCTCCGAAATTTAACCTGATATTCACTATTCTATTATTAATAAGATAATCTCCAAGCGCAATTACCGTTGTAATAGCGATATAAAGTAAAATTGTATATAGAATTGACCGCCAGGCCATGGCCCAACCGATCTTAACGGCCCTCTTCCAACTCAGCTCAAAAGAATTTTCATTAAGCGCGACTGGAAAAAACTTAATGCTGAATTCCCCGAATTTTTTAGAGAAAACTATCTTTACCAGGCAAGAGATAAACATCCACATAATGATTATTATCGCCATAATCATCGCGCAAGAAAATAAAGGCGATAATATGGGATGTTCTGCCTTATTAAAACCTACATTGAACTTTGTGCCAGATGAAATGCCGAGCCAGCCGATTATTCCATATAAGGCTCCGATAATAGCCAAATTTATAGCCCAAGTACGCCATGTCATAGCCCACCAGACAGGCAGCACTCTTTTCCAAGTAACCGGCAGATAATTTTCCGTCATACCGCCTCCGCACCCAAAATCCCTTCTATCCATCCTTTAAGCACCGGGATTTTATGTTCGGCGACATCCCAGAGCGTTTCCTTGTCCACGATATAATATTCGTGAACCAAAATATGTCGCATAGCCACAATATCGGCCCAGGGAATTTCAGAATATGCTTGTTTCAATTCTTTACTCGCGCCCCGGCACATTTCACCTATATTCTGAACAAATCGCTCCAGCGCCGCATCCACCAGAGGATCATTATCATTCTTTCGTGCGACACATATTTCCACTCGCGAAATAGCCTCAAGCACGTGACCAAGACGCCATCTGTCTCTTTCGGATAACTTCATAATGACACGGCCTCGTTAAATATATGCTCTTTTTCATCGGGGAATGCATGTTCGATCACCGAAGCTTCCGTGGTAAGCTGTACTTCCGTATGCAGCAATTCTTCCAGCCGCCATAACAGGCCGCCCATTTCCCACAGTCCGAAGCCGGAACGCATCCGCACCAGGAAATCCACATCGCTATCCTCATCCTGTTCGCCCCGTGCCACCGAACCGAAGATGCGGATATTTTCTGCGCCATGCCGCTCTGCAAGCGCCAGAATCTGTGGCTTGTAGAGAGTGCGAAGCTGCTCTAGCGTTATCATATATTAAACCGCCTCCGCCCCCGATATAATCTCAATCAACTCCTTCGTTATCGCCGCCTGCCTTGTCCGGTTATAAACCAGCGTCAGGTCTTTAATCATATCCCCGGCGTTCCGGGTGGCATTATCCATTGCCATCATGCGGGCGGCCTGTTCGCTGGCGGCGTTTTCTAGGAGTGCGCGGTAGATTTGGATTGCGAGATTTTGCGGGAGTAATTCTTTTAATATTTCTTCCTCGTTGGGTTCATATTCGTAAGGCGCGTGGTTGGTGGTTGGTGGTTGGTGGTTGGTGGTTTCTTCACCTTCCACCTTCCACCCTCCACCATCCACCAGCAGCGGAATTAACTGCTGATAAGTAACTTCCTGCGATATGGCGGATTTGAAATGGTTATAGAAAATCCCGCAAACATCGAATTCGCCGTGATTATACATGCTGATGATTTTATGCGCGATATTCTCGGCATCTTTGAATGTCGGCGCGCGGCGCGACAGGCCGGTGATTTTTTCGACGATATCGTTATTTTTCTTAAGCGCATCTTCGGATTTCCGGCCGACGCTGAAAATCCTGATTTTTTTGCCTTCCGCCGCAAGCTGGCGTATCTTCAGCCGCGCTCCCTTAATAATCGAACTGTTAAATCCGCCACATAAACCGCGATCCGAGGTGGCGACAATCAGCATATGGCGATCGTCCCGCCCATTGCCGATGAGCAGTGGCGGCGCGCTATCATTCTGAGTAAACCCGGCGGCAAGGTTCCGCAGCATCCCCTCCATCGCCAGCGCAAACGGCCGCGCCGCCTCCGCCGCCAATTGCGACCGCCGCAGCTTAGACGCCGCCACCATCTTCATCGCCTTGGTGATTTTTTGGGTGGATTTAACCGATTTTATACGGTTTTTTAATGCTTTGAGATTGGCCATTAGAGGGGGAGTTCGCGTAATATATTTTGATTAGTGGCAAGCAGTTTCAGCATATTTCCATCACCTTTTAACTGCTCGTTGGCATTTAATAATTCAATGCCGTAAAGCGTTCCATCTGGAGCTATATCTATATTCACTTCCGACGATATCTCTATAGTTTCAATCTCCTGCATTTTAGGGCGAAACCGTATGTAAGCTATATTATTTTCCGCATCATGGGTGATGAACATGCTTAATCCTTACCGAAATATTTTGTGATAACAGTGACTACCCGCCTTTCATCACCATGTGGCGCTACAATAACATGTACTTGCTTGGTTTTGTAGTAGTTTCCTCTCCACATAGCTTCAAAGTTAAAATTCTTCATATATCTAATCCGCCCCGTCTTCGCCGGAATCATCTCTCCTTGTTCCACCGTCATCAACACTTCATTTTCCTTTGCTCCGCGTTCTTCCATAGCTTCCCTGGCGTGGGAAAGAATAGTTATGTGCATGGCTAAAATACCATCAGGTTTTAAGTAGCTTGAGGTTGAGCATTATTCTTTAATTATACACCAAGTACGTTATTGATAATGTGGCCTACCACAAGAAACAAGCCACATCCAGTTAATGTAAAGCCCATATATTTTAATTTTCTTCTATATCTTTTTTCTTTTTCCGGATTCTCTATTACCGGACTCCTAATTTTTCCATAACCTCTCAATAACAAGAAAATGCCAACTAATACAAAAACCATACCATCTATAATTTGGCCCAGAATGTGCATTTTTTCTCCTCTAATCACCCAAATAAGTGTCCGAACTTCTCCAGCGCTGCCTTCAACCCTTTCTCCGTCTCATCGGTAATCTTCTGCTCTTTCCTAATACTCTCCAAAATCTCCGGATGTTTCGCATGTAAAAACCGGCGGAATTCCTGTTCGTATTTTACAACTTGCTTGGTTTCCACCTTATCCAGATACCCCTTCACCCCGGCATAAATCACCACCACTTCCTCTTCCATTGAAAGCGGGGAGTATTGCGGCTGCTTTAACAATTCGGTCAGCCGCTGGCCTCTTGCCAATAACTTCTGCGTAGCAGCATCCAAATCCGAGCCGAATTGGGCGAAGGCTTCCATTTCGCGGAATTGTGCGAGGTCGAGTTTGATTGAGCCTGCCACTTGTTTCATCGCCTTGGTTTGCGCGGCGGAGCCGACGCGGCTTACCGATAAACCGACATTCAGCGCGGGCCTGACGCCTTTGAAAAACAAATCGGTCTCCAGGAAAATCTGGCCGTCAGTGATGGAGATTACGTTGGTTGGGATATAAGCCGAAACGTCCCCGGCCTGGGTTTCGATGATGGGCAGCGCGGTTAAACTGCCGGCGCCCTTGGCATCCGACATTTTCGCGGCGCGTTCCAGCAGGCGCGAATGTAAGTAGAATACGTCACCCGGATAGGCTTCACGGCCGGGCGGACGGCGGAGCAACAGCGACATCTGGCGGTAAGCCACGGCGTGCTTGGATAAATCGTCATACACAATCAGCGCGTGCTTGGCATTATCGCGGAAATATTCGCCCATGGTGCAGCCGGTATAAGGCGCAAGGAACTGCAGCGGCGCCGGTTCGGAGGCGGTTGCGGCAACGACTATAGAATATTGCATCGCCCCGGATTCCTCGAGTTTTTTGACGATTTGGGCTACCGTCGAACGTTTCTGGCCAATGGCCACATATATACAATAGAGTTTTTTGCTCTCGTCAGTGCCGGAATTTATGGCTTTCTGGTTTAATATAGTATCGATAGCGATGGTGGTTTTGCCGGTTTGCCTATCGCCGATAATCAGCTCGCGCTGGCCGCGGCCGATTGGGATTAGCGCATCGATAGCCTTAATTCCGGTCGCCACCGGCTCATGCACCGATTTGCGGTCAATAATCCCCGGCGCTTTCACTTCGACGCGGGTTCTTTTAACGTTAGTGAGCGGCCCTTTCCCGTCAATCGGATTCCCCAAACCATCCACCACGCGGCCAAGCAGCCCTTCGCCGACCGGCACATCGACGATGGCCTTGGTGCGCTTTACCGTATCGCCTTCTTTGATTTTGCTGTCATCGCCGAAAATCACCACACCGACGGAGTTTTCCTCCAGGTTCAGCGCCATGCCGCGAATGCCGCCCGGGAATTCCACCAGCTCGCCGGCCTGCACCTGGTCGAGCCCATAAATTATCGCAATCCCGTCACCGACAGAAACCACCTGGCCGACCTCATCAAGTTCCGCACTTATGTCAAAATCCGCAATCTGCTTCTTTAGAATTTCCGATATTTCGGCTGCTTTTATGTCCATTTTTTTACTCCGTTTTCGATGATTCGTAATTCGATGATTCGATGATTCGAAATTTTCTTACGAATCATCGAATCATCGAATTATCGCCCTTCCAATCCCACCCGCAATCTCTCCAATTTCCCCGCCACCGAGGCATCCAGCATCCTCGCCCCCAGCTTCACCTTGAAACCGCCGAGAATTTTTGCATCCTGTTTTTCCAGCATCCGCACTTTTTTGCCGGAAATTTTGGTTAAAATATTTGCGAGCTTCGCATTTTCCTCTTTTGTCATAGCCGTCGCGGTTGTCACCTCGGCATTAATCTCGCCATTTTTTTCCGTCAGCAGCTCAAAAAAAGCCTTAATTATCTCCGGTAATATATCAATGCGCCGGTTTTGTGAAAGTACTTTAATAAATTTCCCCGTCAAACCATCAAACCCGGCCTCTTTGAATAACACCGCAAACGCCTTCTCAACTTCATTTTTATCCAGGGTGCGGCTGGCAATCGCCCGTTTCAAATCGCGCGAGGATTCCAGCATCTTCTGCAAATCCCGCATATCCTCCGCTATCCTTTCCAGCTTTTTACCGGCGGAAGCAAGGTCCAGAAGCGCAGAAGCATATCTTCCGGCCAGGATTATTTTCTGGGAATTATCGGACATAAGGATTTAATAAAAATGTGAAGCCGGCTGTAGTTAGCACAAGGTTTTTACTATGGCAAGAAGTTACTTGTATCTTTATTGATGGTTCCCGAGGCTAGAACAGCTTAGACTATGAAGCGATTAATTTCTTTTTGATTCTAGCCATCCATTCAATAGCGGTTTTTAAAGCGCGTGAAATGTCATATTTATCCGATATTTTGGTCACTTTTCGAAGCGTGTCGATATCCGCCACCATATAAGGCGGATCATCAGGGCGGTCGAGCTTGGGATCGAACTCGCAATCATTCGGTTTTTGCGCGATATCGTAAATTTTTGCCGCGATTTCTTTTAATGAATGAGCTTGGCCGGAAGCGAGATTTACTGGGCCGGTCAGATCGGATGCGGCGATTTCGGCGAGTAGATTTCCGCAAGTTTCGCTATCAAGAAAATCCCGGATTTGCGTGCCCGAACTGCAATGCGCGGGTTTCCCGTGCAGGGCGCTGTTGATTAGATAAGGGATGATTCTGGCGGGGTTTTCATAGGGGCCGAATAATAAAAACAGCCGCGCCCAGGCATAGCTGATTGCATGTTTCTCGGCATAGGCGGCAAGCCATTCGAGCAGCGCCAGTTTTGCCTTGCCATAAGGGGTGTGGGGATGGCATGGGTCGGTTTCTTTCCATGGGCTATTATCTTTTCGCCGCCATTCATATTCGGCGCAGCTGCCGATGCCGATGATGCGCGTTCCGCCGGCGGCAACGAAAGCCTGGAACAGATTTTTACTCGATTCCAGCCAATATTTATTTTCCGGCGCCTGCCAGAATTTTCCATGCTCGGTAACCCAGGCCGTATGCAGGAGATGCGAGGGCTTTATTTCGCGCAAGCACTCATTAGTATGCTGCACATCCAGCAGATTGGTTGAATGCCAGGTGACTCCCGCTATTTCCTTAAGTGGATGACGGCAAACGGCGTGTACCTCGAAGCCTTTTTCAACCAATGGAATCAGCGCCTGGCGGCCAATAAATCCGGAAGCGCCGGTGACCAGGATTTTATTTTTCATATATTATTTTTCATATGGGGGCCAAGACTCATCCTTAGCGGAAATAATTTTGGGCGGCGCGGGCCAGGAAATAGCGAAAGCCGGGTCATTCCAGCGTACGCCGGAAGAAAGCCCAGGCTCATATAATGTATCTATCAAATAGAGAATTTCCGTATTATCCTTTAGCGTCAGGAACCCATGAGCAATTCCTTTAGGCAGGAAAAGCGCGGCGCCGTTTTCGGCGGAAAGCTCTAATCCGAATGACTGAAAATAAGTTTTGGAACTTTTGCGCAAATCCAGCGCCACATCGTAAATAGCGCCGCGGGTGGCGCGCACCAGCTTTTGCTCCTCGGAAGGGATTTTTTGGAAATGCATGCCGCGCAGCGTGCCGGTTTTGTGATTGAATGAAGTGCTTTCCTGGATGGGTTGGAAATTTATTCCCTGTTTTGCAAATTCATTCCGGCAATAAGTGCGGGCGAAAAAACCTCTCTCATCCTGGATTTTTTCCTGTTCCATGAGAATCACGCCTTCTATCGATGTCGCGGTGAATTTCATTGCCAGATTTTTAAATTTGGAACCGCGGTGACGAATTTCCCATTCCAGGATTTTATGCCCGCCAAATCTTTGGAAATTTCCGCTGCAATATTCCAGGGCAGAATCAAAACATAATCCGGTTTTTTATCGAATATCGCTTGCGGCGCCAGAATCGGAATATGGCTGCCGGGCAGGTAGAGGCCTTGTTTATGCGGGTTGCTGTCGCAGACAAATTCAATCAAATCATTTTTAATCCCGGCGACATTCAGCAAGGTATTTCCTTTCGCCGCCGCGCCGAATGCCGCCACTTTTTTTCCTTCTATTTTGCTTTTTTTCAGGAATGAAACCAGCCCGTCGCACACTTGTTTTACCTTGGCATCGAAACCGGCATAACCGGAGATTTTATCAAGATTCGCAGCCCTTTCATCTGCCCGCACTTTTTTTACTCTATCGGAAATCTCAAATGCCGCGTCTGCGTGAGAAGCATAAATCCTAAGGCTCCCGCCATGCGTCGGCAATTCATCGACATCATAAATTTTAAGGCCATGCTGCGCGAAAATTTTCTCCAATGTCAGCAGCGAATAATAGCTGTAATGTTCGTGATATATAGTGTCGAACTGCACGCCTTCGATTAGGCGGAGCAAGTGCGGAGCCTCAACATTTATGGTGCCGCCGGGGTTCAGCAGCGCCTTAAAGCCTTTGACGAAATCATTCAAATCCGGCACATGCGCAAGGACATTATTGGCGATTATCAGATCGGCCTTCCGATGGTTTTTTGCTATATCCCGGGCAGTTTTTTCACCGAAAAAAACCACCTCGGTCGGCACCCCGTTTTTGTTTGCGACCTCCGCAACATTCGTCGCCGGTTCAATCCCTAAACACGGAACCCGCATCTCCACGAAATTCTTCAGTAAATAGCCGTCATTACTGGCAACTTCGACAACAAAACTATTTTCATTTAGGCCGAATTTTTCTCTCGCCATTTCGCAATATTTTTTCGCATGTTCCAGCCAGCTTGTGGAATAAGAGGAAAAATAAACATAATGCCCGAATATATTTTCCGCCGGCACCACCGAATCGACTTGCACCAGAAAGCATGACTCGCAAACCCGCGCATGCAGCGGATATTTAGGCTCCGGCCTCGCCAAGTCCGCGCTTTTCAAGTAACTATTGGCCAGGGGGGTTTCGCCGAGGTTGGCGAATGTGGTATGGAGCGGCGTATTGCAGAACCGGCAATGTGGGGAATTAAGCATGGACATTAAAATAATTTTCAATTTCAGAATTAGTCAGCGCCAGAGCGGATTCTCCGGCGTGGAATTTGCGGTACCATTCGGCGGCTTGGCTGATTGCCTGGCTTTGCGACATGGCATTTTTGATTCCCAGTTCATGCGCCA
>Ga0206957_1122_pt1 | contig 16108 bp, 13 predicted proteins | sample Alteio_BWOrgHeat_32_FD_152975 | JGI IMG/M metagenome (GOLD analysis project Ga0206957, IMG submission 152975) | Enriched cells from forest soil in Barre Woods Harvard Forest LTER site, Petersham, Massachusetts, United States -... | ecosystem: Environmental > Terrestrial > Soil > Temperate forest >...
TCTCCATGAAATTCTTCCAAATACGTATCTATAATTGCTTGGACGGATTTATCGTCGCTCATTTAAAGCAGATGTCGGATATGGTTCTGTAGCAAAATGGAAGTGAAATTAAATCTAGAATATGTTGAAAATGTGCGGATTGTTTTAAGAATTTGAAAACAAAAGATGATAGATTGTCTTGTAACTTTAATTTTATTTGACGAAAAATCGAACCGATTATCGGTTTTTTAATTCGATAAACACGCAACAACACAACAAGTGCTATTTGCTTCGATATTACCCAACAAATTCACTAACGTTAACCATAAATCACTAGAACTGGTGGAGCTCTGCACCAGTTCTAGTGAGGGATTTACAGAGAATACGGACTTCACCGCATGAATGTGCTTATAACATTCATATATTAATTAAAAAGAATAAATCACCATAAAATAGTACATAATATATTAATCTATGAACCTATTAATCTAACCTTTGTTTGTTTGAATACGCATCAAGTAAGAGGGTCTTCCTTTTTTGGTTGCCAAATTAAACATTAAGTGTTGATGATGATGAGAGCTATTTATATCGCGGTTCCAATACATACCACACTCATTGTTGGAACAATGGAGTACGTGATGGACTTTGCGTGTTATAGCTTCGGGTTCTTGTTTTTCTTCCTGTCTTTTTAATTTACATTTCAAATAAACAGGTTCTAATTTAGATTTACATTTGAAACAAAATTGGGAAGTATTATATTCATCGATTAATACGACGGTGACACCTTGACGTTGCTTGAGTTCTTTTAGGAACTTTTTGTTGGGCGACGCACCTACTCCACCTTTCAAAAACCCATTTCTTTTTTGACTCCAATCTCCCACTCCTACTACACATGTCTTGGGAGTAGGACCTACTACTTTCTTGCAATGTTGAGTTAACGTTTTTGCACTGAATGTCTTGACTTTAAATTTAAACTTGGGTAAGGCTGACTTTCTAAATGCTTGAAAGAGCATATCTGCGTGTTCTACCAAAAAATCGATTCCTTTCAAAATTTCTTCTGGATCTGCGGTTTTAAAAGATGGGGTTGCAAGGATAATAGTTGTTAATTCAGGATTATGCTTTAGAAAATTTTGATAATAGTATCGTTGTTCGTGCATCTTAGATTCATGCCGATATTGTTTAGTTGACAATGAAATGCAATCTTTCTTCAATCTATCATTCGATGTACTTGCAGAAAATAACGTAGTGTATCCAGGGTCAATTCCTACTATTCGATTGATCTTCTTGAAATCAAAATTGTTAGGTAAGTCTTTCATTTCTTCAATATTTGCGTTTTTAATTTCTAATCCAAAATTATTAAAATCTGATTGAACAATATCCGTAATATAACGTTTAAATTCTTCGCGCCCAGAAAACATTTCTTCAATGGTCCGACTGGCCGACAATACACGCATTTCTCCATTGGCAATGCTTTTGATTGTATTTTCAATACTTGAATCAGTTAATGCCGACATAGTTCTAGCATAATTCAGAAACAGTTCAGGTTTAACTCTATAATCAAAGGGGGATACAGTCAATGAGATAGGCAAATTAAAAGGGACTTTATCTTTGGACATATGATGGAGTTCAAAGGAGAAACTAGCAGGACTCATGTTGACAAAAGAACACTTTTGAAACGGTAAATGAAATCCTTTTTTACTGACCATCATTTCTTTTATGAACACACCCGTTCTAACCATATATTGATGCGGTTGACAAACCCGAAATCTACTAGCTGCAAGGGCAGCAAGTGTAGCAGCTGCAGATCCTATCATTATTTCTCTAGTCATCAAATGTTTATAATTATGAAAAGAAGGATTTTTATTTTCATTTTCATTATTGTAAGGGGGATAATAATCTCCTCCCTTTGAAATTAAAACTTTGAACATGATAATGACAGAAATTAAGAAACAAATGTAATGTGAATGAAGAAAGAGTTTAAACTAGATAATTAGTTAACTATAAAATAATAATATTAATCAAAATCTAAACTATATAAAAACATAAAGAATATAAAATCATTTCCATGCAATAATTTAAATATACTCTGAATATTAGAGATCTTGACGATGTTGGTGACGGTGTGCATTCTGGAGAAACGTTGTGTTAAAAGACGATGTGGAACTCCATAGTGTGATTCGTTCAAAATAGTTGCAGATGGACATGTAATGAGACAAAAAGGGGGTGTGTTTCTTACGCATCAATATAAATACAATTAATTTTATTAATTTTCAATTAATGATAGAACAGATGAATTAATTAATTAATTATTGATTTGAATTGTGAATCAAAACAAACAGCGTAAGATAATAACCTCATACATGATATGATGATGTGTGATGATCTTCACACTTTATTACAGATCATCAGGATGTGTTATTGTGGTCCGAGATATTTCATTTTGTATAATTTCATACCTTCACAATAGTAAAAAAAGGAAAAAAATGTCTGGAGCTCATAGTGTAGACCAAACTGCAATAATATCAACGTTAAATTATGTGTGGAATTGTTATTTGAAATTTTTTGGAATTATTTTCAATGGAACCCAAAAGCCACCAGAAATTTATCAGCACAAAAGCGCAATTCCAGGCACATGGAATAAGGCTATTGTAGTTGTACCCGAAGATATCAATTGGAATTCAGGATTTTTTTCGATTACTGAATTTCATGATGGCTTGGATTATGTTGGAAAAAAGGCGTTTACTAGTGCAGAAATAGATAGCATACGCCAGTGTGCAAAACTGAGTGGGTACAGAATGCTTGATGTGAACAAATTCGGATCAAAATATGGATTACAGAATTATTTGTAAATATACAATGGATTAATTAAAGGAACACTTAGTAATGGTTGCCTTGTATGTACAACCCAATTCCTCCTATACTTAACCCAACGGCTAGCATGACTGGTGCCACTTTAGTTTTTAACAAGTGTCCCCATTCTTTATTTTGGGTGTTTCTATTTTAACTTGGCTAAGTTCATGGGCTAAGTTTTGCACCGCACACAAAACGAACATGCTTGACATCGTTCATCTGAATTGGCACACACAAATTTGGATGACAAAGAGATATGACGTTTACATTCAGAACATTTTAACACTGACTAAGTCATTTAAAAAATATAATGACTTGATTGATTTTCAGCTTTAATTCAGGGTATGTTAGGGATGAATGAGTGACGTAAACGAAAAGCGATAGAATTTCGAAATGTTTGAAAAGTATGCATGATATTCATTACACCTCGTGTAGACTTATTTTATAGTGCGAAAACTGTCCCTTCTTTTTATTAAACGACGAGTATAGAAAACTTGTTAATTGCACAAAAATAGAAATGACAGAAAAGAAAAGTTTATTCAAATTAGTCATACTAGACCTGGATGATTGTCTCACTCACGAGGGCTTAGAGTTATTACCGCCGTTATGTGAAGACACTCTCCTCGTATTGCTCGAGTTGAAACGTTTGAAATATATTGTTGTGCTTGCGTCAGACAATGAGAACGCTAATCAGATCCTTCAGAATGTAGAACTCATTGAATTCTTTGATCTGGTGATTGCCTACCCGGATGATGGTACGATGAAACTAACGAAATTCGACATGATTGCAAGCACATTTCCTCACATTAACAAATCAAACATGATTTTGTTTGACGATATGAAAACTAACGTGGATTGTGCTATTAGATATGGGATGTGCGGAGCACTAGTGAATTGGAAAAAGGGAATAGGCTATGAAGAGATGGCTAAAATAATGGGAATTTCATGAATCTATCATGCACGAGCCAGCAACGATTAATTGAATGGGATACAGGAACTTGATGTCGTGATATTTGACCCATGCAGAAAGGTCAAAAAGGATTGTGTATTACTATTACAATAATGGGAGTATAAATTATAAATTGTATCTATTCTAAAACCCAAGCCAATAGAAGAACATTTATTTCAAACTGTAAAGATATGGATCATGAACTTAGCGAACATGAATTCTATGAATTGCTTGTTACCAAGGCATTGTCTTCAGGATATATACGTAAAAACGACGACTTTTTTAAGTCAACCACTTGGATCGAGCCTATTACAAACATAGAATATGAAATACCTTGCTATTTTTTTTCGAATACAATTCGTAGTTTTGTTTACAAAGCTCTCATTTCAATCAGTGAAGAACTACAATTAAACCCAGACCTATACTTACACTATTTTGATATAACACGTTTAGTTAGTTTACTTAGACATGAACGGAGATTTCAAGATTTCGAACAAACTCCATATATGATAGCATTTAGAAATCATGTATATGATTATAAAACAGACCGGTGGTGGTCTTATGATGATCCTATTGTCCGAAAAGGCTGGATGACTTCGATCTATCTTGATCAAGAATGCTACACTCAGGCTATACCTACCTATCACTTCGACAACCCTATTCTTCAAATATTCAAAAACCAGAAATTTTCAAATTTTGACATTTACAAAGCTTGCCGCATATTAGGCCAACTATTATACGAGGTATATTCACTAAAACCATCTTTGGAAGAAAGTCTTTCTGCGGATGTTGTAACAATACCCATTCACTATAGGTGCATTATAGGTGGTTCCTCGTGGTCGGGAAATGAATATTTGATTAGTATAATTAAGAGCTTCATTGAACTCGATGAAATCGGAGTTGTATATGGCTCCAATTCTTCGTCCGCGACATTGAAAGAAATAGAAAAGAAGAAGTTGATTCTCGTTCAACTTCAATATGTACCCAACATGGCCGTCGTTCATAGAACATTTCAATTCTTTAAATCCATTTATGGTTTTATACCTCCCATTTTATGTGTAGGTAAATGTTTAGGTAAATTCCCTCTATGTAAGGATACAGATACAGAAGATGCAAAAGATGATTCTTATCCTACTTCTACTTTACCTTTTGCGAAGTTCTCTATTATTCGATTTCCGTACGATGGTCCTCGTTATGGTACTGAATTTATAGACAAAGTCCGGGCATCGTCGAGTTTAAGTCTTCGGCTATTTTATCAAGCAGCTTCTTCGTCTATCAATACTCTTAACAGTATTCGTCCATCAACAATTTATAAGAGATCTATCCAATAATATATAATAGTCTAGTTCCTGCGTTAATTAAATAAGCACATAACATTTAGTAACAATTTAAATCTGGGTCAAAAATAATAAGTGTATTATATATTACGCACCTTGACTAATGATTCTTATCAATTTGTTTATTGTGTATATATTTATAGATTTATTGTTTCCGTAATTGTTAAGAGACAAAAAACAAGTATCTTATTTTTACTTACATTACTTCCACATCTATCAGCAAGTGATTATTATGCTCCTCTGACATGTCATAGAAAAGGGATGCTTGATCTTTCAAAATGTGGGTTTTAGTGGGAAGATCATCTTTGTCACCCTTATAGTTCATCATGAGTACATTGTCCCTAATAAAGAGAGTTTTGCATTTCATTATCACGTTTCCATCAAATAGAATATGTCCTTCTATTTGTCCTCTTGTAGTGTCGTTTGTGAGGAAGACTATTTCCGCTTGAAATAATTGTGGAACATTTTCAATTTTTCTACAGTTTTCATCACGAAAACATAATTTCGAGTCAGTGCAAATCCCATGAATAATAACAAGTCTTTTTTCAATTCCCTGTTCACACATAAGTAGAATGATCTCCATATCTTCATCCACCTTTGAGGCGGGAGATTCAATATGAACAAACTCGAATTTGGAATACTTAGGAAGGATTTCACTGAATGCATTAGTTGAAGAAGTCATACTGAAGGTTTAGGTTTACTTTGGAATAGTTACAAAAAAAGAGCAAGAAGATCTGAATATATAATAGAGGTTGTCATAAAAGATGAGTGATACACAATGGTTATGTGGTGTCTTCCAAAATTGTGTAAAGTCGCTAATTGCAAATAACAAGTGAATTATACATGCATATATAACTTCTTTTCATATATTTCCTAACTTACTTTATAGTTGAAAATAATCTACCCATGCAGGGATCTTAAAAATATTACACTGAAATATTTTATACACATAAAGTGATTTATGATTAAATAGGCTCTAAATGTCGATTAATTAATTAACGTGTATTATAAGAGAGCAGAATGTTACATATAAAGTTCATAGAATTAGAAACTTATATTCAAAAGTCCATTTGACCGAGTGGTTAAGGTGTCAGGCCAAGGACCTGATGACGAAAGTTGCGTGAGATCGATACTCACAGTGGACAATAAATCTGAATTTTTTTAGTTTACTCATATATGTTTGAAATTTAAATGGTTGACTTGCAAAACCCATTTTAGTTGTAAGTCAACATATAGAGCTTATTCAAATTAATCATGTCATATTTACAAACATGCTATAATCTAGTGTTGTTCAGATCCTTGCGTGGGGACATTCAGTTATTATTACTTTTAGAATAGGAGTTTCTGTCCAAAATGTATCTACTTCTTTTAACTTTATTTCTCAAAAACGTACTTGAAGGCGAGACCTATAGCGTAATTAAATAATTAATTATACCTCTAAATATAAGAAAAAATGGATCTAGCGATTTCGTTTAACTATGGTTGAATTAAGTACTCCTCTTCCTGCTTCTAAGTCACTTCTTGCTTGGTCCCTATGTTTTCAGTTTTTGAATATACAATTGTTGACTCGAATCGCGTCAGTATCGTCATGGTTTTATACAGTGGCTCAATCTTCTTTGTCTCGTCAACGTATTCATTCCATACAACTGAAACTGATGAGTCGTGCACACGCTTTAGTCCTTCATTCCAATCTACATAGTTTGAAAAAACAAAGAAGATGCAAACAATCTTATCTAAAGTGGTTGTCCCAGTTTACATGTGTCTCGGTAGAACGTGGTACTAGTGGACCTCGAAAAGAATTACATAAAAATGATAGAGCTCAGCAACTCTTTATAGCACATTGTCGATGCATTTTCTATTTGGAGATGACCGGTCATTATTCTCACGACTTTATTGATGCAATCATGTGTAGTCCCTCTCTCTCAACTCTTATTTCATTGACATTGAATAATTGTTCGTTTGATGGGAATGAATGGGAATTTACAACGGACCTTAAGTTTCAATTACGATCTCTCACAATACAAAATTGTGTAAACGCAACAACTCGTGGATGTAATCGATTAATTCGTCATTGTACCTATTTGCAACAATTTAGCCTGGTCGAATGCTCTTTAGATTCACGATATTATATAAATGTACTTTCTGCGATTTGTTCACCCCACTTAACGTATCTTGCACTTGAATGTGTATGTGTTTTAGATTTACATTCTCCTTATATCGACGATTTGTGCCATTTGATTGCAAAAAAATGCAAGCTATTAAAGACGTTAATTTTAACTAATTCTGTGTCCAAGACAATGGATTTATCGTGTTTTTATTGCGAATGTCCAGATCTAATTTATATCGAAACAGATGTCAGTCTAAATTCTCAAAAAAAATCTCCTCCCTCTTCGTGCGCAATTTCTTCTACTCATGATACTCATTCCAACTGTGCGATTTGTTAATTAAATAATAGTTTTATATAAGTTTCATTTCATACGGTTCATATAAAAGTATCTAAAAATGAAAAAGATCCAAAAGGAGATAAAGAAATAGAATAGGCAGCATTAGAAATCCTCAATAGTTCAAAATGAATCCGATATTCGTCACTCAAAAGATTCTTGCAAGGTGTAATTGGCGATTTGATGGACGATTGGATAGGAAGATTATATACGGAATTATGTAGGAAAGACGGAGACATAGACATGGACTGAGATGAAGTAGAAACATTTGTTATACGCTTGTTCAATACATCATGGACATACAGAGAATCATCTGTCAGTTCATGGAGATCTAGACGGTTTAGAGGAATAATCTTTTCCAATTCGGATAAATGATTCATTGTATGTTCAAGGGAATTAACACTCTTTATACTACTCGTTGTACCATTCTTAGCATTCAGTGTCTTCATATTTTCCAAAGTAGGCGAAGAAATTAAAACTGACGGTTGGATATCTTTTTCACTCATACCTAGATTGAGTATTTTGGATGTTTGCTTCATGCTAGTTTCCTCTACTATTTTTTTTGTTGTGTCAATAAATTCAGATGTGGGCACATGTTCCCTACATCCAACTTGGGTTTCTTCATTTTGATGTGTATCTTGATGTACTTGGTTCAACTGTTTTTGTACACTTGATTCTATCAACGAACGAATTACTAAGTGAGAATCAGAAACATCAAGTTCATGTTTAATAGTTTGTCGGTTATCTATAATTCTTTTAGAATTGGATTTATTGTCCGTTTGGGCAATGGGAGTGGAATAGGATATGGATGGTGAATGTGATGTAAGATCTGTAACTTTAATTTTATTTGTTTCAATATCAAATTCGATTGTATCGGTTAATGATGATGCTGCTAATAGTTTGGAGTTGACTGAATTGTCTTTGGTTGAGTTGTCTTGAATAGATTTATCAGTAGATTTGTCAGTTTTATTTGCGAACTTGTTTGATTTTGTAGATTGTTTTGTAGATTTTGTAGACTTAGCTGGCTTCACACATTTGATTGATTTTGCCACTTTAATAGCCTTAGACGTTACTTGTTTCTGGCGCGCTACCTCTTCTAGATGTTTAGCAATTTTATCACGTTTTTGCTCTTCGAATGATATACACTGATGACTAGAGACATAATCCAAGGGTCTAGCTCTAAACAATCGATAAAGCAACGCAGTCAACGAAGTGATCATCCATTTAGACACAGAACGATGAAACGACCATATTTGTCTAGGTTTCCAAGTTGTCGGCCAGGTAATGAAGACGAACCCCAGTTGTAACTGGCGTTTTGCAGTATTAAGTTCAAATCCAAATCGATCGCCTTGGATACGTTCAAACGTCCAATCTACTGAATGTCCAGCACGCTTAAATGAATTGTAAATGATTTTGATTGAATCTTCGTGCATCCAGCAATTAGCCAAATCAAGAAATAAAAAGGGAAGTCGTATCCCGGATAATTCTACTTTTAAACTATCCATCCACACGCGATATCGATGATTGGAAGAAGGGTTATTCAATTTACCTTTAGATTTGGTTCTATCATACAAAGAGTCAATTTGAAACCAACCTGTAGAGGGAGTCGTAGACTCACGACTAGCACGTGTAAATAAAAGACGTATGTTGGGAAGGAACCAATCGACACGATTTCCATTAAGTAAATTACATGTACATGCTTGTAATTGAGAAGAGCGGCGATAGACATCCGCATACTCAGTCCATTCTCTTTCGCGGTACACGACAAGCAACGAATCTTTGATTTTTTGTTTATGTTTCATTATATTTGATATCTCACATTCACTCTTGCTTTTTTCTTCGATTGTAGGATCATTACTCGAAGTGGTAATCTTTATTTTCCCTGCCTTGGAAGCTTTTTTAGTAGCTTGATATTTTTCATAATGTCCAATTTTAGTGTCCATTTCTATATCTGTGATTAAAGTCGATAAATCTTGAGAAAACAACCAGCTTGTGATATTTAATTGACTATACGCTCGAATATCATTTCCATCCTCATCATATCCAACATTCTCACATACATTGTGATAATTTTCATCATCCTCATTATAATCTGGATCATAATCAGGTTGATAAGAGTAATGTTCATCGTAGTCCTCCTCGTCACCATCATCACTAAAGTAATCACTATCGTTTTCATCATATTCATCATCCCCGCTCTCGAAATCATCGTCGTAGTCAGTATATTCATCTCCATTTACTCGGTTAGTCACCGTTTTATATTCTTCAGAACAACAATCACACGTATGTAGTTTCGGTTGGTTGTATTGACAGGATTTATGAGGTTGATCGAAGTGGTTGACTTCGCTGAGTTGATTTAATTTTCTACATTTATTGGATTGAAATGAAGTAGTAGACTCAATTGACTCAATTGGTACATCGAGTTTCAATTGATCGAGGTTGTCCTTTAGTTTAATTTGATTCAACTTTATAGAATTTATTTGATTCAGCTTTATTAACGCCTTTTGAATTAATTGAGAAGGAGAAATCGACATGGATATAATATGTAAGAATATATTAGAATAATATTGAAATAAAATTAACGTTAAACAATATTTGAATGCGTTTATGAGAACTCCTGTTACGTCTAAACGACGTTAATCTGTCAGATTGAACCTATGCATGGTACATTTTTATTATGAACATAAATATAAATGAAAATGTCTAATTTAAAATACTCAATGCATGGGATATTATGGAATATAAATGATTTCACATAGAAAATAAAACATAAAACAAGCATCCTAAAACATAAAACGTAAAATGGGTCTTCTTTCTTTCAAGACAGTTAAGTATTTTGATAGCTGTTCATGTCACTAGTGATCACATTTAATAATATAGATTATACTCGTTATCGCAACTTTTAAAATTAAATTATTATCTATCATTTATTATCTATAATGGCTCGTACTAAACAAACTGCTCGTAAATCATGTTCAGGGAAAACACCTAGAAAAATGTTAGCCACAAAGACTGCTCGTAAAGCTTTTCCTCAAGATGCTGGTATAAAAGGGAAACGTAAATTTAGGTATAGACCAGGCACAGTGTGTTTACAAGAAATTAGGCGATTTCAGAGATCCACTGAACTATTGATCAAAAAGATGCCCTTTCAACGCCTTGTACGTGAAATCGCCGAAGAATTTAAACATGATTTACGTTTTCAATCTACTGCTATTTTAGCTCTCCAAGAGATTTCTGAATCTTATTTGGTTGGATTATTTGAAGATACTAATCTCTGTGCTATTCATGCTAAACGAGTAACAATTTCAGTCCGTGATATGCATTTGGCGTTAAGAATTAGAGGTGAAAGATCGTAGTGAGTCAATAGTTAATTTCATTTAGATTCTTAGTTTTATTATATGAATATACTAGGATGCTAGGATTATTAATTAGTGTTTTCCTTAATTTTTTTATTAAATTATAAATTGTATATATATTTTTACTAATGTAATAAACAATAAAAAGTTAAAAAAAGTTAAAAAATGTTCACTGATGTTATATCTTTACTCCCTCACTCGAAAATATATGCAATGGTGTGTGACATGACCCATATAGATGAAGAAGGTATTCTTGAAACAATACAATATCAAGATTCACCGGCCGATATGTACAAATTGATAAAAAATCGTCTTGTGAATGACAAATCTTATGTTGAATTGTGTGATAATTATCGCCTCTATCAAGTACATTCAAACGTCACACAATTTCGTATACGTGATACATCTCATAAAAACAGAATATTGTATATGATAACTTGTGTCATGTTTAACAAAGCAGACGCTGATGAGTTAGAACATCTGTTGTGTCCAGAAGAATAATATAGGTATCAAAAAACTATAAATTATTCAATGTAAAGTTTTGAGAGCTCTTCTTACAAACAGTTGAAATTCTCCGCAGTGAATTTTACCAAAATCTGAATAATATTCGAGCATTACTGGATGGTTTGAAGAGACTCGACTTTCAGCAGCAATTTTCATAGTCACAAACTGGGATATTGCACAACCTTTGATATACTGACGGACAATTTCCTTCAGGAATTTTGAGAGACAAAGTCCTTCACCCCCAATATACAGAAGAAAAAGTATAGCTACAAATGATGCTTGGATGGCACAATACGTGAGTTGGGAGTTGCTTTGCTGCATTTGAACCCATAGCATAGGATTGAAAATCACAAATGAATATACTAGATACGAAAACACACGCCATACACTATGTTTCCATCCATTGAAAGGCACGACGGGTCCCTTGAAAAAAGCGAAGCGACATTCAAGCCACGGTACAGAAACTAGCGAAAGAATGTCAGACGAAGCCATGTAGTTGTGAATAGATCTGACATTATCAAGGTCGAGCAAACTCCAAAACACCGTGCTAGATTTATGCTTTATAATTGTTTGACCTACAATATCTAACATCTTGTTACGAAATTGGGAGTGATGTTCAGGCGCAACATGGACCTTCTTTTCTTCCCATAACCGAAAACGAAATGAATGCATTCTAGCATATAGCCAAATGGATACCTCTGTTCGAATTACTGTATTCAAATAAATGCACAACAGCTTCTGACTACCTAGAATAATGACAGACAGACAAGATGTGATGACAGCAGGATAGAAAAACGGAGAGTTGGTATACACAAAAGATATAGAGAACAGTATCGCAGAAGCTAGCCATATACTAGACAAAAATGCTTGTGATATATAATTCGATCCTTGAGCGGCTGTCGAAGGTACAAAGGACACGATAGATATAAAGAATATGCTGTTATACCACCTTAATGACTGTATGGGATTGAACGTGGGTAAAACGAATATCCCATTATCTTCCCATGTCGTAGGTGGATTGAGAGGAGGAACAAGCTCCCTTATCAAATCCCCCTCTTGTTGATGGGTAATTTCCTCCCTTAAGTTTTTTTCAAACTCTTTCAATTCCGTTTCCTCTTCGATTTCTTTATTGACTTCAGTAGTTAGATCTATGTCATCATCCCTATTTTTTTCGTCCATAGAATTTGGGGACGATTTTAAATTATTATTCAGATTCTTTAAACTTTCAAGAAAAATTGATTTTTGAAGCATCTATTGACCACCGAGAATCAGAATATTGTAAGATGTAGTCTAGCTTAGCTTAATAATGAGTGCGTACCATACCCAGTGCATTCTTTGATTCAAGGTGTTCAAGTTCTCATGCAAAATGAAATATGATGAACATGAAATTTCATGTAGATAGCAACATTTATAGATTCAGTTGACACCACGCGTGAAGAATATATTAAATATATTAAACATATTTCTCAGATGAGTCGTCTACATGTTCCTGCTTTGAATAATATCCCAAATTATATTTGGACAATCATAAGTCGTTACCTAGAAGATTCGTATCAATCGTTTTTTCGAGTAGGAAAAACATGTAAACATTTATCACGACTTTGTCAAGATCGTTCGTTTCTTGAGTACATTACATACAGCAATCCTATACCGGAAGAAGTAGTATTATACGCATTCGGTAAGTTGAGTCTGATGTATTATCCAAATTTACAATTCATCCTTATTTTTGATTCGTTCGTGCATCTGAAAGAATTTAGTGTTGTGAAAATAACGGCAGATCAAAGTGAGAAATTTGTAGATTTGTTGTATTCAGCCCCATGTCTTGAAATTGTCAATATCTGCTTTTTGTCCATCCACAAACAAGCATTTATGAATCTTTTTAGTACCTCCTCTCTTCCTCGCCGCTTGAGGAATCTGTTATTAGCTCAGGTGAATATACAAGATCCAACTTCGCTAAAAATTCCTCTAGGATGTGCTGATCTCATGCTTTCATATGTTTCTCAATTGAATATATACGTAATGCAAGAAAATGTATTTTATGGCCGTCTAGTAAGCGCCCAACAATGCATTCCTTACAGAAGTCAATTCCTCAAAAAATTAGTGGTTCACATGAGTGTAATTTTTAATTTTGCTCATTTAGATATACGATATCCATATCTGACTGATTTAGTCTTTAACTGCTGCTCAATAGATTCTTTACAACAGATTTCTTGTATTCTTAAAAAGTTAGGCTCTGATTCAATTCACACGATTCCAAGCACATTGGTGAATATTTCTGTAATAAATACTTATACATCACCTTATTATGATATACTTGCCTGCTTCAACACATGTTTTAAAAATATCTCGGCCAATGTATTAATGGATCTCATTCCTCTCGAACACACTCTTACTCTTACTCTTTCTGGATATGTATATTCTGAATTGACTTGTATTCCGAATCATATGAGACATTTAGAAAAAGCCTTTATGAGGAATGAAAATTCATATAATTGATACGAAAACTAAATGAAGATTGCCTGGTTGAAAACGCGTCACTCAATTCGAACGTCGTCTTACACATTTCTGGATGAGAAAAAATAGATTCTAGCATGCTTTCCTCTCCATGTTTAGGTGTTCTAGTTAAATAAAGCAGGGGAATTTCTGAAGGATTGGCAATGAAAGAATTTGAAACAAGGTTCTGGTGGGGAAGATCTTTCTCTTGTTTCTTTTCAAAGGAAAAGAGTTTGACATTACATGTTTCAAGTTCTTGTTGAAGGGATTTCTTGGAAGCTTGATTTAAAGGTTCTTGTAATTGAATTTGAACCACAAAATTACAATTACTGCCAAGTGAAAACAAACACTGCTGAACAAGATAATGTTCTTCGTGATCACAATCACATTCGTTTGTTTGTTCATTTACGATACATGTGCACAAGGGTTCAGATAAGCACGCATAACAGTTTTTCTCCTGGATAAGGACGTTAAGAAGATCCGAATACTCGTACAAATAAAGTTCTGGATCGAATGTGTTGGTTTGTTGAGAAGGACCAGTGTCGGTCGAATTCTTTAAATATAAATCATAATATCTGTTGGCGTGAGTTGTATTATGGGAGTTATAGTGGGAAGGGTCAATTTTATTCGTAGAAGTAGAGATCATACTCATCGCCTGAACGTCGTTTAGTTGAATTTTTTATACAAACTTAATGTGAACTTTATCTTTTTTATTTTTCGATGCTAAGCAGTGATAATTAAATCTGTAATCTATCATGTATAAGAATCTATAAACACTTACATATATGAAGCATTTCAATTTCGCAATTGATGATCTCTTGGACACTAAACGCACGACCCGTGCACGTACTTGCAGTAAAGACTGAAAACGTGAAATCATTACAAACCTTGGACAGAATCCAAATACAAGTTATAGCCCAAAGTTGTGCGTAATCCGTGTTCATACAAAACCAAGGATATCTTCTACGCGCAAGGGATAACCATAAATCAATAGCTAAGGATTCTATGTTCAAATTTTCACAAGAAATGACCTTTTTCATCCATCCTGTTACACGTTCAATAATTGTATCATCGAGGGCGTGATTTGGCTCATAAGTAGATGTAACATGATCGAAATTACATTTAAAAGGTGAGACGGTTGGCGATGTTTTAGTTTCATTTAATGAAAGAGGTTGGAAATCCTGAAAGTAAGGATAATCCAATGCCTCCTGAGCAGTTAGGCGATTGTTTGGATTTACAACAAGGAGTTTTGAAATGAGCGAAATCAAATTTTTATCGATTGAATCGTCGAAGTAATTACAGAGAGTATTTGATTTTATTGACTTGACATCAGATTTGAATTTAGGAAACGTAGATACACCATTCCAAGATGATTCAGAAGGAGTTCCAAGAATAGAGAATATTTCAGTCAATTGCTCATCATCTGTTTTTGTAGTTAAGAAGTGTTTTCCTGTGACCAACTCAAAAATAATCACACCAACGCACCACATATCAGCAGGAAATCCATATTCAGACCCACCTAGTAAGAGTTCAGGAGGTCTAAAATGGGATGAAAACGCGTGAGAAGAGTGTGAATTTGAGAGAGAGCTGTCAAATATAATAGAATAACCAAAGTCAGCTATTTTCACGCAATTATCAATGATCAATATATTACTAGGTTTTAGATCCCTATGAAGAACATGGCATTTATGGAGATAATTTACACCGGATAGTAATTGTGAAATAATAGATTTAAAATCTATAGATGTCCTACATATATCTGATAGAGTGGAGTCACAATGTTCCAGCAATAAATGGACTTTTTTGTCTTTTATGAACGAATGGAATGATTTTAAGATATTTGAATGTTGACAAAGTTTTAATAATAACAATTCTCTTAGTATTGTTGAAGGGATGCCTTCATGTTCTGAGATCTCATCCAAGTAAATTTTCATAGCAAATATTAAATTGGATTTCTTTTCCTTTACTTTGTAAACTTCACCGAATGTACCAGTTGCAATCAAACTGAGCATCGTATAATCATCCATAAGCAACGAAAAGTATGAATAAAATAGTAGGTATGGTTGTTTAAAGAAGTTCGTCTTTAATTTAATCATAAATCACTAGTGAGAAATTTTTGATAGGAGCTTATTGAGAATCATTCTTTTCTCATAATTTTGAAAATACGTGCATGAGATTAGTTTTTTAATTTTAAATTAT
>Ga0206957_1124_pt1 | contig 15978 bp, 11 predicted proteins | sample Alteio_BWOrgHeat_32_FD_152975 | JGI IMG/M metagenome (GOLD analysis project Ga0206957, IMG submission 152975) | Enriched cells from forest soil in Barre Woods Harvard Forest LTER site, Petersham, Massachusetts, United States -... | ecosystem: Environmental > Terrestrial > Soil > Temperate forest >...
ATGCCAAACAGGTAATATTCTTCCCGGCTTTTTTCAGTACACTTTGAAACCAGAAGAGTAGAGCATATCAACGAAAGCATCACTGCAGTTGCATTTCCCGATGAATACAATTTCCGGGTAAACAATACACAGGTAAAGATCCCACTGGCGATCAGGCAAAGTGTAGCCAGGTTTTTTCCTGCATTAATTCCATACAGGGAAGGAATAGTGCGGACCTGCGCAGTTTTATCATGTTCAATGTCACGGATGTTGAATACAATGCAGAGCGCAAGTACAAACAAGGTACGTTCGGAAATCATATAAGCCAATCCGGAAATAGCTGAAGTTTTTTCTTCCAGTGAAAAAGGGGCATAAACCGTAACTACAGCCCAGATCAGCGCAACCATGAATGCTTTGATGGCGGGAATGCTGCGAAGCTTTATACCCGGCAGAAAATACAATACGGAAATCAGTCCGAGAGGAATCATGGTCCATAACAAACGTAAGCCGATAAAAAACAAAGAAGCAAGCATTCCTAAAGCAGCAATAAGAGAAAACGCTGCCAGTACTTTTTTGTTTTTCAGGATCCAACGGTGTCTTTCAGAACCCAATTCTGCATTATATAGGGGGGATAAAACCAGTCGCTGAAAATTATACAGGAACAGTGTAGCAAAAAAAACAAAGCATATATAAGCTGTATCCAGATCACTGTGCATCAGGCAGTAGGTCTCGCCAGTCATTGCAGCGGCACATAGCGACACAAAAAGGTTGCTGAAAAGAATAAAATTAAAAAGGGATCTGATGGGTTTCAAGCTGGCACAAAGATAAGTTGATTAGGACAGGTTTTCAGAAAGATGAACAAACAAAGGCGTTTGAATAGCTAATTGTGTGTCAATCTGTATGTTCACTTGTTAATAAATCAGTAGTTTAAAACATGCACTTTTCTTATCTTTGCTACCCTAAAACAAGACATGAAAATGCACAAAGACATATTTGTAAACCGTCATAACGGTCCGCGTGAAAATGAAGTAGTAAAGATGCTTCAGAAAATCGGAGTAAATTCTGTAGATGAATTAATTGATCAGACTATTCCTGAAGCTATCCGCCTTAAAAAGCCATTGAATATTAATGCAGGTGTTAGCGAATTTCAATACATGAAAGACCTGAAAAAAATTGCATCCAAAAATAAAGTATTCCGTTCGTACATAGGTTTAGGTTATTCGGGAACAATTATTCCTGCGGTGAATCAGCGCAATGTACTTGAAAATCCGGGCTGGTATACAGCTTACACGCCTTACCAGGCTGAGATTGCGCAAGGCCGCTTAGAGGCATTGTTGAATTTCCAGACTATGGTGATCGATCTTACTGCTATGCCGATTGCAAATGCATCCTTGCTGGATGAAGCAACGGCGGCTGGTGAAGCAATGACGATGTTATTCAGTAACCGTTCGCGTGAAGCGCAAAAACGTGAAGCAACAATTTTCTTTGTTTCAAATGATGTGTATCCGCAAACGCTTGATGTTATTAAAACACGCGCGATTCCCCTGGGAATTAAAATTGAAACCGGCGACTGGAAAACATTCCAGTTCAATGATAAAGTATACGGAGCAATGATCCAGTATCCGAACATCGATGGAGCTGTAAATGATTATGCCGATTTTGTAAAACGTGCAAAAGCAAATGATACACAGGTTGCCGTTGCAACGGATTTACTTGCGTTAACGCTCTTAACACCTCCGGGCGAATGGGGCGCTGATGTTGTATTTGGTAACTCTCAGCGTTTTGGTGTTCCAATGGGTTACGGTGGTCCTCATGCTGCATTCTTCGCGACAAAAGAAGAATACAAACGTATTTTACCAGGACGCATTATAGGCGTCTCTGTTGATGCCCAGGGCAATCCTGCTTTGCGCATGGCATTGCAAACACGTGAGCAGCATATCCGCAGGGAAAAAGCGACTTCAAATATTTGTACTGCACAAGCCTTATTGGCGATCATGGCAAGTATGTATGGTGTTTATCATGGTCCGGATGGAATAAAAGGCATCGCAGAACAAGTTCATCTTTCGGCATCTATCCTTGCCAAAGAGTTGAAGGCATTGGGCTGCACAATTGAAAACGAATTATTTTTTGATACGATTAAGGTGAAATTGCCTGCTGGTGTTTCTTCTAAACAAGTGGAAACAATTGCATTAAAAAATGAAATCAATTTCCGTTACGCTTCTGAAACAAGCATCTCTATTGCGTTGGATCAGACGGTAGGTGCTGATGATCTTAACGATATTCTTTCTGTTTTTGCTCAGGCTCTCGGAAAAGCTGCAACCAGTATTGATGAGTCTGCAATCGCAAATCAACAATCTGCAATTCGTAATTCGTCATTCGGAAATCGTCAATCTTCCTTCATGACCCATCCTGTTTTCAGTTCATATCACTCCGAAAGTGAAATGATGCGTTATATCAAACGTTTGGAGAACAGAGATCTGTCGTTAACACATTCCATGATTTCTCTGGGCTCATGCACAATGAAGCTGAATGCCGCATCGGAGTTATATCCCATTACATGGCCTGAGTTTGCAAACATCCATCCGTTTGCTCCGGTTGATCAGACCAAAGGATATCAGCAGGTATTTAAGGAATTGGACAAAGATCTGTCCAAGATCACAGGCTTTGCAGCGATGAGCTTTCAGCCTAACTCAGGTGCCCAGGGCGAATATGCGGGTTTAATGGTGATCCGCGCATATCATATTTCGCGTGGTGACGGACATAGAAATATTGCGCTCATCCCGACATCCGCGCACGGTACAAACCCTGCAAGCGCTGCATTAGCCGGTATGCATATTGTGCTCGTTAAGTGCGATGAGCTTGGTAATATTGATGTAAAAGACCTGAAAGAAAAGGCTGAACTGCACAAGCAAAATCTTTCGTGTCTGATGGTTACGTATCCGTCCACACACGGTGTTTACGAAGAAAGCATTAAAAAAATTACGAAGATCATTCACGACAATGGCGGCCAGGTTTATATGGATGGTGCCAATATGAATGCGCAGGTTGGGTTGACCAGTCCTGGTAATATTGGTGCTGACGTATGCCATTTGAACCTGCATAAAACTTTTGCTATTCCACATGGCGGAGGTGGTCCGGGCATGGGTCCGATTGGTGTGGCAAAGCATTTGGTCCCTTTTTTACCGTCTCACGTTTTGGTTAAGACCGGAGGAGAGCAAGGCATTTCTGCTGTTTCAGCGGCACCATGGGGCAGTTCGCTGATCCTGTTGATTTCGTATGGTTATATAAAAATGTTAGGTGCAGAAGGAGTTACGGCCGCTACAAAAACAGCAATCCTGAACGCTAATTACATGAAAGAAGTATTGAAGGATCATTACCCGATTTTGTATGTTGGAAAAAACAACCGTGTGGCGCATGAAATGATCCTGAACTGTGTGGAGTTTAAGCGTACGGCTGGTGTCGAAGTAGGTGATATTGCCAAACGCCTGATGGATTATGGTTTCCATGCACCTACAGTGGCATTTCCGGTGCATGATACGTTAATGGTTGAGCCAACTGAAAGTGAATCAACGGCTGAGCTGGATCGTTTTTGTGAAGCGATGATCTCTATCCGTAATGAAATCCGCGAAATTGCCGAAGGCAAAGCAGATGCAGCAGATAATGTGATCAAAAACGCACCACATACGGCAAAAGCAGTTATCAGCAGTGAATGGAATCATCCTTATTCACGCGAAAAGGCCGTTTATCCGTTAAAATGGGTAAAAGAGAACAAGTTCTGGCCTTCCGTTGCCCGTGTGGATAATGCGCATGGCGACAGAAACCTTATCTGTGCATGTCCACCGATTGAGCAGTATATGGAAGAATTAGTGTAGTAATTAGGTTTTGTCGGTTTTTGGGGCTGTCTGTATTGGGGTTAAACAAAGCGGTTTTCTTTTGATTTTTTAGTAAACAATTTATATCTTTGTCTTTCCTGCGAGAGGAAAATATTATTAACACTATAAATTAAATTTAAATCAGTCATGAAAAAAATTACTTTAGGAATTCTAATGTTAGCTGGCATGGCATCATTTGCGCAAATGGGAATGATTCCATATGCCAATTTTAATGATAACGTTAAAAGGATCCAGGCTCCAAAAAATTTATTGAATGGTAATCATCCAAAAACATTGGCTGCGAATCAGCATTTTATTCTTGGATATGCACAGTCTATGTATGCTGCTCAAACAGCAGGATTTGGCGCTAATGCATCAGACTTTACATCTTACCTGAATCCAATCTTTATGGATTCAACTACTTTTAATACTTCTTCAGCTGGTTTAGGTCAGATCTTTGATATGCGCGGAGGTGTTATGTTTGACATCAGTTCACCGGTGTTCGACACAACTGGTAATTATACAACATCATCTTTTGCCGGTGCGTATAACTTAGATACTATTCTGATCGCTTCAGCGTACCAGGTAAGAAATAACATTACTGATACGTTGCTGGTTGAAATTGAATATGGTGCTCCTTCTGCAATCGGATGGCAGTCGCTTATATCAAGCGCTTCTCCTAGAAAAATCTGGATCACTCCAACATTGACTTCTTCTGCTCTTGACGGAAATAAGTCACATTTGACACCTTCCAGCTTAACTTCACTTACTGTAAAAGTAAAACTGACTGCGGCTGACACAGTTACTGTTGGTGCAAAATATCCCGGATACATTGCTGTTCCTGTGAATAAATGGGTTCCTGCAGGATCTGTAGTTGCTGCTACAGCTGTATTTGTTCCTGGTAAAGCATATCCAAAAGGTGATGTTATCTTCTCATACAGTGGAGCAACAACAAGTGCTACAGACAATGGTTTTGGTATGTTCATGTATGGTCAGTCTTCTACTGCAGCAGCAAACAGTGCTTACTTTTATGATAGTATTGCAACGGCTACAAAACTAACATTTAACTCTTCATTGGTTTTCTATCCTGCACAACGTTATGGCAAATACACAGGAACTTTATCTTTCCTGAATAACTGTATGCAACCAGATGCAAATAACTGCTGGGTAGTTGATTTCATCATTTCATCTTCTCCTGCAAGCGTTAATGAAAAAGTTGCGGATAAATTAAAAGTATCTCAGAATGCGCCGAATCCTTTCAACGATATCACAACTATAAATTATGAGTTGGCTGAAAACGCAAACGTTGCAATGGATATGTTCGATATCACAGGTAAAAAGATCCAGTCAATTGAAGGTGGTAAACAATCTTCAGGATCTCATAGCATGCAGATTAATGCTGGCGGCTTACAGGCTGGTGTATATTTCTATACACTTACTGCAGGCGATGCACGCGTTACAAAACGCATGACAATTGTTAAGTAATTTATAATACAATACTAATGAAAAAGCCACGCTCAAAACGTGGCTTTTTTTTAACTTTAACATTAAGTAAATTTTTAAAATCCCCATACCATGAAAAAAATATTGTTTTCTCTTTTTAGTTTGTGTGTCGCAGGGCTTACTGCACAAAACACATTGATACCTTTAAATGATAATCTGTCGAGTGCTGTTCAGGCTAAAATGCCGACAACTCCTGCCAGGAGAATTATTTTGAATGCGCAATCAGGCAAAGGTAATCCTGTTACTTTATCAAGCCATTTAGCTTCGTTCAAAATGGATTATTATTATTACGATTATGCGCTTCAATCCGGAAGTACGTATGCTAACCCTGACCCTTCCCAGGTTTCCCAGGGTTTCAGAACATTGTTTGCCAATATGGGTAGCCGAATTCCTTCTGGGGCTAAACAATCAATGGTGAAAGCAGCTGTAGCTTTTGATACGATCATTCATACGGAAGTGGATTCACTTTATCCTATTAATTCAATTAATTCACTAACGGTGGATACAATTATCTTATCCAATTTCGGTCACGTGAACCATTCAGGATTAACGGATACATTAATATTTAAAGTTGTCGCTTTGTCTAAAGTGTATTCAAATAAAAACTATCCTGATACAACAAAAGTATTATGGACATATAAAATAGCTACGGATACGGCACTGGTACCAGGTAATGCGCTTGTTTACGGAGGGTATTACAATATAACGACGTTTGCCATTGCCTGCGGGGTTACTTTACCTGCGGGTGCACAAAAATTTGGTGTAACGCTGGAATACAAGCAGGCAGATATACATGATAGTCTGATCTGTCAGTTCGGATTCAGTGATGAAGGAAACCAATGCGGGATCTATGCATTCAAACCTTTGAAATCGCTTACTTACCCGAGCACTTATGTGGAGCATCCGTCTTACAGGTCACTTGGTTTTTTACCTGAGCCAACCTCAAGTGGAACCAACAATATATTTACAGATTGTGATGGCAGTCCTTCTACATTTGAAGCTGGCGTTGACGCATACTCTGTTTATCAGAATCTGAACCTGGCAGCAGCGGTTACGATCAATTACCTGGATGGGGTAAATGAAATTTCTGCGGTGAATGGAATTAAATTAAAACAAAACATTCCAAATCCTGCAAACGGAACAACCACTATTGCTTATGACCTTGCTAAAGCTACTACTATCAGCCTTGAAGTGTATGACATAGCCGGAAACAAAGTTGCAGTTATTGATAATGGTAAAATGCTTGCCGGTTCACATAACATTTCTTTAAATGTTAACCAGCTTAATGCAGGTGTTTATTTCTATACACTTGTTGCGGGCGAAAACCGTTTAACACGTAAGATGATCATTACAGAATAATCATAATATTTTTCAAACAAAAAAGTCCTGCAGACAAGCGGGACTTTTTTGTTTGAAAAGGGTTCTATCATCCTTCCGATTTAAAATAATCCACAATAGCCTGCTTCATGAGTAAGGCCTGCTGCCCAGGTTTTAAAGGAGGAAGTTTGTCGTTCACATTCCAGTGTGGCCAGCCTTCTTCATCGCGTCCAACAAATTCATAATGTCCGTATGGCTCAAGCAATGTGCAGATGGCGACATGCATCACTTCCAGCTTTTCATCTTTTTTAAATTTCATGTAGCCTTTTCCTAATTCTTGTACACCTATCAGAAAAATTACGCCTTGCATATCAAGGTCTCCAAACTGGTCGCTGAGTTTTTTGAGAAGGACATCCCATTCTTTATCGAGGTCGGTTGTTATCATGGATATAAAGATAACTACTGGATGACAATCTTCTGTTTGTATATTTTATTGTCGACTGTTCCGGTGATGAAGTAAATGCCTGCCGGAAGATCCTGGTTTTCTGAAATGCCGCTTAGATGAGTAATCCTGTCTGATGTTACAACTACTTTGGAATAAATCTCATTGCCGTAAATGTCGAGCAAAATAAGTAATATACTTTGTCCGGTTTTAAAATCGGAAAGATCAACGTTGAGTTCCTTGTTGCTTCTTGCAGGATTAGGATAAGCATTAATTGCAGGTTCTGTAGTAAAGTTAAATGTGACCGGCACCAAATTAGAATAGGTGAATTTGCCGTCAAAGTCGGTTTGCTTTAAACGATAGAAGGACGTTCCTTCAAACGGGTTATCATCAATTGCATTGTAAGTTAGTTTGACAGTTGAAAATCCCGCACCTTTTTGTTTTGTTAAGAAGCTGAAATCAAATCCATCAATTGTTTTATCAATAGTGAAAAAATCATTGTTTGTTTCTGATTCTGTAATCCACTGCAATTGTACTTTATTGTTAACAGGCTTTGCGGTAAAGCTTAAGAGCATGATGGGCAGAGGCTTGTTTGTACTCGTCTTCAGGCCAGCGAAGCCATCATTTTTACCTCCCAGATGCAGGCCACAATTGTTTGTGGTAACGGCGAGAGCAGGTATTATTGTCTGGCATTCGTTACTAAGTGTCACTTGAACAGAGCCGGAAGTTGATCCCCAAAGGATATTTGAAATTGTGTTTGTATTGGTAAGAAAGTTTGCACCGGCGGGAAGAGCGTTCCAGGAATAATAATTTACTATTCCGGATGAAACTGTTAATGTGGCTGTTTCAATGGTATTATTGCACACGTTTGTATTTCCGGAAAAAGATGCTGTGATTGGAGTCGAGACACCATTAAGGGTAGTATTACAAACCGGGGCTGAAGTAAAGCCGTCGTTGTTTCCACCCAGGTAATTTCCGCAGGCAGTAGCTGTAACAGCTGTAGGTCCTGATGTTACAGAACCGCATTCATTGTACAATGTGACGGTAATATTGCCCGAAGCTGCAGCAAGTGAAATAAGCCCGGAGTTATTTGTTTGCGAAACAAGAGAAGCTCCGGCCGGAAGTGTTGTCCAGTTAGAATAACTTGCGTAGCCGGTTGTAACCGGAACAGTAAATGTCTCCGTGGTATTATTGCAGAAAAGGGTAGGTGTTAGAGCGCCAATAGTCAATGCGGTGGTTACTCCATTAAGTGTGCTTGCGCATGTCGGAGCAGAAGAAAACCCATCATTATTTCCGCCGAGGTAATTTCCGCAGGCAATAGCTGTCAAAGCCAGCGGTCCTACTGTGACTGTTCCGCATTCATTTGTCAGATCAACTGTAATACCTCCTGATGCCGCGCCTAATGATACTAAAGTGGTATTTGTTCCTTGTCCTCCTACAACACTTCCGCCAGCGGGCAGATTATACCAATAAGAAGAAGTCGCACTTCCGGATGCAACGGTTACAGCATACGTTTCAGTGGAATTGCTGCAAAAGGATGTGGGCCCTGTAATTGGTCCGGCTGTAAGAGGGATGACAACTCCGTTGAGGGTGCTTGTGCATGTTGCCTGGGCATTAAATCCGTCATTGTTACCACCTGAATAATTTACACAGTTCACAGCCGTGAGTGCTGTAGGACCAACTGTAACGGTTCCGCATTCATTTGTCAGATCAACAGTTATACTTCCAGAAGCAGCCCCCAGAGATACTAAAGCTGTATTTGTTCCTTGTCCTCCAATCACGCTCGAGCCGGCCGGCAGATTATACCAGTAAGAAGAGTTTGCGTTTCCGCTGGTAACTGCAACTGAATACGTTTCAGTGTTATTCCTGCAAAAAGATAAAGGACCAGAAATTGCGCCGGCTGTGAGTGATGTAACAACCCCATTGAGTGTGCTTGAGCAAGCTGCTGCTGCTGTAAATCCGTCATTGTTACCGCCTAAATAGTTGGTGCAGTTAACCGCAGTAACGGCGGATGGCCCAATGGTGAGATTGGTACATTCGTTATAAACATTTACTGTAATTGATCCCGAAGTATTTCCAAAAGAAATAAGTGCGGTGGTTGTATTCTGACCTCCGGCAACGGCGGATCCTGCTGGAAGATTATACCAATAAGAAGCTCTTGCATACCCTGCCGTAACAGTTAGGGAATATGTTTCTGTAGCGTTGCTGCAGAATGAGGCTGGTCCGGTAATACCGCTTGTGGTGAGGGTTGTGGTGACTCCGTTTAAGGTAGAGGAACAGGTCGCGGCAGAAGAAAATCCATCATCGTTCCCGCCTAAATACTGTGCTTTTACTGAACAAGCAAACAGTATAAACGAAACTAAGTACAGGGCCTTATGTAAAATAATTTTATTCAAAATCAATTTAGCTATGGTGCAGTTCTTGTACCCCGTATTCCAATGCGACAATTATTAGCTCCATCACGGCTATTGCCGGGGTTCCATGATATCCAGGTTCTGTTTGAAACATCCAGCCAGGTGGCGGCATTGTGCGATCCTCCTTTTAAACCCATGCCTGCTGATTGCGTGCAGCCTGTAGCTCCGGCGTACGCATTATTCGTTGAGGTATTAAGTGTGTTGCCATTTATGCCTGGCCAGAAATCCACGTCAGCATCGCCGTTGGCATTTAGCGCGCCGTTACCGTGATTAGCAGTATACGAACGTCCTGCAACACATCCACAGCTTAATACCATTTCAAAAAGATTTCCTGACATGTCATTGACTCCAAAATAAGTTTGTCCCGATGTAACGCGTGTTGTGGTGGCTGTTCCATGTATACCACATCTTAATGGACCAAATGCTCCTGATCCTCCAAGGGTAGTAGAGTAGGTGCAGTTTCCAAGTGCTGCGCTTGGAGAATTTGCAACTTCTATGTCTTGTCCGGGGTTTAATGGGTTACCGGCAGATAAGTACGAGCCGGCGTAAATGCCGGTTGTGCCCCATGCATATTCTCCCGGGATTGGATAAACCGGACCTCTGCATGCTTTTTCATATTCAAATTCCGTCATTGGCCGTAGCCCCGACCAATCGAGGTAAGCCAGCATATCAGGTACGCTGCCGCCTGCATAAGCTATGTACATTCCATCGCCGGGATTCGTATTTTCATTTGTTGTGCCATTATTATTCAGATCGCAAGCGAATACGGCAGGAGTAGTAGCAACGGCAGCTGTGATCAGTTTGACGCCATTTCGCAAAGAAGGAGTATTGCCTGCAACACCTGCTTTATTGAATGGATTAGCTGTAGTTGTTGCGGGAAACCTGGACGCCTGCTGAGTAGGAGTAAGGGTATTTAAAAATTCAGAATACTGTTCGTTGCTGCATTCGTTTTTCATAATGTAAAATTGGCTGTATCCTTTTGGCCATGCTGCGGGAAGTGTTTTTTGGGTTGCCGTATTAAAATCATCAGCGGAGCTTTGGCCAGTCGCATTGTTATTGCCTATATTTCCTCCGGCCCCGCCAAGTGTTACGGAAGCTTCGGAAGTGATCTGGTAGGAAGCGGTTGATGCAGTTCCGGCAGTAAGTTGTCCGTCTATACCAGCAGTGGCTCCATCGCCCAGGTAAAAATTTCCTGTTGGAATGTAAACCATTTCGATCGCATAAATATTTACAGTTACCAGGCAGTTATCTGCCAGGCCGTCTGTTCCATAATTCCACTGAAGTAAAACCTGTTGCCAGTTAATGCTGCCGTTTCCATTTCCGCTGCGGTACATAAAAACACCTTTGCCATCTGAGCTTGGTGTGATTGTTGCGCCAACACCGTTATTTGTAGTTACAGAATGATCAGTTGCAGTTGTGCTAAGCGTGCAGTGTTTCCAGGTTGGACCGTTTGCACAACTTGTACCTCCGTCGATTCTGTATTTCGCGAAGACCCATACAGCATCCCAGTTGGCTGCTCCCGCAGATATGCGCCAGGAGTTATCCCAGCTGATGTCGAATTGAATATCATTGAAGTGGCTGGCGATATTGCGGTTTGCAAAATCAATATTGGCCACTACAACATTATTGGAAAAACTAATATTGCATAAGAGTATACTTACGGCTAATAAAAGCCGGTTATAAATACAGGATATTTTTTTAGTATTCAATAAGTGATTTATTATGGAGAAGTACGTACACCGCGGATGCCCATGCGATAATCACGCCCTCCGCTATTAGGCCATTGAATATATTGTCTGGCAGAAACAAGCAGGTAGGCAGCTTCATTGAAGTCTCCTCCTTTCAAACCCATTCCGGCGCCCCCCGTACTTCCTGCATTAACGCCCGCATTAGTAGTGCCAATGGCATTATTCCCATTTGCCCCAGGCCAGGTTGTTGCATTGGCATATCCAGTTGCAGAAAGGGAGCCGTCTCCATGATTTGATCCATCAAACGAGCGTCCGGCAACAGTTGCGCAATTCACAACCATATCAAAGCAGCTACCTGTCATTTCCATTGCGCCGTAATATCCTGCACCAGCAACCACACGTGTGGAAGCAGCGGTTGCAAAAATTCCACATCGGAGAGGGCCATTGCCCACAGTCACAGTTGTTGAGTATACAGCATTTCCCTGCGGACCAGCAGAAGGAGAATTGGGTAGTTCATTAACCGCACCGGAATTGGAAAGCGCGAGATACGAAGCTGCATAAATGCTGTTACTTCCCCACGCGTATTCACCTGCAACAGGAACCTGGTTGCCGCGACAACCCTTTTCATATTCAAATTCTGACATAGGACGTAATGCTGCCCAGTCGAGGTATGCGAGTAAATCGGGAACAGATGAAGAGCTATATGGAATGTACTGACCATCATTAGCTCCATTATAAGTGCCGTCATTGTTGAGGTCGCAGCCAAAATCCGCAGGGTTAGCTGCATTGCCGGCCACCTTCACCTTTACAGCGTTCCTAAAGGTAGGTGCAGCTGCGGCAGCTCCCGATGCATTGTATGGTGCTGCAGTCGTTGTGGCCGGAAACCGGTTGCCTTGCTGCGCAAACGTTAATGTTTTTAGGAATTCAGAATATTGCTCATTACTGCATTCGTATTTCATTAAATAATATTTAGTGTATCCCTTTGGCCAGACAGCCGGTAAAGTCACCTGGGTTGCTGTATTCCAGTCGTCTCCCTGTGATTGTCCGGAACCATTATTATTACCAACGTTACCTCCTGCACCTCCAAGGGTTATAGCGTTTTCATTCAAAACCTGGTAAGCTGCCGTTGAAGCTGTTCCCGCTGTTAAGTTTCCGGCTGGTGCAGCACCAATTCCATCTCCAACATAAAAAGTGCCCGTAGGAATATATACCATTTCTATGGCATACACTTTTACAGTAACCTGGCAGGCATCAAGCACCCCATCAGCTCCATAGTTCCAACGAAGTAAAACCTGCTGCCAGTTGTTTGATCCGGTACCCGTTGCACTACGGTACATGAAAACGCCTTTGCCATCCGTTGATGGAGTGATCGTTCCGGCCACGCCATTGTTTGTGGTTATGGTATGATTTGCAGCTGTTGTGCTCAATGTACAATGGTTCCAGCCACCTGCAATACATCCAGCACCCCCAACAATTTTGTATTTGGCAAAAATCCATACAGCATCCCAGTTGGATGGACCTGCGGCTGAGTTCCAGGAATTGTCCCAGCTTACGTCAAATTGTATTGATGTGTAGTTTGCTGCATTGTTTACTCCGGCACCGGTATTCTGACCGGTTAAACTGGTGTTCTGAACCAGGACGTTATTGGCATTCGAAAAAGTAATTCCCGTTGCCAATAGAATTGCTGTGTAAAATAATTTCATTGGGTTGTTGTTTATTGTGAAAAATTTAAAGAATCCTAGGGTTTAAGGAAGAAAGTTACAGTATTTATACGCAGATTTTTCTATGTAGTTACAGATGTTTAAACAAAGTAGTTAACAATTTCGACTAAATTTATTTTCGTAACGACTAATTTAATAAAAAATTGAAAAATTAAACCGGGTATTTGTACGAATTGCTTGGGTCAAAATGGAAATTTTTACCGCTGTTTGAATCTGGTTTTATTTCAAAATCAGATTCAGGATTAAAAATACTTTTTTAAGTACGAGGTTAACAGGATTTTAAATACTATTGCATATGGATTTAACACTAACAGGAAAAAATGCCCTAGTCTGCGGAAGTACACGGGGAATAGGCAAGGCTGCAGCAATAGAACTGGCGCAAATGGGTGCCAATGTAACATTAGTTGCACGGAACGAGATTGAGTTAAAAAAAGTTGTTACGGAACTGGATTCTTCAAAAGCGCAGAAGCATGGCTATATATGCGCAGATTATTCCAAACCCGAAGAGCTGAAGTCAAAGGTACAGCAACTCGTAAAAGAGAAAGCCATACACATTTTGGTTAACAATACAGGTGGACCTGCGGGTGGACCTGCGATCAACGCAAAAGTGGAGGAGTTCATACAAACATTCTCCAATCACTTATTGTGTAATCATATTCTGATGCAGGCAGTAGTTGAAGGGATGAAGCAAGCTAAATTCGGACGGATCATAAATATTATTTCTACTTCTGTCAAACAGCCAATAAAAGGCCTGGGCGTTTCCAATACAATCCGTGCAGCAGTAGCAAACTGGTCAAAAACACTTTCAGTTGAACTGGCTCCATTTGGAATCACGGTAAATAACGTTCTTCCCGGCGCAACGATGACGCAGCGTTTAACTTCTCTGCTTGAAGCAAAGTCGCAAAAAAACAGGTCATTCAATTGATGTTTTGAAAAAAGAAATGATGGATGAAATTCCAGCCGGGCGTTTTGCTGAAGCTTCAGAAGTGGCGAATGCAGTGGCTTTCCTGGCTTCTCCCGCTGCGGCTTATATCAATGGCATTAACGTTCCGGTGGATGGGGGACGGACGGGATGTCTTTAGTTCAAGGTTCCGTGCTCCTGATTTAAGGGACTCATTTATTCACAAACAATTTAAACCCTTTCCCATGTACATTGATGATCTCAACTTTTGGATCGTCTTTTAAATATTTTCTTAAACGCGTTACAAATACATCCATACTGCGGCTGTTGAAATAATTGTCATCTTTCCAGATGGAGTTTAATGCAAAATTTCTATCGAGCACGTCATTTTTATGAAGACAAAGTAAGCGCAATAGTTCAGCTTCTTTGGTTGTTAATTTTTGCTCCTGTTTACCAAGGCGAAGTGATTGATGTTCGTAATCAAATGCGTAGTTGGAGATTTCAAATGTCTTGATGCTATTGTCAAGGTTGGTTTGATTTTTTGTTCTTCTTAATATTGCATTCAATCGCAATAATAATTCTTCCATGCTGAAAGGTTTGGTAATGTAATCGTCTGCACCGACTGTAAATCCTTCGATCGCATCTTCTTTCATTGACTTTGCAGTAAGAAAAACAATTGGAATAGAATTGTTCTGTGCACGGATTTCTTTGGCAAGTGTAAAGCCGTCTTTTAAAGGCATCATCACATCCAGCAGACAAAGATCAAATGAACCTTTCTTGAACAGGTCAAAACCTTCTTTGCCATTTTTGGCCCAGGTGGTGCTGTAGTTTTTGGCTTCGAGATATTCTTTTAAAAGATTACCGAGGTTATTATCATCTTCGGCCAGTAATATTTTTATTTTTTCTTCCGGGTTCATGATTGAAGGATTAGGTCGGTGAGTTTGTTTGTTTAGTTGGCAGTATAATTGTAAAGATACTTCCTGTTCCGGGTTCGCTTTCAACTTTTATGGTTCCGCCGTGTTTTTCAACCACAGCTTTTACATAACTCAGGCCAAGTCCAAAGCCTTTTACATTGTGAATATTTCCTGTGGGAACACGATATAAAGTATCGAATATTTTTTTCTGGTTCTCCTTACTTATGCCAATGCCATTGTCTTTGACTGAAATCTCAATTCCATTAATATGATCGTTAGTGTAAATTTCAATAACAGGTTTTTGCTCAGTATACTTTAAGGCATTATCAATTAAATTAAAAATGATATTTGTTACGTGAACACGGTCGGCCTGGATTAAAGGAGAAGAAGCGTTCAGGCTTGTAATAATTTTTCCATCCTTATTTTCAACCTGTAACCTGATGTTGTTAATGGATTGCTCTATTACCTGGTGCACGTTTACATCCTGTAAGCGTAATTTGAATTCTCCTTTGTCTAAGATTGCAGTCTGCAAAATATTTTCAACCAGGATCCCCAGACGTTTATTTTCGTCACTGATCATTTTTATATAATTAGTTAAACGTTCCGGGGATTTGTTCATGCTGTTGTCGTTTAATACTTCACAGGCAAGAGAAATAGTTGAAATGGGAGTCTTGAATTCATGCGTCATGTTACTTATGAAATCATTTTTTATTTCGGATAATTTTTTCTGCTTGAGGATTGTAGAGATCGCATAGTAAAAAGAGAAGATCAGCGACAGGATTAAAACACCTGAACCACCCAGCATCAGCCACAATGAACTCAATATATAATTCTGCTGGTTTGGAAAGTGAACGGCCAGGTACATAGGCTCAATAAAAACATTATCAGGAGTGAGGTTTACCCGAAAACGGGAATCGACCAGCTCTTTTTGTTTTTCAGTCGGGGTTTTGATAATGTTGTTATTAATGACCCCACGCGTGTAATTTGTTGTAATTCCTTTTTCCTGGAGTTCTTCTTTCAGGATGGAATCAAGTAAAAGTGTATCGATCTTTTGCTTGTAATCATTATACACATTAATGCTCACCAGCTCATCAAAAATATCATTCACCACGTCTGTTTGCTGTCGTCATTCATATTTACGAAAGCTTCTGCCCTGGCGCTTTTCATAATGCTGTCCATATTTGCAAATGCTTTTTCCATATCCGATGAAGCCAATACGGTGACATT
>Ga0206957_1125_pt1 | contig 15905 bp, 16 predicted proteins | sample Alteio_BWOrgHeat_32_FD_152975 | JGI IMG/M metagenome (GOLD analysis project Ga0206957, IMG submission 152975) | Enriched cells from forest soil in Barre Woods Harvard Forest LTER site, Petersham, Massachusetts, United States -... | ecosystem: Environmental > Terrestrial > Soil > Temperate forest >...
CATCACCGGCGAATCCGGCACCGGCAAGGAGATAATTGCGCGCTACGTTCATAACAAAAGCAAAAGGGCGGATAAAAATTTTATCTCGGTCAACTGCGCGGCAATACCGGAAAATCTCCTGGAATCCGAAATGTTCGGGCACGAAAAGGGTGCGTTCACCGGCGCCATCGCCCGCCGCATCGGCAAATTCGAGGAGGCCGAAGGCGGCACGCTGATGCTCGATGAAATCAGTGAAATGGATACGAAATTGCAGGCTAAATTATTGCGCGCCGTCCAGGAACGGGAGATCGACCGCGTCGGCGGAAGCAAGCCGGTGAAGCTCAACATCCGTATCATCGCAACCAGCAACCGCGACTTAGCTAAGGAAGTGGAAAACGGCCGGTTCCGCGAGGATTTGCTGTTCCGCCTGAATATAATAAACATCCACCTGCCGCCCTTGCGCGAAAGAAAATCCGACATCGAACTGTTCGCGCGCCATTTTATCAAAAAATATTCTACTGCAAACGGCATACCGGAAAAGGCGCTGGCGAAATCGGTGCTTAGCATCCTGGAAAATCATTCCTGGCCGGGCAATAATCCGCTCGGCGCTTAAAGAATCGATCAGTGTTTTGATATCCAGGGAAACATCGGCCATTATCAGTTCGGCGCTTTTGCCGGAGCGCAGGGAGTTAAGCGCTTCCTCGATGTTGCTGGCGTATGAGACTTTCGCGCCGCGTTTTTCCGCCATGGCAGTTGCGGAGTTTATCTGGCTGTTCGCAGCTCCGATTATCAGCAGGCGCATGGCTTAAATCCTATTATACCTACGGGAAATATTTCACGCGTTTTGCCGGCGGCAGGATTGAGTTTATCAGGATTTCCAGGCGGCGTGGGTTTTCCTTTTTGCCAATGGAAACGGCGGTTTTCGTGTATATCCGCATAATTATTACTTCCTGCTTGGAATTTCTCTCCAGCTTGGTCGCCAAGGGCTGGAATAGCATGTAGGAAAGCGCCGCGCCGTAGAAAGTGCCGAGCAGCGCCACCGCCATCGCCGCACCTATGGTGGAAGGATCGCTCAAAGCCCCGAGCATCTGAATCAGCCCGATTAACGTCGCAATCAATCCCATCGCCGGTGATAGTTCAGCCGATTTCCTGAGAATGGAGGAACTGCGCAGATGGCGATCGACCATCGCGCCGATTTCCTGGTGCATTATTCTTTCCACCTCCTCGTGCGGCGCGCCGTCGACTACCATATTGACACCGCGTTCGAGGAAATGATTGTGCTTCAGCAATCCCCGCTGGCCTTGCAGACCGAGCAATCCTTTTTTCCGCGCCGCTTCCGCCAGCTCAAGCGCTTTTTTCGCAGCGGCGGATAAATCTTCGCCATGGTAGAAAATGGTTTTGCCGATAACTCTCTGCGCGTTAAGCAGTTCCGGGATGGAGAAGCAGGCAGCGGTGAGCGCATAGGTGCCGCCGATAACTATTAAGGCCGCGGGAAGATCGAAGAACGATTTCAGTGTGCCGCCGCCGATATGGATGCTGACAACGATAAAGAAAAATGCAAGCGCAATGCCGATTAACGTTGAAAATTCCCGGACGATACTTTTCATGGCCTAAAACTTTTCATGGTTTATCGTTTTTAATGATTTCAGTCATGGTGATGCCGATTTTATCCTCCACTATCACCACCTCGCCGCGCGCCACCAGCCTATCATTGACGAAAATATCTATCGCCTCGCCGACTTTCCGATCCAACTCCACCACCGCGCCCCTGCCCAGCTTGAGTAACTGGCTGATCGGCATCGTGGTTTTGCCTAGAACAGCGGAAATCTGCACCGGAATCTCATAGACCGCCTGGAGGTCCAGCTCCGAGCTTTCCGCGCCTTCGAGTTGCGTTGGGGTGTTTTCCGCCATGGTTTTTATCTTGCAAAAGATTAACGCATTTTGCCAGATAAATTAATAAATTTTCGCTTGGCCGGTGATATTTTGCAGCAGCCTATCCACTTCCTGCCACAGCTTTTCGGTATCGTGGCGCGCTTCGCCGTTTTGCCAGACTACGCGGCAATCGGTCTCCGGAAGGGCGGAATCGGCCTGTAAATGTATCTGGCCGGAAAAACCGCCCGCCTCTTTGAGTCCCGCGATTTTCTCCTGAAGCAAGGGCAGGATTTTATTGCTCACGAATATATCCACCTCCTCATGGTTCATCAGCATTTGCAGGCAGCTTTTCACCATGGATTCGATTTTCGCCTCGGGAAATTCCTTCAGCGCGTCGCCCGCAACTTTTTTGCAGATCGCCATCACGATGCCCAGCATCTCGGCGGTTTTCTGCGCCAGCATTTGATCGAATGCGCCGATGACGTTGGCCACCGCGGCCTGGATGTCGGCCAGCAACATGGCGATTTTCTTATCGACTTCCAGTTTTTCCGCTTCGGCTTTGGCTAGGCCTTCCTGCATTCCTTGGGTCTGTCCTTCTTTAAGCGCTTCGGCCCGGGCTTTTTCCAGATCGGCTTCGCTGAATGTTTTATTCGGCTGGTTGGCGGGCGCCGCGGCTCTGCCGGATTCGACGAACTCCTTGGCGTCGGAAAATGCAACATCGTCGTCTAAGGACTTGCCTTTCAACGTTGGAAAATTGAATCGCTGTACTACCATTAGAATATAAAATAACCCATTGGAATTTTCCTAATAGACCAGTTGATCTTCCTCGCCCTTATCGGCGATGACGATCTCGCCCTTATCCGCCAGGTCGCGCGCGATGCCGACGATATACATCTGCGCATCATCGACATCGCGCATCCGGACCGGCCCTTTGGCCTCCATATCTTCTTTGAGAATTTTGGTGGCGCGTTCCGACATGTTCTTGAAGAACAGGTTGCGGATATCCTCCGACGAGCCTTTGAGCGCGACCGCCAGCTTGTCTTTGTCCAGATTCCTGAGCAGGGCCTGGATGCCTTTGCTGTCCACTCCCGCCAGGTCGTCGAAGGTGAACATCAATTCCTTGATTTTTTCCGCTGATTCCGGTTCGCGCTTTTCCAGGGTTTCCATGAATTTCTTTTCAGCCTGACGATCGAAATTATTGAAGATGTCGGCGATGGCCTCGTAGCTGTCACGCTTTTTCGCCTTGCCGAGGTTGCCGACGAACTCCATCTGCAGAGTTTTTTCCAGACTCGCCAATACCTCTTTTTTCACCGGCTCGATGGTGATCATCCGCATTATCACTTCCAGCGCAAAATCCTCCTTCATCACGGAAAGCACCTTCGCCGCCTGCGCCGGTTTGATCCTGGTCAAAACCAGCGCGGCGGTCTGCGGATATTCGTTCCTTAAATAAGTCGCCAGTACCTCCTCGTTGACATTGCCGAGCTTGTCCCAGGTGGTGCGCCCCGACGGGCCGCTTATACCCTCCAATATGCCGGAAACCTTTTCCTTGCCGAGAGCCTTCATCAGCAGCTTCTCGGTATTTTCCATATTGCCGGTGAAGGGACTGACCTCGGAAATCTGATCGACAAATTCGCCCATCAGGTTGTCCACCGTATCGGTTTTCACCTGGCCGAGCGTGGACATGGAAAAACGAGACTTCCTTTATCTCGTCCTCGCTCATCATGGCGAAAAGTTTCGACGCGTTTTCCTCGCCGATCGCCATCATAATAATTCCGGCTTTCTGCGCTCCGGTAAGTTTTCCGTCACTTCTTATTCTAGGAGCCATAATTCCGTTATCCGTTGTCCGTTGTCCGATATCCGCTTTCCCTACTTTCGGACAACGGACAACGGATAACGGTCAACGTCACTTCTGATTCAACCATGCCCGTATCACCGCCAGGGTCTCTTCCGGGTTGGAGCCCACCACCTCGGAAACCTTCTTGGCCGATGACGAACCCATCTTGCTCTGGAGCTTGCCTATATCCAATTCCACTTCCGCATGATCCTCGCCGTCACCCGCCCCATCCGGGCCGGAAATCGCAGCCGTTTCGCCCGCTTCCTGCCCCGGAGCGATCTCGAAAGCACGGTTCACCAGCGGCCGTATTACCAATAATATCACCAATATCGCCACCACGCCGATGACCATGGTTTTCAGGATATTGTCGAAATCGCGCTTCAGCCACTCGTAAGGCGTTTCGGCCACGGCGAAATCGGTCTCGCGGTTGAACTGCATGCTGACGACTTCGAGCGTATCGCCGCGTTTTTCGTCATAACCGATGGTGGATTTCACCAGCGATTTCAGCTTATCCAATTCCTCCTGCGAGCGCGGCTCGTATTTGGAATCGGCCCGGGTTTTGCCGCCGCTATAGATGCCGTCCACCAGCACCGCAACAGAGATTTTTTTCAGCGCGCCGACTTCTTTGACTTGGCTCTTCGTTACTTTGGAAATCTCATAGTTCGTAGTTTCATCGGTTTTTTCGGTATTGGAAGTGCTGGATGTACCCGGCGGCTCTTTTGTTCCGGGAGCAGTCGCCCCTTGCGCGTTCGGCAGATTGCCGCTGACGCCTACGGGAGTGTTATTCTGCTTATCGACCGACGAATCTTTTTCCTCGGTGGTTTGGACCGAGCGTGCTACCTGCGTGTTCGGGTCATAGCTTTCCGAATTGGTGGTGATGCGGTCGAAATCCATATCGACCGAAACTTGCGCCTTCACATTACCGCTGCCCACCGATTTTTCCAGTAAATCCTCGATTTCCGATTTTAACCGGTTTTCGTAGGAGGCTTTGTATGATTGGTTGGTCACGGCGATCATCGTCGGATCTTTATCGTCGGTGGGCTTGGAGAGCATGTTGCCGTTGCCGTCGAGTATGGTGATGCGGTTGGCTTTCAAGCCCGGCACCGCCGAGGCAACCAAGTGGGTGATCCCGGCGATTTCACCCTTTGACGCGCCCCCTCCGGCGCCTTTGAATTTTATCACCACCGAGGCGGAAGGCTCGGATTTCTCGCTGGCGAAAAGCTCGCGTTTCGGCATCACCAGATGCACCCGCGCCGTATCGACGGTGGAAAGCGAGGCAATGGTGCGGGATAATTCGCCCTCAAGTGCGCGCGACAGATTTACGTTATGGACGAAGTTGGATGTGCCGAAAGTCTCCGATTTATCGAATATTTCATAACCGACGATGGAGCCCTGCGCCGGCAGCCCGGATTGCGCCATGGTCATGCGGAGCCTTAAGACTTCCTCGTTTGGAACCATCACCTGCGTCCCGTTGGCGCGGAGCTCATACTTCACGCCGCTTGATTCCAGTTGCGCGACGATTTTGGCGGCGTCATCCATCGAGAGATCGCTATATAGCGTGCTCATCACCGGGGTGGTAAGCCGCATAGTGAGGAAACCTAGGATAACAAGCATGATGACGCCGGACACCGCCAGCATCGCAATCCGCATGCCGCCAAGATTTCGGAACGATTGCATCGCCGCGTTCATCTATAATTTCCCCCGAAATCAGCCATTAAGAATGAATCGCTTGACCCCATATAGCGGTTGTTTTCTATTTTATAACCACAATATGTTGTGAAGTAAATAGGGTTATTGATTGTTTATAAACCCGTGATACTCAAATTTCACATTTGAATACAGCATCACTCTTTTTTTTATTATGCCGGTAAAGTAGGGCCGATAAATTCCCTAATTCTAATTCCGGTTTTCTTTTATCCGCACCATGGTTTCGGCTATAACGACCTTCACTTCGAAATGCCGGCGATCCGGGTGTTTTTCTTCGAGCGCCAGCAGCTTTTCCTCGGCATCTTTCAGCTTGGCGCGGGCGTCTTCGAGTGCGATGTCTTTCACCGGAATCGCCTCATGCGCCAGCACCGTTAATTTCTCGCCGCCCGCCTCCGCGAAACCGCTGGAGATGAAAATGCTCTCGGTGACTTTCTCACCCTCGTAAATTTCGAGCACTCCCGGGCGGATGGTAGAAATGAGCGGCATATGCCCTTCCATCACCCCGAAATCACCCTCGGTACCAGGGATAACGACCATCTCGGCCTCGCGGGAAATGAAGGTTTTTTCAGGGGTGATGAGGTTAAATTGGAGCATTGGAAATCAAATATTCGGAACCAGCTTAATCATGAACTTGCTATATTTTTTCCCTAAGATGGTCTTGATTATCCAGACACCAATAAGAGATGTCGTAACCATATTCAACACCTCACCTAAAAATCCCTGAATATTTATCTGCACTTTCGTGATAACCCATATCAACAGAAATATAAGCATGATTACTATATAAAACAAAATGTTATACAGTATGAATCGCCAAAACCCCGCCCACCATATTCTTAGAACTCTTTTCCATGTACACGGCAAAATTTCCAGTTGATCGCTAGAAACTAATACAATTTTGAATTCGCGGAATTTCTTTGCAAGTATAATTTTATATACCCATAAGTGGAGTAACAGTATTATTATAAGAATTAAAAAAAGTAGTATTTTACCAAATGGCGTGACCACATTTATATGCATTCCAAGGTGTAACGGCACCCCTTCTACTATCGCAATTATTGGAATGGCGATTGCTAAAAGAGGCGCTATCAAAAGAAGCGTACGCCATGTTACCGCCCACCAAAAAATAAGCGCTCTCTTCCAAGTAACCGGTAAGTAATTTTCCATATCTACGCAGCTTCTTTTATAAGTTTCGCCGCCTTTTCTTTTGCTTCCTCGATATTCCCAACCATATAGAATGCGCTTTCCGGCAGGTCGTCATATTCGCCGTTTACGATGCCCTTGAAGCCCTTGATGGTATCTTCGAGCGAAACCAATTTCCCCGGATTGCCGGTGAAAATTTCGGCGACGTGGAATGGTTGCGAAAGGAACCGCTGGATTTTTCTGGCACGCGAAACCGTGAGTTTATCTTCCTCGGATAATTCATCCATGCCGAGAATGGCGATGATATCCTGGAGTGATTTATAGGTTTGCAGCACTTTTTGCACATCGCGCGCTACCGTATAATGCTCCTCGCCCAGAATTTCCGCCGATAAAATCCGCGAAGTCGAATCCAGCGGATCGACCGCCGGGTAAATCCCGAGTTCCGCTATCTGGCGGGAGAGAACGGTGGTTGCATCCAAGTGGGCGAATGAAGTCGCCGGGGCCGGATCGGTTAGATCGTCGGCCGGAACATAAATCGCCTGCACGCTGGTGATGGAGCCTTTATTGGTCGAAGTAATCCGCTCCTGCATCTGGCCCATGTCAGTCGCCAAAGTCGGCTGATAGCCCACCGCCGAAGGAATGCGTCCCAAAAGCGCCGAAACTTCGCTCCCGGCTTGGGTAAACCGGAATACGTTATCGACGAAAAACAGCACGTCCTGCCCTTCCTGATCGCGGAAATATTCCGCTAGTGTCAGGCCGGTAAGCGCCACACGCGCGCGCGCGCCGGGCGGTTCGTTCATCTGGCCATAAACCAGTGCAGCCTTGGATTTGCTGAGATCATCGGGTTTGATAACCCCGGATTCGATCATTTCGTGATATAAATCATTGCCCTCCCTGGTCCGCTCGCCGACGCCGGCGAATACCGAAAATCCGCCATGCGCCTTGGCAATATTGTTGATGAGCTCCATGATGAGCACGGTTTTTCCAACGCCGGCGCCGCCAAAAAGTCCGACTTTTCCGCCTTTTGCATATGGCGCCAGCAAATCCACCACCTTGATGCCGGTGACTAAAATTTCCGATTCAGTCGATTGATCGATGAATGCCGGGGCGGGCGCGTGAATCGGTGCCAGATGCTTGGTTTTCACCGGGCCTTTTTCATCGATAGGTTCTCCTATGACGTTGATGATGCGGCCCAGCGTTTCCGGCCCAACCGGCACGCGGATCGGATATCCGGTATCGCTGACTTCCAAGCCACGCACCAAACCGTCAGTAGAATCCATCGCGATAGTGCGAACGGTATTCTCGCCGATATGCTGCGCCACTTCCAGCACCAGCCGCTTGCCGTTATTGGTGCATTCCAGCGCGTTTAGGATCGACGGCAATTCGCCCGCCGGGAATTGCACGTCCACGACGGCGGATATTACTTGGGTGATTTTTCCTGTGTTTTTTTCTTTGCTCATTTTTTTCTCCAATCAATTGTTTGAGCTTTATTATTTGTCACTGTAAGTTCACTTACGCTGTTGTTGAATTGATAGCTGAATTTCTTTCAAGGAAGGAATTAATTTAGCTATATCCTGGAAATCCTGATCCCACCGGGTGAATTCCGCATTGCTTATGATTCCTAAATCGCGGCTAAAGCGTAAATTCAATTTCCCTTCATAGATATATTGCAGAATAGCACTTTCTTGAATATAGCTCTCTCCCTTGGTTTGGTTTAGAAATTCAAGGACGATGTGGCAAATTGACTCGGAATTAAGCCGCCAAGCTAAATCTTTTTTTTCTGGAGTACGAAGCGTCAGCTTTTTCTTCTCTAACCCAAGACTCAGACGATAGGCGCGTTTAAATATTTCTGTATCCCATGGGGATATTGCACTTATAACTTTTTTCTGCTTACTCTTAACCATTTTTATACCGCCTCCGCCCCTGAAATAATTTCGATAAGTTCTTTAGTAATCGCAGCTTGTCTGGTACGGTTATACACCAAAGTCAAATCCTTTATCATATCGCCCGCATTCCTGGTTGCGTTATCCATCGCCGTCATGCGGCTCGCATGTTCGCTGGCGGCGTTTTCCAGCAGCGCCCGGTAAATCTGCACCGCGATATTCTGCGGCAGCAATTCCTGCAAAATTTCTTCTGGACTAGGTTCGAATTCGTAGGGGACGTTGTTCATTGTTCGTTGTTCGTCGTTCGGGAGCGGAATCAATTGCTGATAGGTGACTTCCTGCGAAATGGCGGATTTGAATTTATTATAAAAAATTCCACAAACATCGAATTCGCCGTGGGTGTACATGGAAATTATTTTCTCGGCGATATGCTCGGCATCCTTGAATGAAGGCTGGCGGCGGGAGAGACCGGTGACGGTTTCCACGATATCATTTTTCTTGAGTCCATCGCCTGCTTTTTTACCGATATTGAACAGCCGCACTTTTTTTCCCGCAGCTGCCAACTCCCGAATTTTTACCCGCGCGCCCTTGATTATCGAGCCATTGAATGCCCCGGCCAGTCCGCGATCCGAAGTCGCCACGACCAAAAGATACGAACCATCCCGCCCGTTACCGACCAGCAATTCCGGTGCATTATCATTGCCGGAAAATGAGGCCGCGAGATTCTTCAGCATCTCCTCCATCGCTTTCGCATAAGGCCGCGCATTTTCCGCAGCCGTCTGCGCGCGCTTCAGCTTCGACGCCGCCACCATCTTCATCGCCTTGGTGATCTTCTGCGTCGATTTAACCGATTTGATTCGGATTTTGAGGGATTTGAGATTGGCCATTTCTACTTAAAGAGATGAGTGAATTTCTCAATCGCGGATTTTAAAGCCTTTTCATTCTCATCGGTAACCTTCTGCTCCTTCCTGATGCTTTCCAAAATCTCCGGGTGTTTCGCATGGAGGAACCGGCGGAATTCGGTTTCGAATTTTACCACATCCTTGGTTTCCACTTTATCGAGATAGCCCTTCACTCCGGCATAAATCACTACCACTTCTTCTTCCATCGAGAGCGGTGAATATTGCGGTTGCTTAAGTAATTCGGTTAGGCGCTGACCGCGTGCGAGTAGTTTCTGCGTCGATGCATCCAAATCCGAGCCGAATTGCGAAAACGCTTCCATTTCGCGGTATTGCGCCAGGTCCAGTTTGATCGAACCGGCCACCTGCTTCATCGCCTTAGTCTGCGCCGCGGAACCGACGCGGGAAACGGAAAGCCCGACGTTCAGCGCCGGCCGAACGCCTTTGTAAAACAAATCGGTTTCCAGGAAAATCTGGCCGTCGGTGATGGAAATCACGTTGGTCGGGATGTAGGCGGAAACGTCACCCGCCTGGGTTTCGATGATCGGCAATGCCGTCAAGCTCCCAGCGCCCATGGCATCCGACATTTTCGCCGCGCGTTCCAGCAACCGCGAGTGCAGATAAAACACGTCGCCCGGATAAGCTTCGCGGCCCGGCGGGCGGCGCAGCAGGAGGGACATCTGGCGGTAAGCCACCGCGTGCTTGGATAAATCATCGTAAACGATCAGAGCGTGTTTTGCATTATCGCGGAAATATTCGCCCATGGCGCAGCCGGTATAGGGTGCCATGAACTGGAGCGGAGCCGGTTCCGAAGCGGTCGAGGCAACCACGATCGAATATTCCATCGCCCCGGTTTCCTCCAATTTCTTCACGATTTGCGCCACGGTCGAGCGCTTCTGGCCGATCGCTACATATATGCAATATAGTTTCTTGCTCTCGTCGGAGCCGGAGTTGATTTGCTTTTGATTTATTATGGTATCGATTGCAATCGCGGTTTTGCCGGTTTGCCGATCGCCGATTATCAATTCCCGCTGGCCGCGACCGATTGGGATCAGTGCGTCGATGGCCTTGATTCCGGTAGCCACCGGCTCATGTACCGATTTCCGTGCGATAATTCCCGGGGCTTTCACCTCGACCCGAGTACGTTTAACGTTTTTGAGCGGCCCTTTGCCGTCGATAGGATTTCCCAGCGCATCGACCACGCGGCCCAATAATCCTTCGCCCACCGGCACATCGACGATGGCCTTGGTGCGCTTCACCGTATCGCCTTCTTTTATCTTGGAATCATCGCCGAAAATCACGATGCCGACTGAGTTTTCCTCCAGGTTCAGCGCCATGCCGCGAATGCCGCCGGGGAATTCGACCAACTCACCCGCCTGCACTTCATCCAGTCCGTAAACGATGGCAATGCCGTCACCGACCGAAACTACCTGGCCAACTTCTTCCAGCTCCGCCAGGGCTTCGAAACCCGCGATTTGTTTTTTTTAATATTTCCGATATTTCCGCTGCTTTTATTTCCATTTCTAGATTCCCTTTTCCAGGTTGATTTTTAATCTCTCCAATTTCCCAGCGATCGATGCGTCAATCATGCGCGAACCAAGTTGCACCTTGAATCCACCCAGGATATTTTTATCCTCCCGCCCGGCAATCCGCACTTTCTTGCCGGAAATTTTCGTTAGGATATTCGCCAATTTCGCATTTTCATTCGCCGCCAGCGGTGCAGCGGTTATAACTTCGGCCGCGATTTCGTTCCGCCGTTTTGCCAATAACTCCAGGAAAGCATCGGCAATTTCCGGCAATATCGCCAGCCGCCGATTTTCCGCAACCGCATGGATGAATTTTATGGTCAGGTCGGAGAATTTCGCCTTTTCCGCCAGCACCGTCAAAGCTTTTTCGACATCGGCCTTGTGCAAAACCGGACTCAGAGTAACGCGCGCCAGATCGGCGGAGGATCCTATCATTTTTTTGAGCGCGGCCAGGTCGTTAGCTACGACATCGAGCTTTTCCTGCTCGGCGGCTAGGTTTAAAAAGGCTGCGGCATATCGCCCCGCCAGACTCAGTTTCTCGGATTTCTTGGACATAAATACTCAATGAAAGCGCGGCCGATTAGTTAGCATACACCCTTTATTATGGCAACAGCTAAACAAAACTATACGGATCAACATCCACCTTTACTCGCAAAGACGAGGGCACGGGGCTGGAATTCAGCCATTCTCTGATGACGTTCTGGATATTAACGGATTTATTGGCCTTGACCAGGAACCGGTAGCGGAATTTCCCGCGTAGCAGCGTCAGCGGCGCGGGCGCGGGGCCGAGGATTTTCACGCCGCTCAACATCGGCGCGGATCGGCCTAGCGCACTGCAATAATTCCTGACCATAGGCTCCCTTTTCCCGGAAATTATCAGCGCCGCCAAGCGTCCGAACGGCGGCAGGCTATTATCCTCGCGCACCCGCATTTCCATGCCTAAGAATCCATCGCGGTCATTGGCAAGAATGGTCTGGATTACCCTGGATTCCGGCTGAAACGTCTGGATGATGACTTTCCCGGGCAATTTTTCCCGTCCGGCACGGCCGGAAACCTGTTGCAAAACCTGGAACGTTCGCTCCGCTGCTCTAAAATCCCCTCCCGCCAAGCCGGAATCGGCATCGATTATGCCAACCAGAGTCAATTGCGGGAAATGGTGACCCTTCGCTACCATCTGCGTACCGAGGATGATATCAATATTATGATTCTCAATGTCGGCAAAGGCTTTTTTCATAGCTTTTGCACTTTCTACCGTATCGCTGCTAAGCGACAAAATCCGCGCCTGCGGAAGAAAATCTTTGATCTCTTCCTCCAGCCGTTCGATGCCGGGGCCGAGCGCGATAAGAGAATCCTTCTCCCCGCATTCGGGACATTTTTCCGGCATGCGCGAGGAATGGCCGCAGTGGTGGCAGATGAGTTGTGAGTATCGAGAGTCGAGAGTCGAGTTATTTTGCGACTCGTCACTCGACTCTCGACTCTTCCTATGCTCTACTAAGTAAGCACTGCAATACCGGCATTTCAAATGATGTCCGCAGGCACGGCAGAGGGTGAGCGGCGCGTAGCCGCGGCGGTTCAGGTATAATAACGATTGCTCGCCGCGCGCCAGGGTTTCCGCCAGTTCGCGCCGCAGTTTTTCCGAAATCCAGCAATTTTTCTCCCGTTTTTTCTGTGCGCAGATCGACCAGTTCGATTTCCGGCATTTTCGCATCCCCGAACCGGGCGGGGAGGTTTATTTCATCATATTTCCTATTCTTCACATTCACTACCGTTTCCAGTGACGGCGTCGCCGAAACCAGGATCACCGGGATTTTTTCGATGCTGGCCCGCGTAACCGCCATATCGCGCGCATTATAAACCACCCCCTCCTCTTGTTTGTATGACGCATCATGCTCTTCATCGACGACAATCAGCGAAAGTTTCGGATACGGCAGAAATAGCGCCGAACGTGCGCCGATTATCAATTTCGCCGCACCGGTTGCGATGGAAAGCCAATTCTCCCGGCGCTTTTTCGGGGTGAGGTTGGAGTGCCAAACGGTAGGGGCGATCCCAAGCCGCGATTTCACCCGCTCGATCAAACTTTGCGTCAGTGCGATTTCCGGTAGCATTATAAGGATTTGGTTTTCAGGGTGTTCCTCCAGGCTTTTCCTGATCGCTGCGAAATAAACCTCAGTTTTGCCCGAACCGGTCACGCCGTCCAGTAGCGTCACATTGAAATTATCGGCACGGATGTGAGGGAGGAGATGGTTCAGGGCTTCGGTTTGAAGAGATGTCAGATGCCAGATGTCAGATATCAGAATCTTCTCTTTCTTTTCTGATATCTGTTTTCTAACATCTGATTTCTGATCAGCTCCGCCGATCGCCATCCCCATAACCGCGCCCTTATGCGCCATATTATAGCTGGCCACCCATTCGATGAATTGCATCAGCTTTTCCGGCATGGGCGGAAGGGCCAACACTTCTTCGATAGTTTTCATCTTGGCATCTGGGACATCCGCTGTACCATCTTCGCGCCATACCACACCTATGGCAGGCTTCCCGCGAAAAAGCGTACGTACGTACGCTCCCTTAACCACAGCGACCCCATCCGGCAGTCGATAATCGAAAGCTTGATCAACTGCAACGGGAAGCAGAACTTGAACGCGAGAGTTTGAATTCATAAATAAAGTTTGAGAGTATAAGCGGGTTATTCTATAACTCAGATTCTCAGATTCTTATACTCTCATATTCTATGAAGTTTTTCGTCGATACTGCCGATACCAAGGAAATCAAAGAACTGGCCGCAACCGGGCTGCTGGACGGTGTCACCACCAATCCATCCCTTATCGCCAAATCCGGACGGAAATTTTTGGACGTAATCGCCGAAATCTGCGCCATTACGCCCGGACGGGTTTCCGCCGAAGTCACCGCGCTCGATTCGGAAGGAATGCTGAAGGAAGCGGCCGTATTGAAAAAAATTGCCAAGAACATCGCAGTGAAACTGCCGCTCACCTGGGAAGGCCTGAAGGCCTGCCGGGTTTTGAGCAATGAAGGCGTGATGGTGAATGTGACGCTCTGTTTTTCCGCGAGCCAGGCGATATTGGCGGCGAAAGCCGGGGCAACATTCGTTTCACCGTTCGTCGGCAGACTGGACGATATTGGCCAGGACGGGATGAAGCTGATCGAAGAAATCTGCACCATTTACCGGCAATATGCGAATTTCCGCACCGAGGTTCTGGTAGCATCAATCAGGAATACCGGGCACGTCGAGAAGGCAGCACTGCTTGGCGCGCATGTAGCGACGCTACCGCCGGCGGTCCTGAAATCATTGGCTGCTCATCCGTTGACGGATAAGGGCTTGCAGCAATTCCTCGAGGATTGGAAAAAGACAGGACAGAGTATAATTTAGTTAGTGAAAGTTTCCGCTACTACTAAAATGATATAGCACGCTTCCTCCCACGACTCTCCAAATCCCTCTTAACCTGAGTTGCCAAGGATTCCAAACCATTATTACGTTGTAAGGAGAGGGTTTGCAATCCCTGCAGATTTGAATCAAGCACACCGGCAATTTCACGAAGCCCTTTTGCGCTGATTTGACAATTCATCACTACTAACTGCCGAAGTTGGCCCAAATTTGCGCTCTTGGCAACTATTTCTGCCCCTACATCGCCGATTTTATTGTTGGAAAGATTAAGGAGATTCAAGAATTGCAGTTCTTCCATCTGCATTAGCTTACCCATTTGCGTCCCATCTTTTATATCGGTTACGATCAGCATGTCTACAGTCGGAAAACGTTCAAAAATTTCTCTGCCATTTTTTGTCAGATTTGCGGCGTCAATTGCAAATGAAGCTGGGACGTTATCTTGAAACACGACAAATTTTGCACCCATTTTCTCAAGTTCAGTGCGCATTTTCTCTTTCATGTCTTTAGTTGAGGGTGCATCAAGCATCTTTCTTAGATGTGCAAAAGGGCTTTCTTGTTCATTTGCTTTAATTGTCCCTCTAGCGCTATAATCCGTTCCCAGATTGACGATCTTATAATCCTCCGCAATTCTTCTTAAATCCTCTACAGGCTTTCCTACAAGATTGGCGGCTGTCTCACAAGCCACCATAGTATTTATAATTCTTGCCGCATCCACATCGTCTTGTAAGAATTTATTTAATTCATGAGACTTTGCTCTTTCGAGCCTTAAAATTAATTTCGGCAGTTCCCGAATAAGGTCATCAGGTAAATAGTTAGCGCCGGAAACTCCCGCAAACGGATTGTGCTCCATAGTATTGAGCTGAAGCTCATATACCGGGTGGGCTTGCTTTAATCTTATAATCAGCAAATCATGATCTCGATAAGATTTGACATAATCAACTTCGTTTTCTTCAAAAACATTTTCAATTTTGTATCTTTCTCCAACCTCATCAATCGCCCCAACTAATTGAAAAAAAATTCATGATCATACAACCGGGTTGATGGTCCATAATGATGCAAAGTTTTCCTTCCCAAGGAAGGTGTTTCCACCGCTTTATTTAAGGATAAAAATAATGATAAAAGTTCAGGAAGGTGGTCTCTGATAAAAGGCGCTGTATCCTCGGCATTAGGCATGAAGTTTAACTTGTCTATTAAGCGTTTTATGATAGGATCCAGTAGTTTGTACAAATAAATTGGCCCCGCTTTTTTTCTGAGGTCGTATTGATCGGATTCTAGGTCAAAAAGTTCTTTACTTATTACCACTGTTGCAGCATCAGGCTTGCCCGGAAGTTCACCGCTACTTACCACTGCAGAGCGTCTTTCCGTGTGACAGGAAGATAAAAGATTTTTTAAGGCGCTTACGGTAATTTTTGTTGGCATGAGATTTCATCCAGTAAGTTTAATCTATAAAAATATACCATGAAATAGTTAACAAAGTATTAATGGGAAATGATAAAATGCGACTTTCTTACTTAAGACATTGTTTTCTTTATATAATATTAGCAATACCAGATAAATATTAGGAGTCGAAAAGTTGAAGAATGGGGGAGAAGAGAACAATCTGGTCACTCGCTGGCTCGAATATTTACGCTCGGAAAAGCGCTATTCGGCGCATACGCTGAA
>Ga0206957_1126_pt1 | contig 15896 bp, 15 predicted proteins | sample Alteio_BWOrgHeat_32_FD_152975 | JGI IMG/M metagenome (GOLD analysis project Ga0206957, IMG submission 152975) | Enriched cells from forest soil in Barre Woods Harvard Forest LTER site, Petersham, Massachusetts, United States -... | ecosystem: Environmental > Terrestrial > Soil > Temperate forest >...
CAAGCGCATTCTTCCTTGATCTCTTCCGCTTTAATGCCTTCTTCCATTGCATCCATCGCGCATTTTATAAATTCCGGGTTATTGCCGTTCATAAAGCCTCCGTTCTTGGTTTATAATCTTTGTTCTATGATTGACCTTACTACCCCACCTATGATAAGTATAATCTAATGTTTATATTGTAATGATAGATAATAACTATCATAGAAACTTATGAATCTCAGGGATTTAGAATATTTAGTTGCGGTAGCGGATCGGAAGCATTTCGGCAAAGCCGCCGAGCATTGCCATGTCAGCCAGCCTACGCTCTCCATGCAGCTGAAGAAACTGGAAGAATATCTGGGCGTGCAGCTATTCGAGCGCACCAATAAACATGTAATGATTACAGAGGCCGGAGAGAAAATCGCCGAACGCGCCCGCCAAATTTTGCGGAACGCTGAAGAAATTAAAGAAATAGGAAAGACCGCGCAGGATTGTTATGCGGGTGATTTTCGGCTAGGTGCATTTCCAACGCTTGCGCCTTATTTTCTGCCGTTGGCAGTTCCTAAAATTACGAAAAAATTCCCGAAATTAAAATTATTATTGATAGAGGAAAAGACCGAGCAGTTGCTGGACGGATTAAAAGCCGGTTCCATGGATGCAGCCCTGATCGCCCTGCCGATAAAAGATGATGATTTGGAAAGCGCACCTTTATTCAACGACCCCTTTTTCCTGGCTGTTCCGTTAGGTCATCCATTGGCAAAACGCAAAAGCATCAATCAAAATGAAATCAAAGGAGAACATCTGCTGCTTCTTGAAGACGGACATTGCCTGCGGAGCCAAGCATTGGAGGTATGCAGCATGATCGGAGCATCAGAACAGCAGGATTTTCGTGCCACCAGCCTGGAAACTCTACGCCAGATGGTGGCAAGCGGTATAGGCATCACGCTGATTCCTAAACTGGCGATGAAAAAGAATGACGGAATCGCTTATATACCTTTTGCCAAGTCCGCGCCATCGCGCACCATAGGTTTGGTATGGCGAAAAACCAGTGCACGGAAATCTTGTATAGAAGCGATGATTGGAATTTTGACGTGATCAATGCTGGCTGATGATCATTTGCGCGAATGCTTCCAGCTCCTGTTTATTCAAGTCTGATGCCGCTTCAAACGCCATATTATTCTTTTGCCATGACACGATATTGAACCCGCGCTTGGAGGTGGTGTGGATTACTGAATCCGATGCATTGTTAGGCATGATGAAAAGGTTGATGATATGTTTGTTACGCTTATAGGAAAGCGCTGCAACATTCTGGTGCCGGATATAATCCAGCCGCCCGCCAAGCAGCGGATAACCCTGTTCTTTCAAATCATAAACCGGTGGCGAGAAATCGATCTTGCCGGCAAACCACGGCTTCACCGTATGTTTATCGGACGATGCCACATCGGTTAGGTGCTGTTCCATCAGTGATCGCACATGGCTTGAAACCACTTCGTCGACCAGCATATCCTGTCCAGAAGGGATAGCAAAATAAAGTATTACGGACGTAGCCAGCGCTGCGGCGGAGAATGCCGGAGCAATCCATTTCTTGGTGGAGAATGATTTTTCCCGATTTATTTTAGACATGATCCGCCGTTGTAATAATTCCGGCGCCGAATGATATGGAACGTGATTGCGTATGCCTTCGCATAATGCCTGCATCTCGGCAAGCTTTGCTTTGCATTCCGCGCATGTCGCTATGTGCTGGCTCACACGCACAGCCATTTCCACCTCTAGCTCATTATCGAGATATGGGTGCAGCCAAGCAGCGCAATCTTTGCAATTCATTTCATTCATAATTTAGCCAATAATTCTTTTTTCAGCATTTCGCGTCCACGCGCGAGACGAGACATCACCGTGCCGATCGGTACTTCCGTTACACTTGCAATTTCCTTGTAAGACATTTCCTCCAACTCTTTCAGAATAATCACCTCCCTGAATGGCCCCGGCAATGTTTCGAGCGCCCGCTGCATAGCGGCGGCATCTTGCATTTTTGCCGCTAATACTTCCGGCGTTTCCGTATGGCTGACCGCAAGTATATCATGTTCATTCATAGACGCTTCATCGTCGATATCCACATAATGCTTGCCGCCCGATGCTTTAAGCCACGTATAGCATTGGTTCCGCACAATCGTCAGAAACCAGGCCCTGGCATTGCCGTCTGCGAACCGGTCAATGGCTGCGAATGCCCGAAGCGAACTTTCCTGCACCACATCCTGTGCCGCCACCGCATCCTTTAAGAGCCAGCGGGCGAGGTTATGGGCAGCATTTAAGTGCGGCAAAATAAGCTGCTCGAACCGTTTCGCGCTTTCATTATGTGCCTTCATTAATATAAACCGCTCTTAAGCCTTGGTTATTCCCGATTAAAATATTTTTCTTCCGCCGGGAATAAAACTCCTACCCCGCCAGTTATATATCGTGACGGCGTTATTATGTAAACCTTTTGAGCCTTTTAAGGAGCTTTATGACAAACGATATATTCAAGCCTGATGAAACTACCCAAGATGTAGAAAACCCCGAGCGCAGGAAGCTCCTGAAATGCTCTGCCTGGGCTGGCGCCGGGGTGTTATGGATGCTCTCGGGCGGTATTCCCAAAGCCTTCGCACTGGATGCGGCAGGAAAATTGCCTGCGGGCGTAGTGCTTGACGGCAATTTCCACTTCGTGCAAATCAGCGATAGCCATATCGGGTTCAATAAAGAGGCCAATCCCGAGCCGATCAAAACCCTGCAGGAAGCCATTGGCAAAATTAATGCCTTCCCTGTGAAACCGTCACTCATTCTACATACCGGCGATATCACCCACCTATCCAAACCCGCAGAATTCGATACCGCTGCGGAGATTTTCAAAGCGTTGCCCGCACAGGTGCATTATGTTCCAGGCGAGCATGACACACTCGATGAAGGCGGCGGCAAGCTTTTCTTAGAACGCTATGGCAAAGGCACAAAAGGCACCGGCTGGTATAGTTTCGATGATCATGGCGTACATTTCATCGCCCTTATCAATGTTCTGAATTTCAAGCAAGGCCAGATGACGAGCCTGGGTGATGAGCAACTTAAATGGCTGGCCGATGACTTAAGTGCCGTCAAAACCAGCACGCCCATTGTCGTATTCGCGCACATTCCATTATGGACTATTTACGAACCTTGGGGCTGGGGTACGCAGGATGGCGACCAAGCTCTGGCACTACTGCGTAAATATGGCTCGGTGACGATCTTAAACGGCCATATCCATCAGGTGATTCAGAAGGTCGAGGGCAATATAACTTTCCACACCGCGCGTGGCACCGCCTATCCGCAGCCAGCCCCCGGCGCCGCGCCTTCACCCGGCCCGATGAAGGTTCCTGCCGATCAGCTCCGCAGCTATCTCGGCATCACCGATGTCGTAACCGTAAAAGGCGATCACCCGTTGGCGCTCGTCAATTCAACTCTCATTTAATTAAGGAATCATACCATGAAAAAATATCTGCATCTTTTCATTCTTGGCTGCCTGGCGTTTTCCACATCGGCATGGGCGGCTGACCAGACAATCGAGATCAAGGAGTACAAATACATACCGGAGCAAGTGACCGTAGCGGCTGGTACGAAAGTTACCTGGATTAATCGCGACGAAATACCACACACCGTCGATGTCGATGACGGCAAAACCGGATTCCGCTCCCCAGCTCTTGATACCGACGAAACTTATTCTTACACCTTCACTACGCCGGGAACGTATAAGTATTTATGCAGACTACATACGAAGATGACTGGTACAGTTATAGTTACGGCTGCTAAATAGCACCGGGCAAGAGGCAGGCTTTATGATGTCCAGGCGCGCCCATTCCGGTAACTATAACGCCATTGCAAAAATGTTTCATTGGCTTATGGCGGCGTTGATTCTCTGCATGTTGCTGCTGGGCTGGGCTATGACGGCTGATGACATTCTGGGCGGCCATGGCAAATCCGTCGCCATGCAAGTGCATGAATCTGTTGGCATGATTGTGCTTACTCTCGGTGTGTTGCGATTGATATGGCGATTCTTAAATCCACCGCCGCCACTGCCAGCTTTTATGCCCGCATGGGAACAGGTCGCCGCACGGTTATCGCATGTAATTTTATATGTTCTGATGCTGGTCATGCCGCTGGTCGGCTGGGTGATTATTTCAACCATGGCGCACAAAGCGCAATTCTTCGGATTATTTCCCATTCCGAATCTTCCTTTCCTGCATGATCTGCCGGGTAAAAAAGAAATCCGTGAGATTTTTGAAAGTATCCACTGGTGGTTAGCCTGGGTTATCGTCGCCGTTGTTGCCTTGCATATCGGCGCAGCCCTGAAGCATCATTTTATCGAACGCGACGATATTCTGCTACGTATGTCCCCGCGTTTTCTCGGACGAATTTTACGCTATCTCCGGGGTGAGGCATGACGTGTATAGATACCCATCTGTTTGAGTGCAAGTGATGCTTACGCCCACGCTATTGTCGGCGATCGGAGATCTCCGGCCACGCTGGCCATCGACAATCCAGGTATATCGGATGAATTGAATACACAAGTCAAACGGCTGATGAGAGCTCCCACTGTTTCTATTACTCAATTTCCGGGTAACGCTCTTTAATAGCCGATCTTAATTGCTCATTCTCTTTTTCAACTTCTCCGATCAGGCGGATGATTTCTGTATTATCTGCCAGGTCGGCCGCTTCGCACATCTTATCGAATAATCCCGATATCTTCTTGAATCCGAGTGAGCCGGAGCCGCCGCATAGCCGGTGGGCGCTCATCCTGACCGAATCCAGATCAATAGAGTTTCTATTTTTCATCGCGGAAAGTTCCGCGATTGTTTCTTCCGCGTTGACGCGATGTCGCGCCAGCATTTTAACCACTCCGTCCTTGCCAAGCTTGGCTTCGAACATTGAAAGGGTTTTAAATTGATCATCCATAGCGATTATTTTCCCTATCTCATTTCCCATTTTGCTTTGCAGTAAAAGTAACATCGCCGCCGGAGCTTTCCGCAAACCCCATCAGGGAAATCGTCTCGGCCAGCAGGTCGGCACGGCTCCCTTGCCAATTATCGATAGCGGCCGCTCCGGCGCTCGCCGTCAATAATGGGCCTACGCTTGAGAAGGCATGGGGTATTTTTAAAGAAGAAATGGCGGCGCGTAACTTATCCCCGACGGCTTTGGCCTCCGGGGCTTGCTTTTGCATACAAAATACCGCAAATCTTCCATCGCCGAGCCGCACTAATTGATCGCCGAGATGTCCGGCATGCAGGCTTAAAGCTTCGGCGACTTTTGCCATAACCTTATCGCACTTGTCTTTGCCATAGCGTGTTTGGTATGAATCCCAGGCATCCAGGCCAATGACTATAAGCACCCCGGTTCGCCGGGTTTCATCGGCAAATATCCAGCCAAGTTTTCCGAGCAATAATGTTTCGTCGAACAGCCCGGAAATTTCATCCGGTACAAGAGCTTTTGCCGTTGAGGGCAATGTTCGCCCAGCAATGGCGTGCAATTCCTCCTCCCGCGCTTTCCGCCGGTCAAGCTCGCGTTTCAGGCGATGCGCGGTGCGAACCCGGGCGAGGAGTTCTTCGTCCCGTATCGGCTTGGTCATATAATCGGTCGCCCCGGCCATGAACGCTTTCTTTAAATGTTCGATGTCTTTCAAACTAGTAACCATGAGTATCGGCACATCGGCAAATCTGGTATCGAGTTTGATATGTGCCGTCGCCTCGATGCCGTCGATTTTCGGCATCATGATATCCATCAAAATGACATCCGGGATTATCCTGCCATGCCCGGCGGGATTGATTCCGAGAATCTCAAATGCCTGATCAGCCGACTCTACGGCGACAACCTGGTCGAAACCGGCATTGGTGAGGAGCATGGTTGTCAGGTCGCGTATGGTCGAATCGTCGTCTACTATCAAGATTGGCATATTAAAAACTCCTCCAAACCGCTACAAATAAAGATTGTCCGCCGCCGGTGTTGCGGCCATAAACATCGACCGCGCCGCCGCCTTGCAGCGAAAAGCCGTAAGGAATATCGACCACCCCGGAAAGCTGGATTTTCGATAAGTCGTAATTCGGCGCACTGGGTGGCACGAAGCTGTGCGTCGTGGCGTTGCCGAGCCCTGCGATGCTGAATGATTGGGCTAATAACATCAGTCCGTCCTGGGGCTTAACACCCAAAGTCAAATCCATGCGCAACTCATTGGCCGGGCCGTCGAAACGCTCGCGGTACGCCCCTTCGATATCGGTGAAGTAAGGAAGGTTTCTAATATTTCCGCTATGCCCATATAACCCGCGAAGCTCGAGATCACTCTGGCCATAACCCAGCGCTGCTTGGCTGTGTGTATCATAAGGTCCGGGAATCGTCGCTAATTGTTGCACTGAGAATACGTTATTATCATCATGCCAGATGCGTTCGCGCAGGAAAACCGGCGTATCGGCCAGATCATTCTCTCGGGCATTTATCCCACCGCCCTTATTCTGAACAAAATCATAGGTCGGCTGCATGCCTATGGTATAGGCTTCGGATAATCCATATTCCATATATACATCCAATGAATATTTCGTGTAACGGCTGGTTTGATCCACATGCCCGCCGTTTTTATTGAAAAACCAATCGGTGGAATAATAAGTCGCCGTGGTGATTATCTGCCCGCCGCCGTCAGGCTGCATCCAGGCTCCGGCGAATGCATTTTCCTGGTAAAGTAAAGATATAATGACGGAAACCGCCAAAGCCCGAAAATACGGTTTCATAACTTAAACTCCATTAAAGAAAAAAATCAATTGATTGACGATAGGCGTCGGAAAAAAGATAAGCGTTGCCAGGCTTCCCAGCCAGCCGAGCGCCAATAGGGCCAGTACCGGGCCGGTTCTATTGCGGCCGATTAGTTCGCTAGCGGCACTCATGGTCGGAACGGCAAGAAGGAGAATTATGGAAACCGGATGCCTAAAAAATCCTGTCTGTATCGCTAAAAATGCCGCCACTATCGGCGCGATTGTTAAAACGAGGATAGGCATAGCCACTAACCGTTCCTTACGGAGTAACAAAGGTGCGGCAAGAGCAAGCGGAAATGTAAATAAAGACAAAACCGGCAGGATCAGCCAGGGAAATTGATCCGCGCCGGCGAAAGCATTTTCATCGATGAAATTAAAATGGATGCCTTGCAAAATAGCATCGGCATAAAACAAACCGCCGATCATCGCTGTCGCCGGAAAAAGGAGCAGTAGAAAGAAACTTCCTGGAGATTTTCTGATCATGTCGGGCGGCGCCAGAAAGGCCAGTAGCGGAATTAACACCGGAACGACATAGATAAAGCGTTGATCGATGAAGATGGAGGCGGCAATGCAAAAGGCTACATTAATAATGGATCTGACGTCGCCATAACGCATCAGGGCAAAAAGCGTTTGGGCGAGCAGGAAATAAAATGCGAGTTCCAACCCGTTTCCCGCCGCCACCGCCCATATGACAAGCGGGTGCAGAGAGAGAAATAAGGCTGCCATCATGATTATCAGGGTGGATGATTTTTTCCTCAATAAGTCGCTTAAGAAAACGGCCTCGACGCCCGAAATCAACAGCGCGGAAACCACCTGGTGTATCCTTAAGCCCGGAACCATCAGCGCAATGGCAATGTTTATCAATGAAAAGCCAATGAATCCGGCAATCGAATAATAGTTCTGTCGCTTCTGCAAATAATTGTAGCGACCGATGATGACACTATTCATACATCTCCCCGCTTGTCATTCCCGCGCAGGCGGGAACCCATAACCACAGGCCATGAGATTATCATGATAGAACCTCCGGGACTCTGGAATATGGATTCCCGCCTGCGCGGGAATGACAGTATTAAATTCATGCTTTAGACCCCGCTTTCGGCAATTTCTTTTGCGCTGAAACTGCTGATTCCGTGGTCGGTTTTCTCCCAGAAAAACGGCTTGCGGATTAGCTGCCATAGGCCCTTATAACCGGCGATCGATAATAGAACCCAATAGAAAAACACCGTGAGTCCCATTGGAATAAGCCTGTACAAGCGGCGTTTGAAGGGAGCCAATATGCTTAAGTAAATGAAAGCGGCATTGCCTAGAATTAGATTTACAATACTGATATATAAAATCACCGGCGGAAAAAAGCGCTCAAAATTCACCGCCGGTAGCGTAAGCCATAATATATAAAGCCCCCAGAATATCGGGTTAAGGAGCGCCGCCAAAACTGTTCCGCCGACGAAAAACTGGAACCCGAAGAAGCCGATAAATCCAAGCGAGCGGTAAAATCTAACCGGATGCCGCATATGCACCAGCCAGGTTTGCATATAGCCTTTCAGCCAGCGCGAGCGTTGACGAACCCAATTCGGAATGGAGCAGTTGGCCTCCTCGAATGTCGTCGAATCCACGATGCCGACGCGGTAGCCTTTTTGCGTTATCCTGACGCCGAGGTCGGCATCCTCGGTGACATTATACGGGTCCCAGGCATGCAGGCTTCTTAAGACATCGGTCTTGAAATGGTTCGATGTGCCGCCTAAAGGAATCGGTATTTTCAATTTCTCGAGGCCCGGCAGCATCAGGTCGAACCACAAAGAGTAATCCAGCGTAAACATCCTGGTCAGCCAGTTTTCGAAGGCGTTGAAGTAATTCAGGCGCGCCTGGATGCAGATCAAATTATTATCGCCGCGCCGGAATTCCAGCAGCACTTTTTTGAGTTGGTCAGGCTCCGGTTTATCTTCCGCATCATAAATGACGAGATAATCACCGCGCGCGAAACTAAGCGCGTAATTGCAGGCTTTCGGCTTGGTTTGCGGCTGCGACGGCGGCACGCGGATGATTTCGAATACACTTTCCAAACCCAGCGCGCGCGCCGCTTCGATGGTTTCATTATCGCCGGCTTCCAGCACCAGTTTTATATCGAGTTTGGCAATCGGGTAATCCATTTTGCGTAGCGCCCCGACCAGGATCGGCAATACTTCTCCGTCTTTAAACATCGGAACGAGAATTGTATAAACCGGCAGAGCCGCATCATCCATTTCGGCAATTTGTATGGGCAGTATCTGCTTGATTGGCGTATCCCTTCCGCCCATCCATACCAGCAAAGTCTTGAAGAAAAAGTTGCCCAAAAAGAAAATTGCCGTCAGCACGTTCAGCATTATCAGCGTCACGGTCGGCGCTATGATTATCCCGGCCATGATAAAGCAAATAATGGCCGCTAAGGCTCCAAGTTGCTTGGCAATGAAAGTGGGTTTCGCGGAATTTTCCGGATCGGCGGCGGCCAGTTCGTTCAAGGCTATTTCCGTGAATTTAGACTCGAAAACCCGCTGCACCGTCCAATTGATATCGAAACGGGTGGTAAGGGCGATGGTACAATCCTGGCCGTAAAGCGACCTGACCTTTAAAATAGTCTCCGGCCCGGGACTCACCACGACGACCATCATTTTTTCATTCTCGATACGCCAGGGCAGAATCTGCTGGCCGAGATAACTATCGATCATTTCGGGTTTCAGGAGGGATTCATCCGGCAATTCTTCCAACAGATTAACGACTTTAAGATCGAATTGCCGGGCATAGGCTTTCGCGATTGCATTCGGCGCGATGAAGCCTTTTGCCGTTAAAATATCCGGCAGCGGCACCTTCCAACGCTTTTCTAGCTCCAGAGCCGAGTCAAGCTGCGCCAGGGTTATGTATCCGAATTCGACTAACGTATCTGCAAAGTGGTTATCCATGGACTCTCCCTGTCATTCCCGCGAAGGCGGGAATCCATATTCCAGAGTCGGAGAGATATTTGTTATAAACCTGATGGCCTGTGGTTATGGATTCCCGCCTTCGCGGGAATGACAAATAGATGAACATTCTACTTCTCCACCCGCCCGTATTTATCTTCATAGCGCACTATGTCATCCTCTCCGAGATAAGCCCCGGATTGCACTTCGATGATTTCGAGATTTATTTTCCCCGGATTCTCGATTGAATGAACGCCGCCAAGTGGAACATAGAATGATTGGTTTTCCGTCACCATTTTGGTTATGTCATCACAAGTCATTTTGCCTGTACCGGAAACTACTATCCAATGTTCGGCCCGGTGCTGGTGCATTTGCAGCGAAAGTTTCTGACCGGGCTTAACGGTCAGGCGCTTGACCTGGAATCTATTGCCCACATGGATGTTCTCATACATCCCCCATGGCCGGTAAGTGCGGTAATTATCGCGTATTAGTTCCGGCTTCAATTTCTTCAAATGCGCGATCAGTTTTTTTAAAGAGTGCGCTTTTTCCTTATCGGCAACCATCACTGCATCCTTGGTGGCGATGACTACCAGATTATCGACGCCGAAAGTGGTGATGCTGGGGCCATTCTCGCTGCGCATATAGCAATCCTTGCTGTCCAACGCATAACCTTCGCCGATTATCGCATTGCCGTTTTTATCCTTGGGCGAAATCTGCCAGAGCAAATCCCAGGCGCCGGTATCGCTCCAGCCGCAATCAAGGGCCACTACCGCAGCGCGTTTAGTATGTTCCATCAGTGCATAATCGATGGAAATTTCCGGCGCCCCGGAGAAACTTTTTTCATCCAAACGAATAAAATCAAGGTCTTTCGCGCTTTTCAGAAGCGCCTGCTCACAAGACGCCACCAGCTGAGGCTGGAGGGAGCGCATCTCTTCCAGGAACAAATTGGAAGGGAATATGAACATGCCGCTGTTCCAGAAATATTCGCCATTGCTGACAAAATCCTTGGCCTTTTCCAACTCCGGTTTTTCAATGAACGCAGCGATTTCAAATGTATGGTCGCTATCCTTTACCGCTTGGCCGCGCCGGATATATCCGTAACCGGTTTCCGGATGGGTGGGGGAGATGCCGAATGTAACCAGATATCCTTTTGCCGCAACTTTCGCGGCATTATTTACAGCTTCAATGAAAGAAGCATTATCTTCATCCATATGATGATCGGTCGGCAAAACCAGCATCAGCGCATTTCCGTAATGCTGCCGGATGTAAAGCGCTGCCGCCGTAATTGCCGGAGCGGTATTGCGAGCGCAGGGCTCTATGATAATATCAGGGTGTTCGATGCCGCATTTTTTCATATGCTCGGCAAGCAAAAATCGGTGCGCATCCTTGCCGATCATCAGCGGCGGATGGAAAAGCTGTGTGTTGGTAACCCTGTTTATGGTATCTTGTATGATTGGAGTAGCAGAATTTACCACCCCCAGGAATTGCTTCGGATAAGAATCACGCGACATCGGCCACAGCCGGGTTCCCGATCCGCCGGAAAGAATTACGGGAACGATCTTATTTTCTGGCATGGAACGACCTCCAGTAATTTTCCACTTCCCGCACCAGGCTTTCCGGATCGAAAGGTTTTGCGATCACACCTTCAACGCCAAGCGTTTTGTAATGCGCAACTTCAGCAGGCTGCACCCGCGCCGTCATGAAAACTATGGGGGTGCCCGAAAAAATCGGATTTTCCCGTAATGCTTTTAATGTAGCAATACCATCCATCTCCGGCATCATTACATCGAGGAGAATCAAATCCGGCTTCAATTCTTCGGCTTTTTTTATTCCTTCCCGCCCTCCGATTGCGCCCTCTACCTTGAAATCGCTCAAAACCTCGAAAGAGGTTTTCGCTACTTCCACTATATCTTCTTCATCATCGATACAGAGGATATTTTTCAGCTGATTTTCCATCATGTCTCCTGTTTTTGCTTATCCTGCTTTATCAAATTCATGATCGTTTCCGCTATTTTTGCTTCCGACATGCGCGATTTTACGAGCGTTGCGGCGACCAGCCGCTGAATATCGTTCGGCATTTCGCTGGCGGATAAAATCACTACCGGGATTTTAAGTTCGGCAAATTTTTTGATGAGGTTCAGGCTTGAGCCATCCGGCATTTCCGGGTCCAGCACCACAAGGTCATAACGTTCCGTCTTCAAGTCTTTTTCCGCATTATGTATGGTCGTTGCCGATATGAGGTCGGCCTGGCCGCGCAGTGATTCAGCAAGAATGCGGCTTAAATCCTTATCGTCCTCGATATGCAGCACTCTCGGCAGCAGGACCCTGGCGTTATCGATGGCACGGCAGAGAGAATCGATCAACTCTATATGATCGACCGGTTTATTCAGCCAATCCGCAACGCTAAGGCCATCACCAGCCTTGGCTTTGGCTTCATCGGCCCTTGCTGATACCACGACCACCGGCAATTTCTCCGTGGCGGGATCGGCGCGAAGTTCTTTTAAGAAAACCGTTCCATCCCCCATCGGCAACATGATATCGAGGATCATTCCGGTAAAATTGCCGGTTTTAAGCTTGCGCCGCGCTTCGGGGATATTGAACGCGATATCCGCCATGAATCCCGCCTGTTCCAGCATCGCTTTCAGGAGGCTGGCGGCGGTATCGTCATCTTCGCAAATTAAAACGCGGTAAGAGACATTCTCCGCGAGCATTGGTTGTGTGCCCTCGAATACCGTATTGCTATCCGCCTCCGGCAGATCGAAATAGAAAACCGTGCCTTTTCCTATTTCGGTAGTGAATCCTATGCTGCCGCCCATCAGCTCCACCAACTGCCTGGTTATGCTGAGGCCGAGGCCCGTACCTTCATGCTTCCTGGTTATCGATGAATCGGCCTGCATGAATTTACCGAAGATGCGGGAACGGAATTCTTCCGGGATTCCCGGCCCGCTATCCTTTACTTCAAAACGCACCTTGTTGTTTTTATGGGTTGCCGAGATTCTAACTTTACTGCCTGTGGGAGAAAATTTCGCAGCATTGGAAAGCAGGTTGGCCATTACCTGCATCAGCCTGTCCTGATCGGCGAGGATTTCCACATCCGGGATTTCTCCCTCTAAAACGAACTCTACTTTGAATTTCTCGCCGTAAGCCTGGTTGGTCTCAAGCGCCTGGACAAGGAAAGGGGCGATATTAACCGGCTGGATATTAAATTGCAGCCTGCCGGACTCGATCTTCTCTATATCCAGAATATCGTTGATTATTAGAACCAGGCGCTCGCTGTTCTTATGCGCGATCTTCACCATGCCGGCGGCTTTCCCGGGCATTACACCGAGGGAGCCATTCGCCATCAGGGCCAGCGAGCCGCGGATAGCGGTGAGCGGCGTTCGCAGTTCATGGCTTACGGTAGCGATAAAATCGCTCTTCATGCGCTCCATTTCCTTGCGCTCGGTGATATCCTGAATCTGCGAGATGAAGTATTTCGGCGTGCCGTCGGCATTCCATATCATGGAGACGCTGAGGAGCGCCCAGATGAAACGGCCATCCTTATGGAGATAGCGTTTTTCCATATTGTAGGTTTCGATATCTTTATTCAGCATCTGGCGTACATGTTCCAGGTCGGCTTCAATATCGTCCGGATGACTGATAGCCTGGAAATCGGTTTTTAATAACTCTTCCCGGGAGAACCCTGTAATCTCGCACAGCGCTTTATTAACCGTTATAAATTTACCGTCTGGCGCAACCAGCGCCATGCCGATGGAGGCGTGTTCCAGGGCGGAACGGAAGGTTTCCTCGCTGGTTTTTAGAGCCTGTTCAGCTTTTTTGAGATCGGTAATGTCACGAACCACGCCAACCAGCGCTTTTGTGCCGTCCAGCATCGTCAGCGGCGATTTTGTGGTCAGGGCGGTAATGGTACTTCCATCACTGTTTGTTACCGATTCTTCATTCACATCGGTCGCGCCGGTTTGAAAAACTTCTGCATCCCGCTCAAAGAAAATCGCAACTTGTTCTGGGGGAAATATATCATGGTCATTCTTTCCGATGAATTGTTCGGCGGGTCCGCCCATCATTTCCCAGAAAGACTTGTTTCCCGCCTTCCATACATGATTTTGATCTTTGACAAAAATTGGGTCCGGTATGGCATCCATGACCTTTTGCAAAAACATACGCGAGTTAGCCAACTCTTCTTTAGCTTTTCTCTGGTCGGTTATATCGCGGGTTACTTTGGCGAATCCGGTAATCTCGCCATGATGACCGTGAATGGCGGCAATGGATACGTTCGCCCAGAATTTGGTTCCGTCTTTGCGCACGCGCCAGCCTTCATCCTCGAATTTGCCCTTGGCAAGAGCGATATCCAGGGCTTTTTGCGGCAACTCATTCTTTTGATCTTCTTCCGTGTATAAAATGGAGAAAGGCCGACCGATAATTTCCGCGGCAGTATATCCTTTGATGCGCTCGGCGCCGCTGTTCCAACTCTCCACCTTTCCTTTGAGATCAAGCCAGTAAATAGCGTAATCCTGCACGCTATCTATCAATTGCTGATGGCGCATTTTGCTTTCTTGCATCACCTGGTCGAAGTGCATACGTTCGTTAAGGCTCTGCTGCAATTCCATGTTAAGCTGGGAAAGCTGGGCATTACTGGGCAGCAAAAGAGCCTTTGGCATTAATTTGACGATAACAAAAAAAGTGGCGATGGATATGATGCCGGTCAGTGCTTTAAGAACGCCCTCAACGGCATAATCCGGATGCCAGAGCACCCATATGCTGAATAGATGGGTGGTGCCGCACAGGAGTATAAAGGCGGCAAACAGCCAGAAAACGATGCCGAATTGCAGATCTTTTCTTTTCCAGATAAAATAAAGCAACGCGCCCGGGATAGCGTAATAAGCAGCGACAATGGCTGCATCCGAAAGTACGTGCAGCCATAAAATACCCGGCTGCCATAAGAAACAATGCCCATGGGGCATGAAATCCGCAGAATTAAAAAACCCTATGATTTCTTGCAGCATTTGTCTTTCATATCCCCAAAGTTCTAAACTCCAGATTGTATATAAGAGATTTTAATAAACCATAAAAAGACTGGATTTTTAGGCAATACCGGCAAAATAAAATGAAATCATGGTATTTTCCGTTCTTTCAGTTTTTCTTCCTGCTGCCTGATAATTCCCGTCAGGTATTTAATATGCACCGGTTTTGGCACATAATAATCCATGCCGGAAATCAGCCAGCGGCTGCTTTCTTCCATGCGCTCGAGACCCATGCCGATTATAAGCCGGGAAACGCCGTTTTCTTTATCGATCTGTCTTATTTTGTGACAAAGTAGATAGCCGTTTAAGAGCGGCACTTCCGAATCAATCAATATGATCGGGTAATGATTCCGCCTGACCATATTCAAAGCATCATTTTCCTTCTCCGCCATATCGACGATATAACCATGTTCTTCCAATGATAGTTTTACGAATTGCTGGTTTATCGCCAGGCTTTCCACCACAAGCAGCCTCGTTTCAGGTTTGATTTTTGGTGCCGGTATCTTGTCTTCTAACTCTTCCGGAACTTTTTCTTCCGGTTCGTCATCTATGAGAATGATTTTTGCCGGAATATGGGAGATTCCCTGAGTTACTTTCTTATTCGCTTCCTGCAATCGATTCATCAACCCTGCCAAATCGAAAGGCTTAGCGACATAATCGATGATGCCGAGCGACATACTCCTTGCGATATCCTTCTTCTTTTTTCTCGCCGTCAGCATCAGCACCGGAATATTTTTGGTTTTCTCGGTTGTGCGCATGTTTTTTAACACTTCCAGGCCGTTCATTTCCGGCATTTCGATATCCAGTATCACCAAATCAGGCGGAGATTTCATAATCAACTCCCAGGCTTCCTGGCCGTTGCTTGCAGTGATAGCTTCAATTCCCTGTTGCCTGAGCTCAAGTTTTAGGAGATCCAGTATCACTTCATCGTCATCGGCGATAAGGACTTTCATTGCTTGATCCCAATTATGAAATAAAAACTGTCATTCCCGCGCAGGCGGGAATCCATATTCCAGAGGCGGAGAGGTTTATAACAGAACATAATGGCCTGTGGTTATGGATTCCCGCCTACGCGGGAATGACAAGGAAATAAATTGGTTGTCAATAATCTTATCCGTCATTTAACCCATTTCTTCAGCATTGCCGTAATACTCGCAGGCCTTATGGGCTTC
>Ga0206957_1127_pt1 | contig 15885 bp, 7 predicted proteins | sample Alteio_BWOrgHeat_32_FD_152975 | JGI IMG/M metagenome (GOLD analysis project Ga0206957, IMG submission 152975) | Enriched cells from forest soil in Barre Woods Harvard Forest LTER site, Petersham, Massachusetts, United States -... | ecosystem: Environmental > Terrestrial > Soil > Temperate forest > O...
GTATTAAATAAGGTAATTTGTATTTCTCTATGAAAATATTTTTAGAAACATATGGTTGTCAAATGAACGAGTACGATTCTGAACTCGTGCGCTCAATTCTCAAAAAAGAGAATTATGAATTTGTGACAGACGAGTTTGCGGCTGATATTGTCATGCTCAATACCTGTGCCATCCGTGAGCATGCGCACCGTAAGGTCTATGGGCGCGTGCACAATATTCGTCATGCCAGAGGCAAGGATAAGCCTGTCATGATTGGGATTTTAGGCTGTATGGCCACCAACTTGCGCCAAGATCTGCTGGAAGACCGTTCCCTAAAAATCGATTTTATTGCCGGACCTGATAGCTATAAACGCTTGCCGGCCTTGATTCAAGAAGCCACAGGAGACCTAGAAAAGCCCTATGATGTGACCTTATCGGAATTTGAGACCTATTCTGATATTACTCCCAGCCGGCGTGAAGGGGCCAATGCCTGGATTGCCATCATGCGCGGTTGTAATAATTTTTGTACCTTTTGTGTGGTGCCTTATACCCGAGGCCGTGAACGCAGCCGTTCACCTGAAAATATTATTGAGGAAGTCCGTCATTTGGCGGACGAAGGCTTTAAGCAAGTCACCCTTTTAGGCCAGAATGTAAATTCCTATCGCTATGAAGAGCATGATTTTGCCTATCTGATGGAAGAGGTCAGCAAGGTCAAAGGGATTGAGCGCATCCGTTTTACCTCACCGCATCCTAAAGATTATCCAGACCAGTTTTTGGATGTGATGGCCGATAATCCTAAAATTTGTAAACAGATCCATATACCGCTACAGGCAGGAAATAACCGTATCCTAGACCTGATGAATCGCACCTATACCCGGGAAGAATTTCTGGTCCTAGTTGATAAAATGCGTAAGCGCATCCCAGGGGTCTGTTTATCGACAGATGTGATTGTAGGATTTCCCACCGAGACGGATGAAGAATTTGAAGAGACTTTTCAAATTTTAAAAGAAGTAGAATTTGATGCCGCATTTACATTCAAATATTCTGAACGTAAAGGTACTATCGCTTCCAAGAAATATCCCGATGATGTTTCAGAAGAGAAAAAGACTGAGCGTATTATGCGCTTGGTGGCCCTGCAAAAAGACATCGTCTATAAAAAGAACAAGGAACATATTGGTCAAGAATTGGATGTCTTGGTAGAACCTGCCACCAATGATAAATCTCCACAAAATAGTGTGGCCCGAACCGATGGCAATTACCTGGTCATTATCCCTGACCATTCCTTTGCCATAGGAGAAATAGTACGTGTCCGCATTATTGAAGCCACCCCGCATGTCCTTAAAGCTCAACCCATTTAAAAATAGTTGTAACTTTTTTCTTCCAGCTGCGTTTAAAGAGTAGAGAGAGGCACGAGAAGACGGCATGAGCATAGAAGAAATAGATGATCAAGAATTAATCCGTAGATTCTACCAGGCGGATGAGGATGCGCTGAAAATGATCTTTAAGCGTTACAAGGATAGTCTGTTCAATTTTAGCCTTCGGTATACGGGGAACCGGGCCGATGCCGAAGATGCGGTCTCACACACCTTCATGATGCTATGTGAAAAGCGGTATGTGGTCAAGGAAGGGGCAAGTTTTAAGACCTGGGCATATACGGTGGCTAGAAATTTGTGCCTGACGAAATTACGCAGCCAACGCAAATTGTATTCCTTATGGTTTACTAAGAATGACTCCGAAGAAAAACAAAGCATAGAAATTGCTGATCACGGGCCCATTGCCCGCGATTTACTTCATGATAAAGAGCTTAGCCAAATTATTCAAAAAGCCATCAATAAGCTTCCTAGTGAACAAAGGCAAGCTTTGTTATTAAAAGAGTATCACGGTTTTTCTTATCAGGAAATTGTTCAGGTATTAGATTGTTCACTCGAAAAAGTCAAGGTCCTGATTTTCCGGGCCCGGGCATTTTTAAAAGAAGTGCTCCCACCTCTTTTAAAGGAGGGAAGATAAAATGAATCATGAAGAAATCAAAATCCTAATTTCAGCCTATCTTGATGGCGAAGTGACACCGTCAGAAAAAGATATTGTCGAAGAACATTTACGTAGTTGTGAGTCTTGCCATAAAGATTTTCAGATGTATCGGGCCATGTCGTCTTCTCTCAAGAAATGGACCAATGAAAGCCTCTCTCCGGATGAAGAAATCAACGTTCAAAAACGTTTTGAACAAAGGAGAGCGCCTATGTTTACTAAACGTAGAGTAGCTGTTTTTACAAGTGTATTGGTGGCGATGATCGTAGGAGTGATGGTACAGACATTGATCAACAGACAAAGTATGGGAAGATTAACCTCAAGCGCATCTGATGTTGGTGATCAATATGCGGATGGCAATACCAATGAAATTAGAAAATCTACCCAATATGAACCTTCTTATATGCAATCGGACTATCGCGCCCGGGATGGTGAACAGGAGGCGCAATATATAGATTCTTCACTTGGAGCTGTTACTCATCCTGTTGAGTTTCTGGCGGCAAGACCGGTGGAAGTAAATGCACGATTTATGGGAATGAGTGATGCTCAATTGGCAGCTCCAGGTTTTAATATGGCTCGTGCCTATGCTAGTTCACCTATTAATTATCAAAGTAAGGTCAGAAAAACCGGAATGGTGGGATTATTAGTCGAAGATGCTGGTAAAACTCAGGTTGAATTAGAAAATGTTATTGCGAAATATAACGGCATTATTGTTGATTCTCAATTTAATCAATCCACTGAAGAAAGAGCTGTGCCAAGACAAAATAATCGGATGTACACATCGAGTGGTACGGTCGTCTTTACGGTGTTGCCTGAGAATTTACGAAAGGTTTTGCTTGAGATTAGAAAGTTGGGTGATGTGATTTTAGAGAATCAAAATGGTGAAGATGTCACCCAGCAATACTTAGAGTCCCAACAGAGATTGGACAACGATCAGCAAATCATGGACCGTTTTCATAAGATCCTGGAGCGTAATATCCATAATGCAGATGGGGTACAAAAGATTGATAATGTTCAACAGATTGAAAGCGAGATGGAAGAGCTTCAATCCGTGATCCAGCAAGATAAGCTGTCTTTGACCCAAACCGATATGGCCACCATGACGGTGAGTTTTTATGAAAAAAGCGACAATCCTTTTAAGTCAATGATGAATAAATGGCCAATGATGTTTCAGCGTTCTTATGAGGGATTTGTTAATGCTATTGGTATAATGATGGTCTTGTTTTCATCGCTATTGCCATTTATTGTAGTCGTATCATTGGTTCTGTGGGCTGCATTGTACCTTATTAAGAAGTATCTTAAATAAAATTAGGGACGGTTCTAAAATTGGGGACGTCTCCGATTTAAATAATTCGGAGACGTCCCCAATTTTCAACCCGGAGGTTTTCGTTGATAATTTCGATGATTGGGTATATATTTATAAACTATGCTAAAGACCCATATTACAGCTGAACAACTCTTTGAGCGGCTTAAAAATATTAAGCTGGGGGGCAACGTATGCCAATATTCTCTTCGTAAATGCGAAGAATTGGTGCCTTTGATCAATGAAATCAATGAACTGAAGGAAGAAAAGAATGCGGTGATTTTGGCCCATTCCTATATTAGTCCTGAGATTATTTATGGGGTGGCTGATTTTGTGGGTGATTCTTACAAATTAAGCCGTGATGCGCTTTCAACCAAGGCCTCAACCATTGTGTTTGTGGCGGTGCGCTTTATGGGCGAGACAGCTAAAATTTTAAACCCCGACAAGGAAGTGCTGGTCCCAGCATCTTTGGATGGATGTTCCCTGGCAGATTCTATCAAACCTGAAACCGTGCGTGATCTGCGGAAACAATACCCAGGTCACACGTTTATTTGCTATATCAATACCACCGCCGAGGTTAAGGCTGAATGTGATGTGACGGTGACTTCTGCCAATGTGTATAAGGTCGCTAAAGATTTCCCCAACGATAAAATTTATTTTCTTCCGGATAAATTTATGGGCCAGAACCTGCGCAATTATATGCAGCGTGAAGGTATTAAAAAAGATATTCAATTTTATTCTGGCACATGCTATGTGCACGAGGATTACGGGCTTGATGATATTTTAAAAGTCCGTCTGGAATATCCTGATGCTAAAATTGTCAGCCATCCAGAATGTAATTCGGAGATTGTGGATAACTCTGATTTTGTGGGCAGCACCGAGCAGATGCTGCAATTTATGAAAGAAACAGAATCAAAGAAGTTTTTGATGCTGACCGAATGCGGCCTTTCGGCCCGTTTACAGTCAGAATTTCCCGATAAACAGTTGGTTGGTTCCTGCACCATGTGCAAATTTATGAAATCCAATTCACTCAATGATATTTTACGGGCCCTTAAAAATCCCAAAGCCCAAGATAAGGTCATCTTAGATGAGTCGACACGTGTGCGTGCGTTAAAGACCATCGAAGCCATGTTCCAATATGCCTCTTAATATCTTATGAGTGACCTTCAAATTATCGAAACCCAATATTTTACTTTTGCCAATCCACCCCATGAAATTACCTTAAAATGTGGGGTCAAGTTTGGACCTATTACCTTGGCCTATGAAACTTACGGCAAACTTAATGCTGATAAGAGCAATGCCATTTTGATTTTTCATGCCTTAACCGGTGATGCCCATGCCGCTGGATATCATAAGGATGTTAAGGACCCTGGTTGGTGGGAGCCCATGATTGGAAAAGGACGTGCTTTTGACACGGATAAATATTTTATTATTTGTGCCAACGTCATTGGGGGCTGTAAAGGATCAACCGGGCCGTCATCCATTAATCCATCCACGGGTAAACCGTATGGTTTGAGTTTTCCGGTGATCACTATTGAAGATATGGTGGTAACCCAAAAACATTTAATTGATCATTTGGGGATTAAAAAATTGCTCGCTGCGGCTGGTGGATCCATGGGCGGCTTGATGGCCTTGGAATGGTCGGTGCGTTATCCGGACACCTTGCAATCAGCGATTTTAATTGCTGCTAATTATAAGCATACCGCCCAACAAATTGCCTTGCATGAAGTAGCGCGCCAGGCCATCATGTCAGATCCCAATTGGAGCAAGGGTGATTATTATGGCAAAGAATTGCCTGCGCAGGGAATGTCGGTTTCGCGTATGATTGGGCATATCACCTACATGTCTGAGAGGTCCATGGAAGAAAAATTTGGCCGTAAACTTCAAGATAAGGAGAAGGTGGGTTATGATTTCTCCCATGATTTTGAAGTGGAATCCTATTTGCGTTATCGAGGGGCTAGTTTCGTGCAGCGCTTTGACGCGAATAGCTATTTGTATTTGTCCAAAGCCTTGGATTATTTTGATCTCTCTGAAGGTAGCGACCTGGTTGGGGCTTTTAAGGGAGTGAAAAATAAATTCTTGATCATTACCTTTACATCAGATTGGTTGTATCCGTCCTATCAGTCGAAAGATATGGTGCGTGCCATGAAGGCCAATGATATTGATGTTTCCTTTATTGAGATTGATACGAATTATGGCCATGATTCTTTTTTGGTTGAAATTGAAGGGCAATCCAAATTAGTTAAAAGTTTTCTGAATAATTTAAAATGAGACAAGACCATCAATATATCTTAGAGTTGATCGAGCCAAACAGCCGGGTGTTGGATTTAGGCTGTGGCGATGGAGAATTGCTGTCTTTGCTCATCGAAAAGAAAAATTGCCGGGCGGCTGGGATTGAAATCGATGAGAAAGAAATTTATAAATGCGTTGAGCGCGGGGTAACAGTGTCTCATGGCGACATTGATTCCGGTCTTTCCGATTATTCGGATAAACGTTTTGATTATGTGATCCTTAACGAAAGTTTGCAGGAAGTTTTAAATCCTGACAAGGTAATTGCCGAAGCGCTTCGGGTTGGTAAAAAAGCCATTGTGGGGATCCCTAATTTTTGTAATTTAAATGCCCGTCTGCAGATTTTTTGTTGGGGCAAGGTGCCTGTGACCGAAGGCCTGCCTTACAAGTGGTATAACACTCCCAATTTGCGTTTTTTAAGTATCAAAGATTTTAGGGATTTTTGCGCTGAACGTAATATTATCATTGAACAAGAATGCGCCCTTAATTCCAAAGGCAAGGTGCGCTTTGCTCACAATCTTTTCTCCGAAACAGCCATCTTTTTGATTCACAAATAATTCTAGCATGTTATTTTTGTAGTATTTATGTCATTATTTGTAGTATTTATGTCATTTTTTGTGTTATTTATGTCATTCCCGCGAAAGCGGGAATCCAGTACTAAAATTTTTTTTATCACACTCATCATTTCCCCGCCGATATTTGATCAAAAACCTGCTTCAAGAATCTCTAAAAAATCTATGTAAATATCTGAATTTTCAATTGTTACGCATTTTTTCCACCCATATAATATAAAATAATCTAGAAAATTTTAATAATCTACCTTTAGCCAGAAGGGTCTCTTTTGTTTGTCCAAATAAGGGATTTTTTCACCTTTATTTTTGTGGGTTCCCTGCGCCGCCGGTTTACGCCTGTGTCCGCTATATATATTCTTTTCTTATTTTTCTTGTCTTTAAATCCTTCTCTTTCATTTGCGGCTAAAAATTTTAATGTGATGAACAATTCAACCTCATTTTTCTTTGTGAATGGGACCAATGGAAATGTGGGTATTAGTTCAACGGTTCCAGGCTCCACACTCGATGTTCTGGGAAGCATTAGATCAACCACCTTTGCCATGACAGGTAATGGGGCTTCCAGTAATTATGTGCTGACTTCCATCGATACCTTTGGTAACGCCACCTGGTCTTCACTGGGTGGTGGGATCAGTGGATGGACAGTAAATACGCCGTATTTATACGAAACCAACAGCGGTAATAATGTGGGTATCGGCACCACCAATCCAACCGGATTTGAAATTGAAGGTAAAAATATTGGTATTGGCACTGCGTTTACCGGTGGCACGGGTGAAGCTGCTTTGACTGTAATGAGTGGTAGTGTTGGTATTGGTACATGGGTACCTACAGGACAGCTAGCAGTACAGGGATCGGGTACTGGAATTGTGACATTGGGGACATGGAGTGGTGGCAATACTTTTGGTGCTATCTATTTGAATAATTCATTTGCAACAAATAATAGTTACAATTTTGTCAGTGCGGGTACTGATCTTTTTGTTAACCGTGCTTCTGGATCAGCTATTCGTTTCCGAGAGAATAATGGTATCGATCAAATGGTTATAGTTGCGGGAGGTAATGTTGGGATAGGAACTCCAATTCCTTCGAGTAAATTTGTTGTCAATGGGGGGGTTGGTATTGGTACATCATTAACCAATAATGCCTATATAAATAACTATATTGCACCAAGCGGTGGGTTGATTGTTCAAGGTAATGTCGGTATCGGTACCTTTAATCCATTTGGTGGTCAATTGATTGTGCCGACGACTAATGGTAACGTCGGTATTGGCTCACTGACACCAGGCCAAGCGCTGGATGTGACAGGCACGACGAGAACACAGCTGTTTGCCATGAGCAATAACGGGCCGTCAGCCAATTATGTGCTGACATCCGTCGACACCTTTGGTAATGCCACCTGGTCGTCACTGGGTAGTGGGATCAGCGGATGGACGGTGAATACACCTTATCTGTATGAAACCAACAGCGCTAATAATGTGGGTATCGGCACCACCAATCCGACGGGATTTGAAATTGAAGGCAAAAATGTGGGCATTGGCACGGCGTTTACAAACTCAGCGGCTTTGACCGTGATGAGCAATGTGGGCATCGGTACATGGGTTCCAGCACCTGGAACAACTTTAGATGTCGAGGGAACTCCATCAGGACATTTTTATGTTACTAATAGTGGAAATGTGGGTGTTGGCACTTGGGCCCCCCAGGCAACTTTTCAGGTAGCAGGTGGTGGAACTTCCACAGATTTTCAAATCATGAGAGCGGCTAATCAAGATTATTTCTTTATTAAAGCTCCTGGAGGAGTATCGCCTATTGCGGCTAACATGGGTGTTAACGGTGGAACTGCTATTTCAGTTGCCGTCGGTAATAATGTCGGTATTGGAACGATTGCTCCCATGGCAAGTTTAGCCATTTGGAATGGGTCAGGGAATGCCAATGTAGGTATCGGGACGTTTATTGCGGCAGGTGGGTCTTTGATTGTAGCTGAGGGCAATGTGGGTATCGGATCTGCATTTCCAGGCCAAGAGCTCGATGTGACAGGCACGACGAGAACACAACTATTTGCCATGAGCAATAACGGGCCGTCATCCAATTATGTGCTGACCTCCGTTGATACCTTTGGTAATGCCACCTGGTCTTCACTTGGTGGTGGGATCAGTGGATGGACGGTGAATACACCTTATCTGTATGAAACTAACAGCAGCAATAATGTAGGTATCGGCACCACCAATCCGACGGGATTTGAAATTGAAGGAAAGAATGTGGGGATTGGGACTGCCTTTACGGGTGGAACAGGTGAAGCAGTCTTGACGGTCATGAACGGTAACGTAGGTATAGGCACCTGGATACCAGTATCACCTTTGACTGTTATTGATACAGGTACTAGTAGTTCCTCAGCTTTAACCGTTCAGAGGGCAGGGAATGCAACTCAATATATCGGTCTTAGTGAGTACTCTGGATCTTACCATTGGATTGCTGGTGTAGGTTCAAAACCATTTATATTTACAAATAAAGATACCAATTATGGGAGTGGATTTGAGTTCGATGTCAATAATGCGAGTGTTCCTGCTGGAGGTACACGAGCGCTTAATATCACAACAGGCGGTAATATTGGAATAGGATCCGTATTGCCCGGAAGCCTATTGGATGTTGAAGGAACATATCCTGTAGTTTTTTATGGCCATGGTACTAATGAGAATGTAGGTATTGGTAGCGCATCTCCAGGCCAAGCGCTGGATGTCACTGGTACGACGAGAACGCAACTATTTGCCATGAGCAATAACGGGCCGTCATCCAATTATGTGCTGACATCCGTCGATACCTTTGGTAATGCCACCTGGTCTTCACTCGGAGGTGGAATTAGCGGGTGGACGGTGAATACACCTTATCTGTATGAAACTAACAGCGCTAATAATGTGGGTATCGGCACGACGAACCCGACGGGATTTGAAATTGAAGGAAAGAATGTGGGTATTGGAACGGCCTTTACGGGTGGTACTGGTGAAGGTGCATTGACGGTGATGAATGGCAATGTGGGCATCGGCACCTGGGTGCCTAAAGGCCAATTAGATGTCGAAGGCACCTTATCAACGGCTATCTTTGGCGGTAATATTGGTATAGGAACAGGAGGTGCCAATGCTAATCCTTCTTTATATTTTATCAATAGACCTAATTATGGGCTCTATTATTCTCCTGGTGCTTCTGGTGTCGCGATAACTGTCAATGGAACATCTTCATTGTTAGTCAATGCGACCAATGGGTTAAAAATTCCTTCGGGTTCAATATTTTCATGGGCATCGGGTACGACCGCGGATGGCACAACTGCAGATACAGGAATATCCAGATTAGGGTCGGATATAGTTGCGGTGGGGAATGGCAGTAGTGCGAATGCAACGGGAACGTTAGTGGCGGCTAATATTGGCATTGGCTCAACAAATCCAGGTTCTCTGTTAGATATCAATGGGACAGTGGTGGGGGGTGTGAGAATTTTAGGGGGTAATAATGTGGGTATTGGCACGACTTTTATATCAACTTCAGGACTAAGTGTGATGAATGGTAATGTGGGTATTGGCACCTGGATTCCTGGCACGGCCTTGCAGGTGGCGAACACCATATCATTTGTCTCAGAATATAACAATGGTTCACAAGGTGCAGCTTTTACCATTAACTGGAATAATGGCAATAAGCAAAAGGTAACTCTCACTGGAAGCACATCGCATACCGCCACATTTACGGCGCCAAGTTCTGGTGTCACCAATCTATTATTAGAAGTTATCCAAGGCAGCGGTACGGATACGGTCTCCTGGACAGGTTCAAGTAATATCAAATGGCCGTCGAACACAGCCCCGACATTGACAACCACCAATGGCCAGGTGGATGTGATTACCTGTTATTACAACGGTACGGATTATTTCTGTGGTTCCAATTTGAATTACACGCCTTAATTAGTTTTTTTTCCGCAATAAATAATTCAAACATATCTTGTTGATCCCTAAGTCTTAAAATAAAATTAAAGTGATATACTCTGTCCATTTTTCTTAATATAGATATAAGAGTTCTCTTTTGACAAAGTTTTTGATGCCAAAACTTAAATTTAAATTCAGACTAAGCCTTTGCTATATAATATCTATATGCTTTACTACAATTCTTTTTATTCCCACTCAAGCACAGGCGGCCATCAGGACTTGGACGGGAACAAGCAGTAATTTATGGAATGTGGCGGCCAACTGGGGCGGGACAGCGCCGGTAGCAGGCGATGATCTGGTTTTTCCTTTAACTCCCACAGGTAACAAATCAAATACCAATGATATTGCAGCCAATACCTCGTTTAATAGTATAACTATTCAAGGCACAGGATATACCTTGGCAGGTAATGCCATCAACCTGGCAGCAACTGGGATCACTACCAATGATTCCGGCGCTTCCAATACGATCAGTTTAAATATTCAGCTTGCGGCGAATTCTACGATTACGGTGACTAATTCCAACGAGACCTTAACGATTTCCGGTGTTATTAGCGATGGCGGTTCAGGGTATCGTGTAGTAACAGCCGGGTCAGGGGCATTGGTGCTTTCGGGTGCTAATACCTTTACCGGAGGTTTGACCATTAATGCTGGCACAGTCGAGGGAACAACCAGCACATCTGCCTTTGGTGGTACCGGCACCGGTACGGTGACCTTAGGAAATAGCGCCGGGGGAAGTAATTCAGCAACTATGGAAAATGGTACCAATAATTTGACCTATGCCAATCCGATTGTATTGGCATCTAACACGACCGGCACATTGACTATTCAGGGTTTGAGTGGAGTTAGTAGTACGACTTACAGCGGCGGCGTGACTGGTACTAATAATTTAGCAATTACTAATAGTACTGGTACTATGACATTCTCAACAGGATCTATCAATAATATAGGAACAATTACTAATAATGGCTTCTCGGGAGGAGTAACTGTTAACACTGTCATTGGCAGCAATGTCACGGGTGTTATTGAAAACAGTTCTACTTCGAATTTGCATCTCAATGGCGCCAACACTTTTACCGGAGGCTTAAAAATTCTTTCAGGTACGGTTCAGGGATCAGGTAGTAGCAGTGTTTTTGGAGGCAGTGGTACAGGTACAATTACGATAGGCAATGCTTCGGGGGGGAATAGTAATGCGACCCTTAATGGCAGCTTTACGGGGACATTTGCTAACCCAATCGTATTGGCTCCAAATACCACAGGCACTTTAAGCATCCAGGGGAATAGTGGAACCTCATCAATCTTCAGCGGTGGGGTGACAGGCACTAATAATCTTACAATTAATAATGCCAGCACTACTGCTCTTACTTTTTCTACAGCCTCGATCAATAATACGGGGACGGTCACTAACGCTGGTACCAGTAGTGGGAGCGTGGCCATTAGTTCGACCATTGGTACCAATGTTACAGGTCTTATTCAGAATAGTTCCACATCAACAATGCAACTCTCCGGGGCCAACACGTATACCGGTTATACACAAGTCAACCTAGGTACGCTGCAGACAACCGCTGCCAATGTCCTGGGCGGCTCCTCGTCCACCTCAGCCTTGCAGATGAACGGCGGGACGCTGGATATCGACGGGCATTCAGAGGCGGTTGGTTCGATCACGGGAACCAGTACGATCACCTCAACGGCTGCGGGCACCTTTGCCTTGACCACAGGCAATGACAACACGAACACTTCTTACAGCGGCACCATCACCGTCGGATCAGCCACGTCATTTGCTTTGACCAAGGTGGGCACGGGAACATTGACCTTGACAGGTGCCAATACCTATAACGGCGGCACTAATTTTAATGGAGGTATTTTAGATTTTACGGGCACTGCTCTTGGCAGTTCCGGGACTTTAACCTTTGGCGGAGGGACTTTGCAATATGGCACATCGACGACAACCGATCTTTCCAGCCGTTTCGCGGCGCCAAGTAGCTCGCCGATTACCATTGATACGGTGAACAATAACGTCACCTTTGGCACAGCCATTACGAGTACCAACGCAGTTGTATTAAACAGCACAGGGTCCGGTGTGCTCAGTCTAAACGTTGCCAATACTTTTACTGGTGGATTAACTATTGATTCTGGGACAGTGGAAGGACAAATTAGCAATAATGCTTTTGGCGGCACTGGTACTGGTACCATATATTTAGGGAGCAGTTCAGGGAATAATAATGCCACTGTTGAAGGAAATGGAGGGACATATGCTAATCCCATCGTATTGGCTTCTAGCACCACGGGCACATTAACCTTGGAAAATACACCTTCAACTGTTGCGATTTTTACGGGCGGGGTAACTGGTACCAACAGTCTTACGCTTAATGTGCAGGGCACTTCTAATCTTACTCTTTCTACGGCATCTCTCAATAATGCAGGTACAGTCACTAATTCAGGTGCAGGTAGCGGTACGACGACCATAAGTTCTGTCATCGGTACTAATGTAACAGGAGTGGTTGAAAACAGTTCTACGTCACAGTTGAATCTTGCAGGTTCTAATACTTTTACCGGTGGCTTGACGATTCTTTCCGGAACGGTTGATCCTCAGACCAGCGCTAATGCTTTAGGTGGCAGCGGAACGGGCACTGTAACATTGGGCAACAGCGCGGGCGGGAGTAGTTCTGCGACCATTTTATCTGGTGAATCTGCTACATTTGCTAATCCAATCGTGTTGGCTCCTAATACGACGGGGACATTGACCCTTAACAATAATAATTCAAATACGACCTTTAGTGGAGGGATAACAGGCACCAATAATCTGACACTTTTTGATAGTGTGGGTGGACAATTTATCATCTCAACAAATCCTGTTAATAATGTGGGGACTATAACCAATGTAGGTACAGGTGGGGCTAATGTCAAGATTTCTTCAGTCATCGGCACCAATGTGACCGGCGTGTATGAGAATAGCGCTACTTCGGCACTTCAACTTGAAGGCGCTAATACCTTTACTAGCGGTTTGACCGTTCTTTCCGGGACGGTTTTGGGAGGGACTAGCGCATCTGCTTTTGGCGGTAGCGGTACTGGAACCGTGACCTTGGGCAATAGTGCGGGAGGCAGCAGCAATGCGGCCATAGGAAACGAGTCTGGCGGCGGTAATCAGACCTTTGCCAACCCCATTGTGTTAGCTCCCAACACCACAGGCATCTTGACCATCGAAAACCAAGGTGGAAGTACGCCAACTTTTAGTGGTGGTGTAACTGGTACCAATAATCTTAATATTGATGCTACAAATCCTGCTCTCTCGCTTATCACAAACCCCATCAACAACGTCGGAACCGTCACCAATTCAAGTACAGCTGTCAATGCCGTGACCATCAGTTCAGTCATCGGCAGCAACGTGACCGGAGTGATTGAAAATAGTTCTACTTCCACTTTGAAACTCTCCGGCGCCAATACCTATGCTGGTTATACGGCAGTTAACGCAGGAACGCTCCAAGTAACTGCAACCAATGCTCTAGGTGGATCTACATCTACGTCTGCGCTTCAAATGAACGGTGGAACCCTTGATATGGACGGACATTCCGCATCGGTTGGTTCCATCACAGGAACGAGTACGATTACCTCAACGGCCGCAGGCACCCTTACCTTGACCACCGGTAACGATGGCACCTCAACGTCCTATAGCGGAAACATCACCGTCGGATCAGCCACGTCTTTTGCTTTAAATAAAGTGGGCGGTGGTACGCTTACCCTGACAGGCGCCAATACCTATAACGGCGGCACCATCTTTACAGGTGGGATATTAGATTTCACGGGCACCGCCTTAGGCAGTACGGGAAATCTCGTTTTCAAAGGCGGAACCTTGCAGTGGGGGCCATCAACGACGACCGATCTTTCATCAAGATTTGATAATACTAATTCCACTTCACCCATTACTCTTGATAACGTTAATAATAACGTCACCTTGGCCACGGCAATTACGACCAGTAACGGGGTGGTAATAAATAGTTCTGGGACAGGTGTTTTTACGTCAAATGCTACTAATACTTTTGGTGGAGAATTGATAATAGATTCTGGAACGGTTCAGAGTAGTAACGCGGATGGTTTTGGTGGCAGCGGTACAGGGACCGTAGTATTGGGAAATAGCGCTGGAGGAGGCAATAGCGCGACTATCGATGTGAATGGTTCACAGACATTTGCCAATCCAATAGTGCTGGCATCCAATACCACGGGCACCTTGTCCATGGGAGCTACTGGCGGTGGTACTAATGCGATTTTCAGCGGCGGCGTGACCGGGACCAATAATCTTACATTTAATAACGTAAGCGTCAGCACTATTACGCTGTCCACAGCCAGTGTTAATAATGCGGGCACAGTGACCAACGCAAGCACAGGGACAGGATCAGTAACTGTTAATTCGATTATTGGTAGCAATGTGACAGGAGTGATTGAGAATAGTTCTTCTTTGATGACTCTTTCTGGGGCCAATACTTTTACTGGCGGCTTGACCATTGATGCCGGTACAGTGGATGGAACAACTAGCACATCTGCTTTGGGTGGCAGCGGTACAGGCACCGTAACCTTGGGCAACAGCGCTGGTGGGAGCAGTAACGCCAGTTTGGAAGAAGGGACTACTCAAACTTTTGCTAACCCCATTGTGCTGGCTTCCAACACGACAGGCACATTATCTATTGTGGGCGTTGCGACGTTTAATTCGACTTTTAGTGGTGGCGTCACTGGTACCAATAATTTGACTCTTAATGCTGTAAACGGGAGTGTTATTAATCTTGTCACAAATCCTGTCAACAACGTGGGTACAGTCACCAATGCAAGCGTAAATGGCACCCATAATATCACTATAAGTTCAGTCATCGGTTCCAATGTAACGGGAGTAATTCAGAATAGTTCGAGTGTGCCGTTAATTCTTTCTGGTGCCAACACCTTTAGTGGTGGTTTGAGTATTCTTGCTGGTACGGTTGAGGGACAAACAAGTACATCTGCATTTGGTGGTAGTGGGACAGGCACCATAACCTTAGGCAACAGCGCTGGCGGGAATAGCGCTGCAATCTTGCAAGCTCAAAGCGCCACTGCCTTTGCCAATCCGATAGTGCTAGCTTCTGCGACAACAGGGACCTTGACTATTGAAGACGGCGGTGGTTTTGCTGCGAGCTTTACCGGTGGCGTAACAGGGACTAATAATTTTTCGATTAATAACACCAACTCAGCCAACTTTACATTTTCAACAGGCGCCATTAACAACATCGGTACAATTACCAATAACGGCTCATTCACTGGTATCGTGACTATCAGTGCCAATATCGGCAGTAATGTGACTGGAATAACTGAGGCTCCTACTTCTACCTCACCTTTAGATCTTTCTGGAACTAATTCATACACGGGAGCCACGACGATCAGTTCGGGTACGATCAAAACTTTAGGAGCGAATGAGTTGGGCGGAGTTTCGTCTACTTCGGCACTTCAGATGAACGGCGGGACGCTGGATATGGATGGCAACAGCCAAGCCGTTGGTTCCATCACCGGAACGGGCAGTGCCATCACCAGCACGGCTGCTGGCACCTTTACGTTAACTACCGGTAATGATAATACCTCCACATCGTACAGCGGTACCATCACCGTCGGATCAGCTACCTCATTTTTATTGAACAAGGTGGGTACAGGCACACTCACCTTAACAGGTGCCGATACCTATAACGGCGGCACTACCTTTACCGGCGGGATTTTAGATTTTACAGGCACGGCCTTGGGCAGCTCTGGAAAT
>Ga0206957_1129_pt1 | contig 15804 bp, 9 predicted proteins | sample Alteio_BWOrgHeat_32_FD_152975 | JGI IMG/M metagenome (GOLD analysis project Ga0206957, IMG submission 152975) | Enriched cells from forest soil in Barre Woods Harvard Forest LTER site, Petersham, Massachusetts, United States -... | ecosystem: Environmental > Terrestrial > Soil > Temperate forest > O...
GAAGCGGTCGGCGTTATCGCGGCGCAATCAATCGGCGAGCCGGGCACCCAGCTTACCATGCGTACCTTCCACATCGGCGGCGCGGCGCAGCGCGGCGCGGAACAATCGAAAATCGAATCGGCTTATGACGGCGTGGTTTCGCTTATCAATTATAACGTCGTGGAAGATAGCAAAGGCCGTAGCGTGGTTATGAGCCGCTCATGCGAACTGGTAATCCTAGATGCCAATGGTCGCGAAAAAGCGCGCCACAAAGTGCCATATGGCGCAAGGTTGGATTTGAAGGAAGGCGACAAGGTGAAAAAAGGCCAGAAACTGGCCGAGTGGGACCCTTATACCATCCCAATCATCACCGAACGTTCCGGCAAAGCCGCTTATCGCGATTTGGTGGAAGGCGTTTCAGTGAAGGAAATCATGGACGAAGCCACCGGCATCGCCAGCAAGGTCATCATCGACTGGAAACAGCAGAAACGCGGCGCTGATTTGCGCCCGCGCATCACGCTGCTCGATAATAAAGGCAAGGTGATGATTCTGGCAAACGGCCTGGAAGCGCGTTATTACCTGCCGATTGACGCGATTATCAATATCGATGATGGCGCTGAAGTTCACGCCGGTGACGTGTTGGCGCGTATTCCGCGGGAATCGACCAAGACCCGCGATATCACCGGCGGTCTGCCGCGCGTCGCCGAATTGTTCGAAGCGCGCAAGCCCAAGGACCATTCCATCATCAGCGAAATCGAGGGCACGGTTGAATTCGGGAAGGATTATAAATCCAAAACCCGCGTCATCATCAAGCCGAAAGATAAGGATGTCGAACCGGTGGAATATATGGTTCCGAAGGGCAAGCACCTCACCGTCAATGAAGGCGATTACGTGCAGAAGGGCGATTTGCTGATGGACGGCAACCCGGTTCCGCATGATATATTGAAAGTGATGGGCATCGAGGCACTCGCACAATATCTCATCTCGGAAATCCAGCAGGTTTACCGCCTGCAAGGGGTGACCATCAACGATAAGCATATCGAGGTGATTGTGCGCCAGATGCTGCAGAAAGTTGAAATCGTTGATCCGGGCCAGACTACCTTCCTCCAAGGCGAGCAGGTGGATATCGTGGAATTCGAGGAAGTGAACGCCAAGACTCACGCCGAAGGTTATAAAACCGCAACCGCAACCCGCGTATTGCAAGGTATCACCAAAGCTTCCTTGCAAACCCGCTCGTTCATTTCCGCAGCTTCGTTCCAGGAAACCACCCGCGTTCTCACCGAAGCGGCAGTTTCCGGCCGTGTCGATAAGCTCCAGGGCTTGAAAGAAAACGTCATTGTCGGCCGCTTGATACCGGCGGGCACCGGCGCATTCATGCGCTCGGTGAAGAAACTGGCGCATAGCCGCGACCGCGAATTGGCGCTGGCGGCTAATCAGAATAGTGCCGAAGTGCCGATGGAAGAGGAAATAGCGAAGGTAGAGGCGCAGTAGAGGTAGAGGTCAGATGTCGGATGACAGATGTCAGAGAAGCTTGTTATCCAGCCTCTCCGCTATGTCATTCCCGCGAAGGCGGGAATCCATAACCACAGGCCTTGAGATTACTGCAAAACCTCTCCCTCTCTGGAATATGGATTCCCGCCGGAGTTTATCCCGGTTTCGGGGCGGGAATGACAACCTTTTTTATTTTATTCTCCTATTAGCATTCCTCCTATTCTCCAACCCCGCCCGCGCTTTCATCTCCGATCCAATAACCACTGAGCAAAATAGCGTTCAGCTCCTAGTTGGAAACCAATCGGATAATAAAATCGAACTCGCAGTCGAATTCAAACTTCAGCCGGGCTGGAAAGTATATTGGCGGACGCCGGGTGATGTCGGGATGCCGATAACGGCTACCTGGCAAGGCTCAGAAAATCTCGCTAATCCGCAAATCATGTGGCCGGCGCCAAAGCGGTTTAATGAATTCGATATAGAAAGTTTCGGTTATCATGATTATCTGCTGCTGCCGATTAAAGCTGAAACTACTCCTGGCCAGCCCGTTACCATAAACCTCCACCTTTCTTATGCCATCTGCAAGGAAATCTGCATCATCGAGGAGCATGATTTCCATACGGTGATTCAACCGGATGCAAAGGATGACCAGGCAAATAATCTTATTGCTCAAGCAGAAACCATGGTTCCGGGTGATAATGCTGAAATTTCCATCGTGGAAAGTGATTTAAAAAAATCCGGTAATGATACGGAAATTATCGTGAAAGCGTTGTCTCATTCGGCTTTGCAGGAGCCGGATTTAATCGTGGAAGGCCCGGCGGATTTCCGGTTCGTTAAAGGAACGGTAAAATTTTCCGCTGATAAAAAAGAGGCGGTTTTTACCATCCCGGTTATCCCGCAAATCTCGGATAAAAATTTCACCGGCGGGAATCTTACTCTAACATTAGTTGACGGCAAATATTCGGTGGAGAAAAAAATCACCATCGGGCCAAAAGCAAAACATAAAAAAACCGATAGCGCCGAATTCGGTTTGATAATAATCCTCGCTTTCGTCGGCGGATTGATTTTGAACCTGATGCCGTGCGTGTTGCCGGTGCTCTCGATAAAATTGCTCGGCGTATTGAAGCAGGGAGGGAAATCCAGAGCACATGTGCGCTCAGCGTTTTTATCCTCCACCGCCGGGATTCTTTTTTCCTTCCTGTTCCTTGCGGCAATCATATCGGCTTTAAAAAAACTCGGGATGGCGGTCGGTTGGGGATTTCATTTTCAGGAACCGTTATTCATTATCTTTCTGCTCGTCATATTATTGATTTTCTCGGCCAATCTCTTTGGACTATTCGAGATAAATATTCCACGCTGGATGGACAGGTTCACCAGCAAAGGGCATCACGAGGAGAATGAAAAATTTTCGCATTTCATGTCCGGCGCATTGGCGACACTCCTTGCCACGCCATGCAGCGCGCCATTTCTCGGCACGGCAATCAGCTTCGCCCTTAGCCAAGGCACTATCGAAATATTCGTGATTTTTTATTTCATCGGTGCCGGTCTCGCCGCGCCTTATATAATATTCGCGTTTTCCCCGTCACTGGTGGCGAAGCTGCCGAAGCCGGGCAAGTGGATGGTGAAAGTGAAATATATTATGGGCCTATTCCTGGTTGCCACCATCATCTGGCTGCTCTTGATTCTCTCGGCGCAACTAGGAATGGATGCCGCTGCCGGGATCGGTTTTTCCGCATTATTTTTCTATCTAATATTTTTCTTCACTAAACGCACTCATGCAAAAACCCGTTACCTAGTGCGGCTTTTGACCATCCTGCTGGTTATTATAGTCGCCGGTTATTTCGCGCTATTTCCCAATGTTGCAGCCAATAAAAATGCCGATGGTTTCTGGCAGGAATTCGAGCGGAACAGAATTTCCGAAGAAGTGGCGGCGGGAAATGTCGTGCTGGTGGATGTCACCGCCAGTTGGTGCCTCACCTGTAAAGCCAATGAGATTCGCGTGTTTGATAAAAGCGATGTAAGGGAAGAATTAATCAGGCAAAAGATAGTGCCGCTGCGTGCCGATTGGACCAACCGCAACCCGGCCATCCGCGATTACTTGGAAAGCCACCACCGCTTCGGCATCCCCTTCAATGTGGTTTATGGCCCGCATGCGCCGCAGGGAATAGCTTTAAGCGAACTGCTCTCAAAAGTGGAGTTATTAGAGGCGATTGGCAAGGCGAAGTGATTGTCGTACCATTTGGGCCTCGGAGCCAAAAGAGGGGAGGCAAGTTGGTGAAAAAACTTTATTTTGGATTTTGGTTCCCCTCGCTTTTTCCTGGTTTTTCAGGTAAATTAGTTAAATATGGCCGATATTCCTCCAATTCCCGCTACCAACCCCGTTGCTGGGACGACGCCCACAGCGCCTGCGCCGCCGCCAAGCTTGCTCGCGCTGCCGCAGGCGGTGGCGAATCTTAGTGTGGGGACGTTGTTGAATGCGACGGTGCAGAGTACCGATGCTAACGGCAATACCGTATTATCCACGCAGAACGGGCAATTGACGGTTGCGAGCAAGGTGCCGCTGCCAAGCGATAGCAGCCTGGTGCTCAAGGTTTCCGCCAATAATGTGAATAGCACGAATAATACCGGGAATATTTTCCAGGCACGGGTGGTTTCGGTGGATGGGCAGCCATTCAATCCGCCGACGGCTGCTGCAGCGCCCGCTAATGCCGCCAACACTCAAACCGCGGCGCAGGCCACCGGGGCGGCGGGGCTGAACCTGAATACCATAAATGAGGATGTGCAGGTTAATATCACCAACATCCAGAGCAATGCGGCTTTTAATGCGCCGGGGAGCAAATCTCCCGGCGGTAATCCTGGAAATGCCGAGGGCAGCGGCGGGCCGGAACCGGCGAGCCCGGTGGCCCCTGCCGGGTTTAACCCGGCGGGAACGGCGGGAACCGGCGGACTTGATATATTACGCGCCGTCCCACCGGCTGTTACCACGGCTTCCGGCCAGGCCACAGGAACTCAAGCGCCAACCAGCCCGGTTAATATCGATTCCGCGGTTTCCGGGCTCACGCATGGCGATACGGTGGAAGGCGTGCTGGTTGCGCCAGCGCAAAATGCCGGGAAATTTCTTTCTCCAGCCATAGCGGGAAATATTCCGCAAACGGTAGCGGCGGTGCAAGGGCAGGGGGGTGCTGCGGCAATTCCGGCGCAGGCCGGGCTGCTGAAGGCTTCCGATACTGTAACCTTGAAAATAGTTTCCGCTGAATTTCCGGAGCAGAATGCGGCTCCTACTGCTACGAACCTGCCGCCGGTTACGCCGCAGAATATTGCCAGCGGTCAGCTTCCGGGGATTGTCATCAGCAGTGAAAAAACCGGCGAGCCGCTGATAAAAACCCCGCTCGGGAATATCCGCCTGGATACCGAAACCGCGCTGCCGAAAGGCACAACGTTGCAACTGGAAATTCTTTCGGTGGAAAGCAATACCGCGAGTATTTCGATAACGCAGGAGCAATCGAAACTCCTTGCCGCGGGCCGCGCGAATATGAGCCAGGCGATGAATGTCCTCGCCGCCGAGAGCCCGGATGTCGCGAATAAAGTGTTAAAAGAACAAATTCCGCAGCTGGATAAAAATTTCGCCGCCAAGCTTTTTTCATTCATCAATAATTTCAAGAATTCCGATTCTCCGTCCCTACTTACAAATGACTCCCGTCGCGCACTTCAGTATGCCGGGCAGGGGCAGCTCCTGCAAAAAATGGAGCAGGATTTTTCACTGGCCAAGCAGCTGGTTTCGGATAACCATAATAACTGGAACAGCCTGGTTTTCCCGCTTTATGACGGGAAAAACCTGCAATATGGCGTGATGCATTATAAAAAGGAAAAAGGCGGCGATAATTCCAGGGAATCGAGCGGAACGAAGTTTGTGGTGGAGGTGGATTTGACGAAACTTGGGCCCGTGCAATTGGAAGGCGAGGTGGCGAATAAATCTCCCGCCAAGGAATTTAACCTGATGGTGCGGACGAAAAATCGCTTAAGTCCCGATGTGCAGAAAGGCATCAGCGATATTTTCCTGGAAGGCGCGGCGGTGACGGGCAATAACGGCATGCTGCAATTCGTCGTCGATAAAGGCCTCTCCCCGGCGGCCTTCGCTCCGCCGCAAAGCGGCAGTGCCAACAGCTTTTTCGCATGACGCCGGAAATCATCGATAATCCCTGCCGGGCACGGGAATATTTTGTGATTTGCAAGAATGATTTTACGCTTGCGGGCGCGGGGAAAATTTCCGTGGATGTAACCTTCATTCCCGATAGCGCCATTCTTAACCGGCAATCATATAATGCCTACCTGGAAAATATTTTCGCCGGGGCAGGGGGAGATTTAATCCTGGAAACCCTGGCCGAAAAAATCATCGAAGATTTGAGTAATGAATTGGTGCCGTTTTGGATTAGCGTTAGAATTCTGCTGGAATCCCAAAGCGGAAATTCCTCTTCCCTGCATCAGGCGATATTAGAAGATAGGCAACCGGGATGGGATAATCCGGGGTTGCTTTCACAGGTTGGGCCTCCTCGGTAATTCTTTGTCTCAATAATACTTATATAATTCAATATATTATGGCATTAACGATTTCTTAATGTTTATAGGATATTATTATCATAATATAATTTATGGAGATGATTATGCTGAGTTTGAGCCACCAAGATTTTCTTGCACAGCCGATTCAAGAGATGCCGGAAGTTTTCGGATCGAAACCAATAAAAGAATTACTTGAAAAATCCGGACAGATGCGCGCCGATATAAGACCAAGTGTGGATACACCTCTTTATGAATTACTAGAAAGAAGAGCGCTGGGTTTGAACAGCCGAAATCTTGAAGAAGTCATCGGAATTATCATAAAGGAATTAGAAATAGATGAAAATCAACTCCATAAGGCAGTACGAGTGGAAAGTGTTGCACGGGAGTATATAAAGAAAGGTATGCATTCCGATATTAACCAAGCTAGGGAAGCTGCTGAACATTCTATAGATACAAAACTGCCGGAAGATCTGAGAAAAGCTGTGGAACTTTCTCGTAAAATTAATGATACGATCAAAGCTTTGCAAAAGAAAGAAACCTTGCCTAATGACTTCTCTCTTCCTCCCACTCCTGCCAATTGTTTAGTGGCATTTATTAATCCGAATGAGCGTGAAAAAGAGGTTGGAGTAAGTTTAGTTAATGCTGTAGGAAAAGTTGCCAATTATTATGGTGCAGCTAAGCTGGCGGAACAGTTTATCGAAGCTAAAAACACCGTAAACCAGCATGCCCCGGATTTGAACCGCATAAGAGAAGATATTGCGGAACTTACCAAAATGCTGAAGCCGGGAATAGAGCAGTTAAATAAAGGACAGGAGAGAGATTTCCTTGTACAAGCATCCAACCAAGTATCCAACCAAGTATCCAACCAAGTATCCAACAGGGCTACAAACGAATATAATAAAAATTATTGGAAAGAAAATATAAAAGTTGGTGTTGAAATAGTGCCTTTTCGTTTTGAGGAAAACCTCAAGAACAATATCCAAACGGCGCAAACTATCGAGCAATTAACCGGAGAGAAAAGAAATGAAATAGACGAAACTCCCGATGAAGCCAGGTCACGAATCCTTGACACGATAAGGTATATGGAAGAGAGATTGGCAAAAAATATAAAAACAGGGGGAAAACCCAGCATGATCTCGACGGCGTATTTTTCCCATCCAGAGGGGGATAATAGCCCCGGTTATCATGCCATAACCGTAGCGGAAATGATGATCACTGCAAAAGTATTGGAGGCTGTCGGTGAAAAATCGCCGGCAACGGGCCGCGATATAGCTTGGTTGCAGAAGGATATCGATACTCTTAAATCGTTATACGAAGAAAAAATTAAAGGGAAGGAGAGACCTTTCTACGATGGTCTGGCAGTTGAATTGCCAGGGATATTAAAAAAGGCCAGGGGGATTATTAAGAATAATTCACCACAAGCCTTACCATCTTTTGATAAAATGGCAGCTGTTATCACTGTAGATCCGGAAACTTTTTATAAAAATGGCCTACCGCCGGAAAAAGAAAATAATCGGTCACAACCGGAGCAGAGGCCAGTAACCCCCAGGGAAGCAGCCCGTAAATTAATGGAGCCGATTGCGCCCGGGCCCGGTGATAGACAAGACAGCGCTAAAGTATCCGATAGCCCATCGAATATCATAACGCGGGTAGTGGAGTATATAGGAAAGGGGCTGGAAGCAATAGGCCGGGCTATTAGCGGAGGCCAGAGAGGCCGATAGGATATTATAAATATGAAAGCTGCAAATTTTGAAAATAAAATCATTAGTCAGAAAGGCAATCTGATCCACAAGCTCATTGCCATTGATGAAAATGGTAAAGAAGCGCTATATTATATTCTAGTGGAGCCGATGCATGAAGCGGCATTCATTAAAAAAATCGAAAGTGGTGAGGGCATGGATTTTACCGACTATGGTAAAGTTATCGGTTCATGTTATGGTAATAAGCCAACTGAGCAGTTGAAAAAAGAACTCAAAGAAAATTACGGCTTTGAAGCATAGAGTTTTTTACCTCATAAAAAAATAGATAATCCGGCCTTGCTTTCACAGGGCAGAGTCGCATACATCCCTTAAAAACTTTGCACAGGCGGCTATTTACTGGTTGCAATCTGTAAAAAGATAATAAAAATATGGCTAAAGGGCGTTTGTTAAATAAAGAAAATTCTGATAATTCAATTATTTAGCTTTATGCCTATTTTTTGAGCAAAGAGGACAATTTTCAGGTTTTTCAATGTCGCGGTGCAAAATACTTGCGATTATCAACAAAGTTATCCACAGTTTTTGTGGATATGTTTTTATATAAAATGTTTGACAAGCGAGATTTAGTTGTGACGCTTGCGGGTTATTAAAAATGTCCACTGGATCGTCATACCGCCGAAGGGCGGTATCCATGCCTATCATCCGCATAACGCAAGCGGCATGGCATGGTTCCCGCCCTTCGGCGGGATGACAATTTATAATAGAGATTAAAAAATGCCCGGCGTCGAAGTCATAAAATCGCATCTAAAGAACATTCCCGAAACTCCCGGCGTATATCTGATGATGGCGGAGGATGGGAAGGTTTTGTATGTTGGTAAGGCGCGCTCTTTAAAGAAACGCGTCAGCAATTATACCGCGCCGGAGAAAAACACTGAGCGCATCCGCGTGATGATTTCGCAAGTGGCCAATGTGGAAATCCTTACCACCAATAGCGAAATGGAGGCGTTGCTGCTGGAAGGCAACCTCATTAAAAAACATTATCCGCGCTATAATATATTGCTGAAGGACGATAAATCCTTTCCTTATATTCTCATCACCGGCGATAATGACTACCCGATGATAGTGAAGCATCGCGGCGCTAGGGTAAGGAAAGGCGAATATTTCGGGCCGTTCGCCTCGGCCGATAGCGTGCATAAAACCATCGCCACATTGCAAAGAAGTTTTCTGCTGCGCATCTGTTCCGACAGCATTTTCGCCAGCCGCAAACGCCCGTGCCTGGAATATCAAATCAAGCGCTGCTCGGCCCCGTGCGTGGGAAAAATCGGTAAGGAGGAATATGGAAAGCTGGTGGAGCAGGCGAAGGATTTATTGCTGGGGCGGGAGAGTAATCTACAATCCGAACTGGCGGCGAAAATGGAAGCGGCGAGTGCACGCATGGATTATGAGGAAGCCGCGCAGTATCGCGATAGAATCAAGGCTATCAGCCAGGTGCGGGCGTTCCAGCTTATTAATTTGCGCTCGATTAAAGATGCCGATGTCATCGCGGTTTATAGCCGGGAGGGCATTGCCTGCGTGCAGGTTACGTTTTTTCGTGCCGGGCAGAATTTCGGCAGTAAATCATTTTTCCCGGCGCATCTGGATGATAATTTGGACGCCGAAATTTCCTCGGCGTTTTTAAGCCAGTTCTATCGTTTCAATGTCCCGCCGCCGGAAATCATCATCAATTCCCACCCAGAGGATGAGGAGATTTTAACTGCGGCATTATCGGAAATCGCCGGGCGGAAAGTGAATATAATAGTGCCGTCACGCGGTGATAAACTGGCTCTCATCAATGATGTGCAGGCAAAAGCCAAGGAAGCGCTGGAACGGAAAATTCATGAAGAGGCGACGCAGAAAACTTTATATGGCGAGCTGGCCAAGCGGTTTAATTTCGAGCAGCCACCGGAGCGCATCGAGGTTTTCGATAACAGCCATATAATGGGCACGAATGCCATCGGCGCAATGATAGTGGCGACGCCGGATGGTTTCCTCAAAAATGCCTACCGCAAATTCAATATCCAATCGGAAATTACGCCGGGCGATGATTACGGGATGCTGCGCGAAGTTCTGGTGCGCCGTTATGGTCGCCTGAAAAAAGAGCATCCGGTGCAGGAGCGCGGCATCTGGCCGGACATGATATTAATCGATGGCGGCGCGGCACATTTGAAAGTGGCGGAGGAAGTTTTCGCCGACCTCGGGATAAATGACGTGCCCGTAATCTGCATCGCCAAAGGCCCCGACCGCAATGCCGGCCGCGAAATATTCCACATACCAGGAAAACCGCCGTTCAACTTCGAGAGAAACGACGCGGTATTATATTTATTGCAACGCCTGCGCGACGAAGCCCACCGCTTCGCCATCTCCAGCCATAGAGTCCGGCGCGGCAAAGCCATCACCAAATCCGAACTTGATGAAATAGACGGCATCGGTGTGAAGAGGAAAAAGGCCCTGCTCGGCTATTTCGGCTCGGTGAAGGCTATACGCGATGCATCATTCGAGGATTTATTGAAAGCCCCGGGAATAGAGAAAAAAATCGCGCGGGTGATTTATGATAGGCTGCATGGGTGATGGCTGGAGATTATTTGGAATTATCTTTGTTTTTTATTATCAGGTCCATCATTCAACAAATCTACCGGTCTATCAGGGAGCAAAGGCTTGCTTTCAGTAGCCTCCTTAAAACCACATTTTTCCAGTTCTTTAAGGCATTTCTGTGTGTCGTGCGGAGAAGAAAAGCGCGTTTCTATTAGTCTATTTCCACTGCTAAAACTATTGCGGGCAGTAAATGTTGTTCCGTCAACTTGGCGATTTAAAATCCCTACGACAGCTTTCTCCATATCTACTGAAAGATTTAGGTCGTTTATATCTACTCTCACAGCATAACCAACTATTTTTTTTGTATTATTTTTATCTACTACAGATATATGCCTAAATTCATTTTCTCCCAGTATTTCCTGCATGTTTCTCCGGTCTATAGCAAGCTGTAATTTTTTTGCTTCCAGTTGTGCTTCGTCAGGATTGGTATGTCGAGACTCAAATGCAATTCCTCCTTTGAAGGGAATAATTCTAAACTTTCCACCAAAACCTACATCTTGTAGGAGGTTTTCTAAAGTATTAATTCTGCCTCCCTTCTCATCAAAATCACGATATAAAATTCTTACATTCATTCCATCAATTGTTATATGTTTACCCGATGAAAGAATCATTCTTGCTTCAAGTGGAGGAAGAGCTTTTACGGGTGATGACAGTACGATTTTAATTCCCTCGAATGGGCCACCCGCGAGATCATCAGATGTTCTATCTTCTACCTCAATTCTTTGACCTCCTTTCTTACCCCGGCCATGATAAAAATAGCGGCTGCCTTGTATTGGCAGATCCTTCTCTATAGATTCCCCCGGCTTAATGCCATGTTCTTTCCATGTTGCCTCTATTTCTGACAACATTTTCTGCCATTTTTCTTCAGTATCATACTTTCCGAAGTAGAAAACTATATTTTTCTTAGATTGTTCAGGGCCACTGTTAAAGCCGGAGCCTATATGCTCATGGTCAATTATTTTAGCATTTATTATTCCGTATCGATCTAGAATAGGAAGCACCAACTTCCATGCCTTGGCTATGTTTTCTTTAACTTGCCGGACTTCTTCTAAATCTTCCGAATTTTTAGGTCTTGCCAATGAAGCATGGATTTTTCGTTCGTCTTCACTCCATTGTTCTGTTTGCGGAGAGGACGGGAAGGTAAATTGATTTTTACCATAAGTAAAATTTTTTAATGTATAAAATCCGTTAGTGGCTATCACTAAGCCATATTCATTATTACCAATTCGCAGACTCCCTAACTTATCCGGAATTTCATCATAGGAAGGAAATGTCGTATTAAGCATGATTTCTCCTAATTGTAGAGGATATAGTTACATATTTTATTCTAAAATAGTTAATAAACGGTTAACAATATGCATTTTATCTAGGGGTTTTTTGCCAGATAACAGCAAGATAAAATATCCTTAATTCCAAGGCCTAAGTGTGTTCATGGAAAGTCCGCCAATATTAAACTTAAAGTTCGTCGCCCTGGCATCTCCATTTTGCTCTTCTAAAGGTCTAATTCCTAGGGAGCTTGCTTGGTCTTTTGTCTTCCCGGCGAAGTCCGGGAAGACAACCTATAATGCCTAAGGAAGCTTGGCTACTGGATGATGCTTTAATGCTAGTATTGTCTGAATTTTAACCATTTGCCAGTTGAATTTCAGCCATTAAGTGGCTATTATACAAAAATATGTACATAAGAAACAGTATATTAGATATAAAATTGGCGTTACAGGTATAGCCCTGTCGTCAAGGCAAGCAGCGAAGTATGGGCAGCCGATTTCGCCGGTATGAAAGAACTGGCAGCACTTGCCGGCGATAAATTCTATCGTGGCATTGTGCTTTATACGGGGCAGGAAACCGTTAGCTTCGGCAATAATTTTACCGCCATGCCGGTTTCTGCTTTATGGCAAGTTTCACAAAAACAATGAATAGTATAAGGTGATATCCAAAGCGTCACTTTAACATCCCCGCCATCATTGACAATAATCCGGCTAATCTATACATCTGGCGGGGCATGGTTCTCCACGATTTTATAAAAAAAATCCCCAATATTCTCACGGTTTCGCGCATCGTGATAATTCCGCTGGTGCTTATCTGCCTTTATTTTCAGACGAAATTCAGCAACCAGCTCGCCGCCATTCTATTCATCATCGCCGGTATTACCGATTTTTTTGACGGCTATCTGGCGCGGGCGTTTGAGTCGCAATCGCGGCTCGGGCGGTTTCTTGATCCGATTGCCGATAAACTGTTGGTAGTGGCCTGTCTGGTGGTGCTCGTGCATTATGAAAGGGCGGCAATACTCCCGACATTGGCGATTATCTGCCGGGAAATTTTGGTTTCGGGCCTGCGTGAATTCCTGGCCGAAATCAATGTCAGCGTCCCGGTCAGCAAAACCGCCAAGATAAAAACCGGGATGCAGATGCTGGCCCTGGTGCTGTTGCTGCTAGGGGAAATCGGCTCCGGCTATCATTTCGTCGATATACTCGGCTCCATGTTACTCTGGATAGCCGCAGCGCTCACGCTTTTCACCGGCTATGCTTATTTGCAAGCCGGGCTGAAGCATATGGGGCAGTAAGATTCTTACGCTATTATACCAGGGATGGCAGACAGATAATCCTTCTGCCAAATCTTGCGATAAGTTTCCTCCGACATATTGCCGCCGGAAATTATTACCAGCGCTTTTTGGCCTTTTTCCTGGCCGTGCAGCCATTTATGCGCGGCGGCCATTCCAAGGGCGGAGCTGGGTTCGCAGGTGATTTTTAAGAGGTGGTTTATCCATTGTGACCAATAAATTATATCCTCTTCTCCGATTTCATAAACACCCGCCAATTGTTTCACATATTGAAAAGTGCGCGGGGCTAAGGCCAGGGTGCGGGCGCCATCGGCAATAGTTCCAGGCTGTTCATTGAATTTATAAATCTCGCCGGAGCGGTATGACATGGCGGCGTCATTGGCGATTAATGGCTCGACGGCGAAAACTTTTGCTTCAGGACAGGCTAGTTTCGTTGCCAGGTAAGAGCCGGAAACCAGCCCGCCGCCGCCGCATGGCGCAAAAACCGCATCAGGTTTTATTCCTTCATCCAGCACTTCCAGGCAGGCCGTGCCCTGGCCTTCTATAACATAATCATGATCAAACGGCGGAATCAGCACCGCGCCTTTCAATTCCTCTTCCCGCGCCAGCCTTTCCGCTTCTTGCCTGGTCTCAACCTCGATAACCTTCGCGCCATAACTTCGAGTGGCCGCTTTTTTCACGCTGGAGACATTTTTCGGCAGGAAAATCGTGGATTCAATCCCGGCTCTCGCCGCCGCCCAGGCCACCCCTTGCGCATGATTTCCCGAGCTGTAAGCCACGACTTTTTTCGGAAGATTACCTTCCTCCTGCATCCGCAATATAGCATTCAAAGCTCCGCGCGCCTTGAACGCCCCGGTTTTCTGAAACACCTCGGCTTTAAAAAATATTTCATGGCCGAGCAAGGAATTGAGCAGGTGGGATTTAAGGATGGGCGTTTTATTCAAATGCGGCGAAATACGCTTCAGCGCGCTCCTTATAGCCTCAGGCTGAATCACCGATAATTTCTCTTTTTCGCTCACGATTTCGCTTAAATCTTCCATGAAAATGTTTATATATTGAACGCCTATAATATTCGATAGATTTTTTTTTAGAATGAACAAAACCCCGTTACTCGACAAGGTCAAATACCCGAAGGATATGCGGAATTTCACTAAGGTGGAATTGAAGCAACTGGCGCGGGAATTGCGCGAGGAAACTATTGCTTCCGTATCGGAAACCGGTGGCCATCTTGGCGCCGGGCTTGGCGTGGTGGAGCTTACACTGGCGCTGCATTATGTTTTCAACACGCCGGAGGATAGGCTGATTTGGGATGTCGGGCACCAGGCTTATCCACATAAAATCATCACCGGCCGCCGCGAGCGCATGCGCACAATCAGGGCGGGGGGCGGGCTTTCGGGTTTTACCAGGAGGGCGGAAAGCGAGTATGACCCATTCGGCGCTGGGCACAGTTCCACCTCGATTTCCGCCGCGCTTGGTATGGCGCTGGCGCGCGACCTTTCCGGCAAATCGCATGAGGTGATTGCGATAATCGGCGATGGCGCGATGAGTGCCGGAATGGCTTATGAGGCCATGAATAATGCAGCGAATAGGCGGCTTATTGTAATCTTGAATGATAACGACATGTCGATTGCGCCGCCGGTTGGGGCGATGAGCGCTTATCTTTCCCGCCTGATTTCCTCGCGGCCCTATATAACTTTCCGTAATATGGCCAAACAACTCGCCAGTCGCCTCCCGGAACCCCTGGAAAAAGCCGCGCGCAAGGCCGAGCAATATGCGCGGAACCTGGCGGTCGGCGGGAATTTTTTCGAGGAAATGGGGTTTTATTATGTCGGGCCGATTGACGGGCATAATCTTGATCATTTATTGCCAGTACTTAAAAATGTGCGTGACGATAAGGATATAAATCATCCGATATTGATTCATGTGGTAACCGAAAAGGGCCATGGTTTCACATCGCCGGAAGCATCGGCGGAAAAATTCCATGCGGTGACGAAATTTGACCCGCTTACAAAGGTTCAATTGAAATCGAAGCCCGCCGCGCCGAGCTATACCAAAATATTCGCGGAAAGCCTGATTAAAGAGGCGGAAAAGGATGAAAAGATAGTTGCGATTACCGCCGCGATGCCATCGGGAACCGGGCTGGATTTATTCGCAAAAAAATTCCCGCAGCGCTGCTTCGATGTCGGGATTGCCGAGCAACATGCGGTGACTTTCGCGGCGGGCCTTGCCGCCGAAGGCTATAAACCTTTCGCCGCGATTTACTCCACGTTTCTGCAACGCGGATATGACCAGGTGGTGCATGATGTGGCGATACAAAAACTACCGGTGCGGTTCGCCATCGACCGTGCTGGGCTAGTCGGCGCTGACGGGCCGACACATGCCGGTTCATTCGATATAACCTATCTCGCAACCCTGCCGAATTTTATCATCATGGCCGCCGGCGATGAGGCGGAATTGGTGCATATGGTGGCAACGGCGGCGGCGATTGATGACAGGCCATCGGCATTCCGCTATCCGCGCGGCGAGGGGACGGGAGTTGCATTGCCTGAAAAAGGTATTCCGCTCGAAATTGGCAAGGGAAGGATAATTAAAGAGGGAGAAAAAGTTGCGATATTGTCTTTGGGGACAAGGCTGGCGGAATCCTTAAAAGCGGCGGAAGAACTAGAAAAAATGGGAATTTCCGCCACCATCGCCGATGCAAGATTCGCAAAACCCTTGGACCATGATTTAATAACGCGGCTGGCAAAAAATCATGAATTATTGATTACCATAGAAGAAGGCGCAATCGGCGGTTTCGGCTCGCATGTGCTGCAATTCCTGGCGGAAAAAGATTTGCTGAAAAACCTAAAATTCACCCCCCTATGCCTGCCGGATTATTTCATGGAACATAATTCG
>Ga0206957_1130_pt1 | contig 15779 bp, 16 predicted proteins | sample Alteio_BWOrgHeat_32_FD_152975 | JGI IMG/M metagenome (GOLD analysis project Ga0206957, IMG submission 152975) | Enriched cells from forest soil in Barre Woods Harvard Forest LTER site, Petersham, Massachusetts, United States -... | ecosystem: Environmental > Terrestrial > Soil > Temperate forest >...
TTAGAATTAGTCACCACCGCCCGCTTGGGAGAACTCAAGGCTGAATTGCTTAAATGGTATATTGGCATTGCCATGTTCCAGACCGTTGCCTTCCTCGGCGGTATAATTACTATAGCTAGAATCATCCATCAATAATAATCCAGATACTCAAAAATCCAAATCCGCATAATGCCTCGCCGGCTTGAATCCGCTGATGCGGTCGCTGAGCAAAGGGCGGAAAGAGGGCCGGGATTTTATTATTGAATACCAGTCTTTCACGCTTTCATTATAGCTCCAAGGAACATCGCCGAGGTAATCCAGCGCGGAAAGGTGCGCGGCGGCGGTGATGTCGGCCAGGGAAAATTCATTTCCGGCCAGCCATTTGCGGCGTTTTAATAAATAGGCGATATAATCCAAATGTGTGGTGATATTGGTTTTACCGGCACGGATGGCCTCCGAATTCGGCTCGCCGCCATTACGATAAAATTTCAGGATTTTTTCTCCCAAAATATAGCGTGTGACTTCATTATAAAATTTATTATCAAACCAATTCGCTATTGCCCGCACTTCCGCCCTATCCTGCGGGCTCCCGGAAATCAGCGGTTTTTCCGGATAAACTTCCTCTAGGAATTCCGCTATGGCGCTGCTGTCCCGGATAATCACATCGTCATCTTCCACCAGCACCGGCACTTCGCCGGATGGCGAAATCGCCAGAAATTCCCTGCGCCGCTCCCAGTAATTTTCCGAAACCAGCTCAAAATCCAGCTCCTTTTCTTTCAATATTATCCGCACTTTGCGCGAAAAGGGCGAGATGGGAAAATGATAAAGAATACTCATCCTTTAGCGCGGATTACTGAGAGGAATAACAATTACACCGGCTCTCGCATTGCCTTCGGCCTTAATTAGCTTGTCGATGCTCTTCAAATAACATTCCGCGCCGGGGGTTTTTTCACAATAATAAAATGTGCCTTGCAGTTTATAAGATTTTTCCGCGATGAGCTTTGGCAGCATTATTTTATTTTCATGTATATCGCCCGGCCCGAAACTGGAAACCAACCGGAATTTTGCGCCTTCGACAGCGAACAGTGAAAGCCAGCTCGGCGCTTCGCTATTGATTTTCAGGTTATTCGGCAACCGGAGCAGCACTTTAATTTCCCTTTCCGCGGCAACTTTCTGGAAATCCAGCCTCTGCATATTCGGCAGGGTTTCCTGATATTCTTTTTGCGCTTCTTCGTCTTTCGCCGGAGGAATAACATCCAGGCGCGAAACTTCGCCGGTTTTTTCATCGAAAACTTTAATCGCCTGATTATTAGTATCGGTAATGAACATTTTCCCGCCACCCATGGTAATCGCATTCGGCTCATTGAAACGCGCGGTTTCTTTATCTCCCAGCCTGTCGCCTTTTATTCCATCACCGATGTAATTTTCGAGCTTACCGCTTTCCAGGTTGAATCTGCGTATCGAATGATTATAGGAATCGGCCACGAAAACTTCTTTTTCACCGGCATATAACCCGAGCGGATGCTGCATCAAAGCATGGTCGATATCGCCAATAGTAAACCCGAAATCGAACAGTCCTTTACCAACCAGCGTTTTGACTTGCCCCTCCTCCAGATAGCGCAGCGAGCTGGTTTCGCTATCGACGAAATAAAGCCGATTATCTTTTACAGAAAGCCCGCTGGTTTGCGCCAGGGAATTAAGCGGATAAGCGCCGTCGCGGATATCCTCATTGCCGTTTCCGGCGATGACTTCCAGAGTATGTTTATCCAAATCATAAGTCCATATTTGATGTAAGCCCGCCATGGCGATGGCTATCTTATTTTCATTTGGATAAAAAGCCAAATCCCACGGCGAGGAAAGCGCGGTCGTTAGGCCTTGCAGCCTGGAAACATTGCGGTTAACCCCCTGCTCTCCGGTTCCAGCGATAGTTTCCACCTGGCCCTCTTTCAAGTCGATTTTTCGTAAAAGATGATTATTAGTATCGGCGACATACAGAATATTATCCTGGTAAAGCAGGCCTTGCGGACTGTTAAAAGAAGCCGTGACAATCGCCCCGTCTTTTTTGCCCGCTTTACCCGAGCCGATTTCAAGAAAAATCTCGCCGGTCGGCTTGATTCCGAGAATGCGGTTATTGCCGGAATCGGAAACGAACAGCGCCGGGCCGCCATTATATTCTTCCACATAAATAATTTTGCCGGGGAAATTCAAAACGCTTTTCGGCTGTTTGTTTTTTTCCAGGCTAATCGGCAGCGGCGCTGTATTCAGCAAGCCATGATAGCTTTTCAGCATATCATCAATCCGGGTTTTAATTTTGTCGATATTGCCCTCGCCGGTGTAAATTTCCTCCATGCGGCCACCCGGGTTTATCAACATCAATGTCGGCCAGGCATGAATGCCGAATTTTTTCCAGATATAAAAATTCCCGTCATTTACCACCGGGTGCTCGATGCCATAACGCAGGATAGCGGCGCGGATATTCGCGCTATCCCGCTCATTCTGGAACTTGGCCGAATGCACGCCGATTATCGTTATTTTATCGCCGTAGGTTTTTTCCAGTTCCTGCAATTCGGGAATTATATGCATGCAATTGATGCAACAATAAGTCCAGAAATCCACCAGGATAATCCGGCCCTTCAAATCCTCCACCGTCAATGGCCGGCTAGTATTCAGCCAGGAATTCTCATGCGTCAGCGAACGCTGCAGCGAAGTCACCGGCCAGTCCTTATCTTCCGCTTTCACCATGGGCAGGGCACAGAAAAAAATCAGTAAGGTTAATAGGATTTTTTTTAGCATTTTGAGGTTATCACACCGCCGGTTTTTTCTTTTCTTCTATCACCAACGTTCCCGCCATTATATCATGCCAGGCCTGGTGCTTTTTACTTTTAGCTATCCAAAAAAAGCCGAAGCACAAAGGAATAGTGGAAACAAAATAGCCGAGATAACGGATGATTTGCTGTTTCAGCGAAAGCACCCCAAGGGTTTTTTCATCGACTATCCGAAGCGATAACAGCATTTTCCCTGGCGTCGCGGATTTATAATGCCAGAATAATATTGTAATCGCGGCGATGATTATTATCTGATAAATCGAATCCGTCGTCATCAGGCTGAATCCGCCCTGGTTCATCATATAATCAAGCGTCTGCTCCCTAAATTCATCATCGGTGATGAAATGATTTTCATGCTGCATGATAAGTTTTTGTAAAGGCTGCGGCGGCTTGATTATCAGCCCCATCAGCGGCGACAGCACCATTATTATCAAAATAATATCCAGCATTCCCGCCAGCAGCCGCTTGGCAAAGTTTGCATATCGTATAGTGTGATTATCAGTTTCCATAAAAATATTCTCTGCCATATCTTAAAGATTCTCCAGGAAATCCAGAATTTTGTCTATTGGTTTTTCCGGGGTGGTTTTACGAACAGATCCCTCCCCCCTTACTTCAAGGGGGGAGGCTAGGAGGGGGGTGGGTGAGGCAATTACAGGCTTCTCATTATGCCGCCCACCCCCACCCTGGCCCTCCCCCTTAAAGAAAGGGGGAGGGGAAAGAAGAGTATTCCAGGCTTTAAGAAATTTCTTCAGATAGAAAATCGGCATGACACAATATCTTGAAATAAAGCATTAGATTCTTATATAGCTAATATTACCATGCAAATAAAGAAGGCAATATGAATATCGATAAATTCAGCGAGCGGGCGAAGGCGATAATTCAAGAGGGGCAGGCGATTGCGCTGCGTTACAGCCACCAGCGGTTTGCGCCGGAGCATTTGCTGCGGGCGCTTCTGGATGATGAAGACCGGATGGCGGAAAATTTGATTACCGCGAGCGGCGGCTCGGTGGAGGAAATCAGCCGTGAGCTCGACGAAGCGCTGGCGAAATTCCCGAAAGTCGATGGTGCGGGCGCAACCCAGCTTTACCTCGATACCAAAACGGCGAAAATACTTGATAAAGCCCAGGAATTGGCGAAAAAAGCCAAGGATAATTTCGTTACCGTCGAGAGAATAATGCAAGGATTGGCTTTGAGCGATGAGCCGGTGATTTCCGGTTTATTGAAAAATAACGGTGTTACTCCGCAGAAGTTAGAGGCGGCGATTAAGGATATAAGAAAAGGCCGCACCGCGGATACGGCGACAGCGGAAGGGCAATATGACGCGCTGAAAAAATATGCGCGTGATTTCACCGAGGCGGCGAAGGAAGGCAAGCTTGACCCGGTTATCGGGCGCGACGATGAAATCCGCCGTACTATTCAGGTTTTAACCCGGCGCACTAAGAATAACCCGGTATTAATCGGCGAGCCGGGTGTTGGGAAAACGGCGATAGTGGAAGGCTTGGCCCAACGCATTATTTCCGGTGATGTGCCGGAGAATTTGCGGCGGAAAAAGCTGATGTCGCTTGATCTCGGTGCGCTTATCGCCGGGGCGAAATTCCGTGGGGAATTTGAGGAGAGATTGAAGGCCGTGCTGGCGGAAATCTCAGCTTCCGGCGGTGAGATTATATTATTCATCGATGAGCTCCATACGCTGGTCGGGGCCGGTGCGGCGCAAGGTTCTATGGATGCTTCCAACCTGCTGAAACCTGCGCTTTCCCGTGGTGAATTGCATTGCGTGGGCGCGACAACGCTGGCTGAATACCGCAAATATATTGAGAAGGATGCGGCGCTGGCCCGGCGTTTCCAGGCGGTTTTCGTCCCTGAGCCGACGGTTCCGGATACGATATCGATTCTCCGCGGCCTCAAGGAAAAATACGAAATGCATCACGGCATCAGGATTTCCGATAGTGCGCTGGTGGCCGCCGCGACGCTCTCGCACCGTTATATATCCGACCGTTTTTTGCCGGATAAAGCCATCGATTTAGTGGATGAAGCGGCGAGCAAATTGCGCATGGAAATCGATAGCAAGCCGGAGGAAATCGATGAATTGGATCGACGGATAATCCAGCTCAAAATCGAGCGCGAGGCGCTGAAGAAAGAAGAGGATAAGGTTTCAAAAGATAGGCTGGAGAAACTTTCCGGGGAATTGAAGAACCTGGAGGAGAAATCCGGCAAACTTACCGAAAAATGGCGGGCGGAAAAGCTGCGGCTGGATAATGCGCAGAAACTGAAGGAAAAGCTCGATGCGGCAAAAAGCGAATTGGTTATAGCCAAGCGCCAGGGCAAGTTGGAACGCGCCGGGGAGCTGATGTATAGCATCATTCCGGAATATCAGAAGGAGCTGGAAATCAGCGAAACCTATAAATCCAACATCATCGCCCGCGAAGTGGTTTCCGAGGATGATGTCGCCGCCATCGTTGCCAAATGGACAGGGATTCCGGTGGAAAAAATGCTGGCCGGGGAAAAGGAAAAATTGCTCCGTATGGAGGAGGAATTAAAAAAACGCGTGGTCGGCCAAGATGAAGCGGTGACGGCGGTCAGCAACACTATCCGGCGTGCGCGGGCGGGTTTGCAGGAGGAATCGAGGCCGCTTGGGAGCTTCCTGTTCCTGGGCCCTACCGGTGTCGGCAAAACCGAGCTCAGCAAGGCTATCGCGCAATTTTTGTTCGATGATGAAGCGGCTTTAATCCGCATCGATATGTCGGAATATATGGAGAAACATGCGGTAGCGCGGCTAATTGGCGCGCCGCCCGGCTATGTCGGCTATGAAGAGGGCGGCACGCTGACCGAAGCGGTGCGGCGGCGGCCATATCAGGTGATATTATTCGACGAAATCGAGAAAGCGCACCCCGATGTTTTCAATATATTATTGCAGGTTCTGGATGACGGGCGGTTAACCGACGGCCAGGGCCGCACCGTTGATTTCACCAATACCATAATAATTCTGACCTCCAACTTAGGCGCGGAAATCCTCGCTGCGCAGCCGGAAGGCGAGATAAAAGTCAGCATCCGTGACCAAGTGATGGAAGTGGTGCGCCGCGCCTTCCGCCCGGAATTTTTGAACCGGCTGGACGAGATATTATTGTTCAATCGCCTGGCGCGCAAAAATATGGAAGCCATAGTAAAAATCCAAATGCAAGGCCTCGCCCGCCGCCTGGAAGAGCGCAATATCTCCCTCGATTTGGATGCCAAAGCCAAAGAATGGTTAAGCCAGGCCGGGTATGACCCGGTTTACGGCGCCCGGCCCTTAAAAAGAGTTATCCAACGCGAAATCCAGAACCGCCTCGCTAATATGTTGTTGGAGGGTAATGTGGGCGAGGGTGATAAACTGTTGGTTACTGTGGAGAATGATGAATTGGCGATAAGGAAGAAATAACCGTCTTCCCTTTGAGAGCCGGGATCTAGGCGGAGGGTCGGCTTGAGAATCCCGGCTTTCGCCGGGAAGACACCAAACTTACTGCTACTGAACTCAAGCTATAGGGTTGATTAATTCCCCCAATAACGCTAGCTTCTCCCCGCGATGGCCAAGATGCAATATTTCCTGTTTTTTCTTTCCTGCTTTATCCTTTCCGGGATAGGGACGGGGGTTGTTTTGCGGTTCCTGCGGCAGAAAAAAATAATGGATGTTCCGAATGAGCGGAGCAATCATAAAATGGCGGTGCCGCGTGGCGGGGGGCTCGCGGTAGTGCTCGTGATTCTTGCCGGGTTTTTATATTTATCGCTGCTGGTGAATGGCGATTTTCTTTATATATGGCCGATTCTTGCCGGGGTTTTGTTGCTGGCGGCGGTTTCCTGGCTGGATGATTTAAAAAATTTGCATATAAAATGGCGGTTGCCAGCGCAATTTATCGCAGTGGCGGCGGGGCTTTATGCCGTGCATCCCATGGCCGGAAATTTTCCGGTTTTTATTCCGTTATGGCTGGGAATCGCGGCGCTTTTGGTTGGCTGGATATGGTTCATTAATCTATATAATTTCATGGATGGTATTGATGGAATCACCGGGATGGAGAGCATTTCTATAGCGATGGGAATTGCCATGGTTACGGTTATTAATTATCAACTGCCGCAGGAAATTGAGTTTTATGCCTCCGTAATTGGCGCCGCGGCATTGGGTTTTTTATTGTGGAACTGGCCGCCGGCCAGGATTTTCATGGGCGATGTCGGCAGCATTCCGCTCGGGTTTATTCTCGGCTGGCTGCTGATTGAAATAGCGTTGCGCGGGCACTGGGCGGAAGCGCTGCTGATTCCGGCTTATTATCTGGCCGATAGCGGTTATACTATAAGCAAAAGGCTATGTGAGAAAAAGAAAATATGGCAGGCGCATTCGGAGCATTTTTATCAGCAGGCCGTGCGCGGCGGGAAAAGCCATGGGAAGACGGTGACTATGATTATCGCGCTTAATATTATATTGCTGGGCCTGGCGGCAGCGGCCGGTTTCTACCCGATGGGAAAATTATTATTCCTGGCTATTGGCTATGGGTTGACGGCACTGCTCATGCTTTATTTTCATCGGGTAGTATATGAATAAATATCTCCCCGCATTGTCATTCCCGCGTAGGCGGGAATCCATAACCACAGGCCTATATTTCTATTACAAATCTCTCCGACTCTGGAATATGGATTCCCGCCTACGCGGGAATGACAGTAAAAAGTGAATAGCGCCTTGTATGAATAAAACCATCAAAAATTTGAAAAACATCAGCTTCGGCAGGGTATATTTCGCCATGCTGCATGATACTGTAATGGCGGCGGTTAGCTTCGTTATCAGCTTATTTTTGCGCTATGGCAGCCGCTCGCGGATATCGGATAGTTTCCTGATTCCCGGCGTCATAACTTTCACAGCGGTATGTTTCACGGTATTCGCCTTCTTCCGGCTATACCGGATTTCCTGGCGGTACGCCTCATCTTCCGACCTCATAAAACTCACCAAAGCGGTGACGCTGGCGATATTATTATTCCTGCCGCTCATGTTCCAGATAAACCGCCTGGAAGGCATTCCGCGCTCGGGTATGGTGATAAACTGGTTCGTGCTGCTGGTGCTGCTTGGCGCCCCGCGCTTTATTTACCGGGCGCTCAAGGAAAAAAACTTCGCCTTTCTGCAAAGTGATGACGATAAAAAAATCCCGGTATTGCTGATTGGCGTTAATCAATATAGCGAATTTTTTCTGCGCGAGAATTCAACTTATCTGGTGGTTGGGATTATCGATGAAGACCGCAATAAAATCGGCAATCTGATCCATAATATTCCGGTGCTCGGGAACCTGCGCCGCCTGCCGAGGATTTTACTGAAACTTCATGGCAAGGCGAAAGCGCCGCGCAAAATAATCATTGCGCCGGATTATTTGAGTGGGCTCGCGGTGAAATATGTGCTGAAAATTTGCGACCGGCACGGGCTCACCATGGCGCGGCTACCGCGGATTTCGGAGTTCCAGGATAATATCGGCCATAAAATCGAGATGCAGCCGATAGTGGTTGAGGATTTGCTCGGCCGCGCGCAGACGGCGCTGGACCGCGATGTGATGCGGCGGCTGATTGAAAACCAAACTATATTGGTAACCGGCGCGGGCGGCTCCATCGGCGGCGAGCTGGTGCGGCAGATTTGCCGGTATAATCCGCGAAAAATAATCCTGTATGAATTTTCCGAATATAATCTCTATCAAATCGATAAGGAAATGGCCGAAAAATTCCCGCTTATAGCGCGCATGGAAATTTTGGGCGATGTGCGGGACGGCGATTATTTGCGGAAAATATTTAGCCGGGAGAAGCCGGATTTAATATTTCATGCCGCGGCAATAAAGCATGTGCCGATTGCCGAAAGCAACCCGAGCCAGGCGATTTTGACCAATGTCATCGGGACGATGAATGTGGCGGATGCGGCGGTGGTGGCGGGGATAAAGGGCGTGGTGGTTATTTCCACCGATAAAGCGGTGAACCCGACTAACGTTATGGGCGCAACCAAAAGGCTGGCGGAAAATTATTGCCAGGCGCTGGCGGCGGATGCGGCTTCCGGGAATACTAAATTCGTCATCGTGCGTTTCGGCAATGTGCTCGGCTCAACCGGCTCGGTGGTGCCATTATTCCAGCGCCAGATTGCCGCCGGCGGCCCGGTGACGCTGACGCATCCGGATATGACGCGCTATTTCATGACCATCCGCGAAGCGGTGGAACTGGTGATAATGGCTTCCAGCCTCGGCGTTACCCGGGAAAAAAACTTGAATGGCGTTTTCGTGCTCGATATGGGCAGCTCGGTGAAAATAAAAGACCTTGCGGAACAAATGATAACGCTGATGGGCAAAAAACCGGATGAGGAAATTCAAATTTCCTATACCGGAATCCGTCCCGGCGAAAAACTTTATGAGGAATTATTCTACCCCGAAGAAGCCCCACAAAAAACCGAATATGAAAGCATAATGCTGGGAAAGCCGCGGCAGCTTGATTACTCGCATATAAGGCGGGATATGGAGGAATTAAAGGCGATTATGGAAAAATACCGGGATGCGGAAGCGCTGGAATTCTTACAGGCCCAGGTGCCGGAAGCCTCTTTATATCAAACGCCGAAGCTTGCCGCAGCAAATTCATAGATGCCCGCTTCGCACTCCAATAATTTTACCTTCCTACGCCTGTTGCTCGCCATTCTTGTTTTACTCTCCCATTCCTTTGAACTAATGGATGGCAACCGCAGCCGCGAAATCCTAACCAATATCTTCCACACCATTTCTTTCGGCGAGCTTGCCGTGGATGGATTTTTCCTCCTTAGCGGTTATTTAATCGTGCAAAGCTGGCAACGCCAACCGCATTTGCTGCCATTTCTGCGCAACCGGGTTTTGCGTATTTACCCGGCATTCATTGTCGCGACATTAATATCAGCCCTGATAGTCGGGCCACTCGGCGCAAACCCCGCCGATTATTTTCATAATTTTCAGCTATGGCCATTCCTAAAAGGCATGCTGCTATTGCAAACCCCTGCCGTGCCAACTGTTTTCATCGGCTCGCCTTACCCTGATGTTAACGGCTCCATGTGGACTATAGTTTATGAATTCTTTTGCTATTTGCTGGTGCCACTGGCCGCCCTTTGCGGTAGGGCGAAGCATAAATATATGTGGGTCATGCTTTTCCTTTTTATGATTGCAGTTTCAGCCTGGCAGCCACTTACGAAATTGCTAGCATCTGGCCTATTTATCAATGTCGGTTTACGGTTATTTTTATTCTTCTTCGCCGGCGGCTGCTTTTTTTTATTCCGGGAATATATCCCCTATAGGAAAGAGGGCGTAATCTTGTCATTGATTATTGTGTTCATAGGCCTGCATTACCGCAATTTTGTCGATCCCATATTGCTAATATTCGGCGCTTATATTTTTTTCTCCGCCGCATTCACCCCTGCACCGTTTTTGCGCCGCCTCGACCGCTGGGGTGATATTTCATACGGCGTTTACTTATATGGCTGGCCAATACAAAAATTATTAATTTGGTACAAAATATCATCCTCGCCATGGTGGATATTCATACTCAGCTGTCTGGGCAGTGCCGTCGCCGGTGCATTAAGCTGGTACTTCATCGAGCGGCAATTTTTACGCCTAAAATCTTATCCGCTGCCGGTTCCAATAGTATAGAGAGTTTTATTTTCTCTATAGTTCACGTACTCTCCATTCGCCTTACCACCTATAAAAGCTTATATAGTCAATTGCGAGCCGAAGGCGAAGCAATCCAGCTTGGGCCGTGTCTCTGGATTGCTTCGCCTTCGGCTCGCAATGACGATTTAATGTAAATAGTGCGGCATAAATTTGTTATAACGAAGTAGCGGAGCGGCATGTTGGAACTAAACAGCCGTGTCTTTATTATTAATGCTGCTTAATACCAACTCTCGGGTCTAAATGTCCTAAACGGTGTCATTCCCGCGTAGGCGGGAATCCATATTCCAGAGACTTTGAGGTTCTTGCTGTAACCGATAGGCCTGTGGTTATGGGTTCTTAGCCTTAAGCGGGAATGACAGGAAGAGGGCCATTCGATCAGAAATTGGTATGAGTTGTGGTTTTGCATTGCAACTTCACAGCATATAGATTCATAATAAAAAGCGTACGTACGCTTTTTCGTGGATGGATCGCGGGCATGTTGTATAAAAACACGTACGTACGCTTTCCTAGATGGCAAGTTGAATGGGAGCTTTTCACAACTATAGAATTTAAGCAGCCCTGTCTTTATTACATCTTTACTTGTATTTCCGGGCTTCTTTCCTTTATATAAATTCTAAATAATAAATTTTGCCCACAGGTTCGTATGATGAAAAACTTTATCCTGGTTTTGCTTTCCTTCTTTTTAGCATTCGCGGCTTATGCCGAGGACCAAACCCCCGTTGAGGAGAAAATACAGGAGGAGCAACCTGCCCCGGCGGAAAAAACGCAAGTGCCGGAGGAGATAAAAAAACAGCCTTTGGATATCGCTAATCCTGAAGTTAAGCCTGCGGTGCAAGGGATAGTCAGCGGCATGGAAGGAGCGGGGGGTTCCGGCGGCAGCGCGGGCCTTGAAAATCAACCGGCGCCGAAGCCGAAGAAAAAGCGTAGCTCCAGTAGTTTATGGCCGGATGATGAAAAGAAATTACATCTCGCTCCGGCTGATGAAGCGGCGAAAAATCCGTCGTTTCAGGCTTTCCGTGAGGAGTTTTTGAAAAAATTGGCGCAGAAGGATAAAAATTTTCTTCTCGCCAGCATTAGCAAGAAGCTGAAATTCTCACCCGGTGGCGGTTATTCGGATTTCAAGAATTTCTATTCCCTCGATATGGACGCGAAAAGAAGCCTGGTGTGGGATGATATAACCAAGATATTAAAGCTTGGCGGAGTATTCACGCCCGAAGGCGAATTCTGCGCGCCTTATGTTTATTGTTTATGGCCGGAAGGCGTTAAAACCAGCGGCATGGTGGCGGTGGTGAAGGAGAATGTCGAAATAAAAAAATCTCCCGGCAAAAGCTCGGCCACTGTTGGAACTGTGGGTTATGAAATAGTCAAAACCAACTATAACAGCGTCGCCACCCGCGCCGGATGGACCTCCGTCGAAACTTACGACGGCAAAAAAGGCTTCGTGCCAAACGATGCCGTTCGCGACCCGAACGATTACCGTGCCTGGTTCAAGGAAGAAGGCGGTAAATGGCTGATGACGACTTATATATCGGGAGATTTTTAAGCGACGTCATCCCGGATAATGATAATCGAAAGCCTTGTGCCATTTCGCCGCGCCTTCCGGCTCGCCTGCTACTCTTTGCCGGAGGCAGCGTTCTACATATCCAGCCATGCAATGGCCGTGATGGAAATATTCTTCTATCCTGCATAATAGCATGAAATCCGGCTCTTTCGGCATGAAGGACATATTACGCTTATGCTGCATGACGATTTCATTGGCCTCGGCGATAAGCATTAAAGCGGTGGCAAGTGACGGTGGATATTTTTTCTTTTTTAACCAGAGCATTTCAAACCTCCCGAAATCATAAAAGAAGCCACCGATTTCTCGGTGGCGTCGGGTGTTAGAAAAGCTGCGTAGAACAGCCGCGGCGTTTTTAGCCGAAGCTTATTGTATGTGCGCCGCCAACCCGACATTGTCGAGAAGACGGCATCAAAAACGGCTGATGCGGAACCGCCTACGAGAGCTTTTCTAAGGCCCGGAGTTATCTCTAACTCTGCCGGACAGAATAACATTACGGCTCCGGAGGTCAAATGGTAAGATTAGAGCCTGAGCATTAAATCCCAAAGCCTCATATTTTTCCTGCCACCAAGCCAACCAATTAAAATGGATATGCGATGCCGGTGAACTTTAAGTATAATATTAGCTATAAAGTTCGCGGAAACTATCTGGAAAGGCATAAGACAATGTAACTGGTAAGATTATTCCATAAATAACTTATTGATAATTAGTTATCAATTATTTATCTTCCCTGCCATGAAAGTATTTCCCCGGAAGAAATCACTGTTGGCGGCGAGCGCGGCCTGGCGGTTAGTAATAATCATTTTTATACTGCTCCCGTTATGGCTCCTAGCCTGGTGGGCAATCGGCTGATGGTGGTTACTCTCAAAAACCTTACTGTCGCTTATGACGGCCATCCGGCGATTCATCATTTGAATGGCGTATTTGCCGGCGGCTCTCTCACCGCGATAATCGGGCCGAACGGCGCGGGGAAATCGACATTGATAAAGGCGCTGGCTGGGCTTACTCAGCCTTCCGAAGGTATGATTGACAGAGGAGATTTGCAGGCCGGAGAAATCGCCTATCTGCCGCAGATTCATGAGTTGGACAAATCATTCGCCATTTCCATTCTTGATTTGGTGATGATGGGGTGCATAGAAAAAGCCGGTATGTTCCAGGGTTTCGGGCCGGATATGATTGCAGCGGCGGAGAATGCGCTGGCGACGGTCGGCCTTGAAGGTTTTGCGGATAGGGCGCTAAACACCCTTTCCGCCGGGCAGTTTCAGCGGGCGCTGTTTGCCCGCACGATAATCCAGGATGCGAAATTGATTTTGCTCGATGAACCGTTCAATGCCGTGGATGGAAAAACGGTGGGTGATTTGCTGAATATTATTCGGGGTTGGCATCAGCAGGGGAAAACGGTTATCGCAGTATTGCATGATATGCGCCAAGTGCGGGAGAATTTCCCGGAAGCTTTATTGCTGGCGCGACAATGTATTGGTTGGGGAAATACTGATAAAGTATTAACTGAAGCAAATATGGCAAAAGCCATGAGCATGTCGGAAAATTGGGATGAAGAAGCGGCAATTTGCGAGGTCAGCACGGCATGATGCAGGATTATTTTCTCTCAGCCTTCAGCGACCCGGCAATGCGGAAAGCACTGGTGGCCTGCCTGGCCCTCAGCTTCAGTTTCGCGCCGATCGGGATGATTCTTATTTTCCGGCGCATGAGCCTGGTCGGTGATTCGCTTTCGCACGCGATATTGCCGGGAACGGCGCTTGGCTATGTTTCCGCCGGTGTAATGTCCATCGGCCTGATGATGCTGGGTGGCATGATTACCGGGCTGCTGGTGGTGTTTTTCTCAACCTTAGTCACCCGCAACACCAACCAGAAAGAGGATACCAGTTTCGCCACCTTCTATGTCATCTCCACGGCCATCGGCATATTGCTGATTTCCATGAAAGGCGGCGATGAGGAAGTGGTGCATATGCTATTTGGCGAGGTGGATGCGATTGACGCTAAAACCCTGCTCCTGGTGATGGCGATAGTGTCATTCAGCATGGTTACCATGGCGATTATTTACCGCCCGCTAATCATCGAATGTTTCGACCCGGTTTTCATGCGGGCAACCGGCTTCCGCGGCGGATTATATCACCATTTATTTTTAAGCTTGGCGGTGTTAAATCTCGTCGCCGGTTTCCGTGCGCTCGGGACATTAATGGCCATGGGCCTAATGCTGCTGCCGGTCGCCTCCGCAAGATTCTGGGCCAATAATATAGGCCCGATACTTGTGATTAGCGTGATAATAGCCATATTCTCCTGCACCCTCGGCCTGATTATCTCCCACCATATGCACCTGCCGCCCGGCGCTGCGATAGTGTTGATTGCTGGGGGATTTTACCTGGTGTCACTCAGCTTTGGCAATAATGATTCATTAAGGAAGAAATGGCTTAAACCTAGGCATTTGCGGGGATAGATTTGACTTAGTCCATTAGTTAGTCTACAATATGACTATGATTACAGTTAATATACACGAAGCTAAAACCCACCTGTCCAAATATATCGCCATGGCTGAAAAAGGAGAGAGGGTAGTGGTGTGCAAACATAATATTCCGGTAATAGAGCTTAAGCCCGTGAAAAAGAAGGGTGAGCGCTTGCTTGGGCCACTTAGCCCTGAGAGGAAATTTGAAATTCCTGATAGTTTTTTCGAGCCGCTGCCGGATGATATTATGGAAGCATTCACTAATCCCAAGATATTTCCTGGCGAAGAGTGAAAATCCTTCTCGACACTTGTACTTTTCTATGGGCTACCGACATGCCGGAAAGGCTTTCAAAAGAAGCAAAGGAATTATTCATGTCTGAAGAGCATGAGGTTTACTTAAGCATAGTATCGATATGGGAACTCCAAATAAAATATATGCTGAAGAAAATCCCGCTCCCCGAGCGTCCTAAAGATTTCATATTACAGGAATGCGAAGCCAGGAATATCCAAATACTGCCTCTTGGTTTAGAAGAGATTTTTCGCCTCGAAGAACTTCCCCATCACCACGGCGATCCTTTCGACCGGATGCTGGTATGTCAGGCTTTGGCAGGTGCGCTGGTGATATTGACGCCGGATAAATTGATATCGCAATATAAGGTAAAGGTGAGGTGGTAAAAAAGGGTAGTCATCCCCGGCTTGGACCTTAGGATCGCTTCTATCCGCATACAATATGCTGCACAAAGCGATCCCCGCTCGAAGAGGCGGGGATGACGGCAGGTGGAGGGATTGAACCTTAATTATAGTATGAAACGCTTGCATTTCCTCCTATAATTCCCCATAAATCCCCACCTATGACAGACTCGAGCCTCATCCGCAATTTCTCCATTATTGCCCATATTGACCACGGAAAATCGACGTTGGCTGACCGGTTGATTGAGATGTGCGGGGGCTTGGAAGCCAGGGAGATGAGTGCGCAGGTGCTGGATTCCATGGATATTGAGAAGGAGAGGGGAATCACCATCAAAGCGCAGACGGTGCGGCTGCAATATAAGGCGCTGGATGGCATCATCTATACTCTGAATCTGATGGATACGCCGGGGCATGTCGATTTCGCTTATGAAGTGAGCCGCTCGCTCGCGGCGTGCGAAGGCTCGCTGCTGGTGGTGGATGCCAGCCAGGGCGTGGAGGCGCAGACGCTGGCCAATGTCTATCAGGCCATCGATAACGACCATGAAATCATCACCATATTAAATAAAATCGACCTTCCCGCCGCCGAGCCGGAGCGC
>Ga0206957_1131_pt1 | contig 15727 bp, 7 predicted proteins | sample Alteio_BWOrgHeat_32_FD_152975 | JGI IMG/M metagenome (GOLD analysis project Ga0206957, IMG submission 152975) | Enriched cells from forest soil in Barre Woods Harvard Forest LTER site, Petersham, Massachusetts, United States -... | ecosystem: Environmental > Terrestrial > Soil > Temperate forest > O...
AACAATTCATGTGGCTGTGTTGGCTTTACGAGAATAACAATTCCGTTGTCTTTACCCTTCTGACCTACTCCCCACTTTCTTCCGATAGCTGTTGCATATTGTTCAGCATCCATGTCGTTGAGATCGTCAACTATAATAATAGCAATCTGATTGGATGTACTGTCACTGAAGCGGTCCAGTTTTAGTTCCAGGTCACCTTCCTGTGAACCGGATAAAAGATCAGGAAATTCTTTCGATAGATTATTGACCAGCCTTGGCGGATTAGGACGATCCGGTAACTTATCGTCATCGGCCCTGACAAGTGTTGCAAACAAACCAAAGAACAAAAAGAGAATTGATTTTTTTATTACTTCGGTCATTTTGAAAATTATTAAAATTCGTTCAAATAATTTCTGTTGAAATTATTTTTCAAAAGATATTTCGTCACTTAATTCGTTCACATCATCATTCCCTTTGTATGGGAAATATTTCTTTAGTTGTTCACCGGCTTTTTCAATTCCCTCGCATAAGCCTTCTGTAAATTTTCCATCCTTAAACCGGTTCAGCATGTGCTCTTTAATGCGGTCCCAGAAATCATTACCCACAATATCATTGATTCCACCATCACCAAGTATGGCAAATTTTCTGTCCTTAACCGCTAAATAAAACAAAACTCCATTGCGGAGTTCTGTCTTATGCATATTTAATTTTGCAAATAACTGCACAGCTCTGTCAACCTGGTCGCCCGGACATTTTTCCTCTATGTGAACACGTATTTCACCAGAGGTGTTTTTCTCCGCAGAAATGATCGCTTGTTTTATCGCTTCTTTCTGTGGGTCTGAAAAAAAATCTTTTGCGCTGTTGCTCATGATGCTTATTGTTTTTTCTCAAAATCAACTTTAGGTGCAACTTCCGATCCTGCTGATTCTTTGAACATATCTCTTTTCATGAATAACTGCTTATTCAAAAACATACTGTTTACAAACCCGAGTATATGAGAATTGTATTCCATAACCGCGCTGTTGTAGTCCTGGCGCGCAATAGCAATTCTGTTCTCCGTCCCTTCCAGCTGAGTCTGCAGATCACTGAAATTCTGAGTTGAACGAACCTGCGGATAAGCTTCCACTACCAGGTTGAATGCCCTGATTGCATTGTTTATTTCTTTACCCGCTGCATCCATTTCAGCCGGAGTTTTTGCTGAAGAAATTCCTGCACGCGCATTAGTTACCTGTGTCAAAATTGTTTTTTCATTGTCAGCTGCACCTTTTACCGTAGCAACCAATTGAGGAACAAGGTCTGCCCTGCGTTGATACATTGCACCAACATCACCCAATTTTTGGTCAACTTTTGTCTGCAAAGAAATCGCAGTATTATATGAACCTCTGTACATCATAAAAATGATGACTATCAAAAGGAAAATACTTCCTCCTACTATTAGACCCTTTTTCATTTTATTTAGTTGTTAATTGTTTGGTTTATACTTGTCAGGCAGTTGTGAAATTAGAGCTTATCCAATTAGCTCCACACTGCGTTTAATAAATTTTGTTAACTCTTCACCCTTCAAAAGATTTTGAGATAGCAAAGCCAGGTCTGTTGCCTGTTTGGTGAGTTGCTCCTGCTTTACAGCATCACTTTCTGCCAATATTTTACTGATCAGCGGATGATTTGAATTAACCACCAGGTTATACATTTCCGGCATCGTTCCCATAAAGCCCATTCCTCCACCTCCGCCCATAGCGCTCATGTCTTTCATTCTACGCATAAATTCAGGTTGTGTAACAAGGATAGGACTGTCTTTTTCACTCAGACTTTCAAACACAACGGTGAAACGTTCTTTCGGAACAACTTTTTCCACTATTGGCTTCAATGTATTTTGCTGTTCTTCTGAAAGCTTTGAAGGCTGTGCTTCTTCTTTATTGATCAATTTATCAATAGTATCAGCATCTACACGCACAAAACTTGTATTCTCCAGTTTCGATTCAAGAAAATTAACAAAATGAGAATCAATTGGTGTATCTAAAACCAGCACTTCATATCCGCGGCTTTTCGCAGATTCAATATAACTGTGCTGCTCTGTAGTATTTGTTGTATATAAATAAACCGTGCGTTTATCTTTGTCCGTCTGCGTTGGTTTTACTTTTTCAGCAAATTCCTCCAGTGTAAAAAGTTTATCCTCTGTATTTTTCAGCAATGCAAATTTCTGTGCACGTTCAAAAAATTTCTCTTCCGATAACATTCCGTACTCAATGAACATCTTAATATCTTCCCATTTAGCCTCAAAATCTTTTCTGTCCTTCTTGAAAATTTCTTCCAGCTTATCTGCCACTTTTTTAGTGATATGCGAACTGATCTTTTTCACATTGGCATCACTTTGCAGATAGCTGCGAGACACGTTCAGCGGAATATCAGGAGAGTCAAGCACTCCACGCAATAACATTAAAAAATCGGGAACTATATTTTCGACTGAATCTGTAATAAATACCTGGCGGGAGTACAATTGTATTTTATCTTTTTGTACTTCCAGCCGTTGTTTAATTTTCGGGAAATAAAGAATTCCGGTCAGGTTAAACGGATAATCCACATTCAGATGAATATGGAACAATGGATCTTCAAATGAAAACGGATATAACTCCTTATAAAATTTCTTGTAATCCTCGTCTGTTAATGAGGAAGGTGTTTTAGTCCACGCGGGCTGCGTATTATTAATGACTTTGCCGTCAAATTTAATTTCTACAGGTAAAAACTTGCAATATTTATCCAGCAATGTCTGAATGCGGGCAGTCTCCAGAAACTCTGTGGAATCATCCGCAATGTGTAAAATAATATCTGTTCCTCTTTCTTTGCGTTTGTGCTCTTCTATTGTGTAATCCGGACTTCCGTCACATTCCCAGCGAACAGCTTTTTCATCTTTGTAACTTTTTGTAATGATCTCCACTTTGGATGAAACCATAAACGAAGAATAAAAACCCAAACCAAAATGCCCGATAATATTATTTACATCCGTTTTATCCTTGAACTTTTGGACAAACTCTTCTGCACCCGAAAACGCAACCTGGTTAATGTATTTATCCACTTCTTCAGCGGTCATACCCAAACCTTTGTCTTTTATGGTAAGTGTCTTTTTCTTGCTGTCTAATTCAACTTCAATAGTTGTATCTCCCAACTCACCTTTTACTTCGCCCATTTTGGCAAGGGCATTTAGTTTTTGGGTAGCATCGACTGCATTGGAAACCAATTCACGTAAAAATATTTCGTGATCGGAATAAAGGAATTTTTTAATGATCGGGAAAATGTTCTCAGTCTGTACGTTGATCTTTCCGGTTTGCATAGTTAAATCAGTTTTTTATTTTAGATAATAAAATTAGCTGATTAAACAAGTCAAACCACATGCCAATGGTTAAAAACTGACAAAGTGACGGACAAATGACGAATTACGATTTTAGATTGACGAATGGCACTTAACTGGCACGCCACTAAAGACTATAGACTCCGGACTATAGACTACTATAATGACTATCTCACCAGCGTAACATGCCCAATATAATAGTGGCGTTCTTTTTTGAAATCGCAGGTTTCTATTTTCCAGACGTACACATCCTGCTGAGCCATGTCTTTTCCTCCATTAGCTTTACCATTCCAGCCAACATTCAGGTCTGATGTTGAGAAAATATTATTTCCCCAGCGGTCAAAAATCAGCATCCGGTAACAATCCGGATTGATCATTACTCCCTGAGGGAAGAAGGTTTCATTTTTACCATCCCCGTTTGGTGTAAACGCATTCGGAACGTAAAATGTATAATCACCCTGAATAATCACATTATCCGTATCTATAGCAACACAGCCATAACTATTCGTGACTTTGAGGATCACCTGGTAAACTCCGGTATCCTGGTAAGTATAGGTAGGATTTTTATCCGTTGAACCTGCATTGAACAAATCCCCGAAATTCCAGTTCCACTTGATTACATCCGATGAACTCTGATCAGTAAAGCTGATTGTTGGTGTTACTATAGTTGTAACCCGTGGATCTTCTTTGAACTCCGCTGTCGGTACAGGCCATACCGTTATGTAATTATTCCTGGAGAAGAACGCGCTGCATCCATTCGTATCTGTAACGGACAAACGAATACTATAGCTTCCTGCTTTTGTATAACAATGAGTGTCCGTACAATTCGTGCTTGTACTATTATCTCCGAATACCCAGTTGCAATTTCTCATTACACCCGGCGTATTGTTTGTAAACTTAACGCATACCGGGGCACAACCTTGCGTTGTATCAGCGACAAAGGTGGGCTGAGGAAGCAGATTAACAACTACCATTACTGTATCATTTGCCGATGGGGTTCCGCAGCCATCGTTTACTACCACCGTATATGTTGCATTGGCTGTTGGTGTAACACTCAATGTTGAACCTGGTGAATTCATTGGCAGCCAGTTGTACGTGTAATTTCCGTCTCCACCTGCTGCAATTGCAGTCATTGATGCAGAACCTCCAATACAAATATTTTTATTTACTCCTGCGTCAACCTGTAACGGAGGATTAACCGTAACTGTAACCGTTTGCGGAGTTGTTGTGCAACCTTTGGAATCTGTAACAGCCACCGTATAAGTTGTTGTAATAATTGGATTTACATTTATGCTCGACGTTGTTGAACCTCCAGGTGTCCAGCTATATGAATATCCCGGCGTTCCACCAGATGCGTTTGCATTGAGTGTTGTATTTTGTCCGATGCAGATTGTACTTACAGCTGGCACTGCTGCCGCAACTGCTGGCGGTTCCGTAATTGTCACCGTTGAAGTTGCCGTACATCCTGCCGCGTCAAGCACAGCAACTGTATATGTGGTTGCGGTCAATGCATTTGCTGTTGCTGCATTACCTCCGCTTGGTAACCAGGAATAGGTCATAGTTCCTGTGCCACCGGCAACTGTAGCTACGGCACTTCCATCATTTCCGCCATGGCAGGTTACGTTTGCAGGAGCGGCCGCCGTAATACTTACAGGTGGTGTATTACCAATTACCTGGCTTGCTGACTGCGTGCATCCCTTTGAATCGGTCATGGTTACTGTATAGGTTGCTGCTGCAAGAGCAGTTATCGTTTGCGATACCGCACCTCCGGGCTGCCATGAATAACTGTAAGCCGGCGTGCCTCCAGAAGCGTTAATACTTGCTGTTCCATTACTATTTCCACAGGATCCGTTTACTCCCGAAGCTATCAGCACAATTGGCGGAGGAACATTTACAGAGGCAGTCGAAATCTGGATACATCCATTCGCATCTGTTACGGTTACTGTATATTGCCCATTGGCTAATCCCGTAATTGTTTGCGAAGCTGCTCCGCCCGGCATCCAGGAATACGTATATGTAACTGTACCTCCTGCTGCTGTAACGTTTGCCGTTCCTGTACCGCCCGGGCAATTAGGACTGACGGCAGCAGTGGCAGCTGTTAAGGCAGTAGGTTCTGTAATTGTTACTGTTGATGTTAGCTGACAGCCTAAAGAATCCATTACAACAACTGAATAAGTTCCCGCACCTAAGCCATTCGCGCTTAAACTATTTCCTCCCGAAGGTTTCCAGGAATAGGTATATGATCCAAATCCTCCGGCTGCTGCAACCGAAGCTTTTCCATCAGCAAAACCCTTACAGCTTACATTGTTGACAAGAGAGGTTGTTGCAGTAAGTGTTCCCGGATTATTTGCTACGACAGCTGTTGTTGAAACCGTGCAACCGTTCGCATCTGTTACGACAACTGTATAATTACCCGCAGGAATTGTATTTGTTGTAGTTTGCGCTATTCCACCCAATGGCGACCACGAATATGTATAAGCACCTGTTCCACCGGTTACAGCTACAGACATTGATCCATTCGATTGACCACAAGCCGCATCAACTGTGGATGACAGAGGGCTCATCACTACCGGGTTTATTAATGACAATACCGTATCTCTCGTGCAACCTTTTGAATCGGTAATTGTAACTGAATAATTTGTTGCTGTTAATCCTGTAATTGAATTCGTTGTATCTCCTGTTGACCATAAATATTTATAAGGCGTAACACCTCCGGCCGGGGCTACAGCCAAGGTTCCATTGGATGAACCTACACATTTAGGATTTGACAACGTTGCTGCAAAGGAAGTCACTGAAGGAGGGATATAAACCATTGCTGTATCAGTACCAGTATATCCTGCGGCATCTGTTATAGTAACAGTGTAAACTGTTGTTGTAACCGGGCAAACTGAATTCGGCCCAATACCTGTCTGCCCGCTGCTCCAACTATACGTATAAGGCTGCGTACCGCCACCAGGCTTTATTCCGATAAGTGAAACGCATGTATTCACACAAGTACTTGCACCCTGAACAGTGACTTTTGGATTTGTACAACTCACCAGTACTGTTACAGTATCTGAATTCTTACAACCATTACTTGCCTTTGCATGAAGTATATAATCCTGGTTGGCTGTCGGCGAAGCAATCGGATTTAAAATATTCGGATCTGAAAGCGCCGTAACCGGTGTCCAGTTAAATGTTACCCCATCCGTGGCGCCCTGCAGTGTATCTACTTCTCCGCCAGCCTGACAAATTGTTCCGTCAGGCCCGGCCGTGACTTTCGGCAATGGCTTGGTTGTGAGATCTACTTTTCCTGATGTATCCGTACAGCCCGCAGTGGTTGTGGCAACCAGGCTATATGTTCCGCTATTGAGCACGATCATATTCTGACTTGTACCAACTGGCGGAGGTATCGGGCTTCCATTGAAATACCATTGATAAGATGCCATTCCTCCGATGACCCTCAACGTATCCTTGTAACACATATCATAACAACCTATCGGGAATCCGTTCAGGTTTGGCAAAGGATTTTCCGTTACAGTAGTATAAGTACTGCTGACGCAGCCATTGTGATCATATACATTCAGATAATATGTTCCACCTGTTTTAACTGTTATCGCAGGAGTACTTGCTCCATTTGTCCAGTAATACGTTAATGTCCCCGTTCCGCCGGAAGCACTGGCTGAAAGGGTTGTATTTGTACCGTGACAAATACTTGTATTGCCGGAAACAGAAGAAATAACGGGAGTTGGCAATAAAGATGTTATACTCTTTGGTGTAGTTGTAGTTGAACATCCTGTCGAATTATCAGTTATCACAACATAATAACTTCCTGTTGTTGTGGTCGAAAAATTATAGGTATTGGCTCCGGCAACTGCACTGCCATCCTGGTACCATTGATAAGAATAATCCGTTCCATAGGAGGCGTAGAAATAAGCTGTAGTTCCTGCACATATTGACGTGTCCACACTTGAATACATATAAGGCCATGGGGCCGACAAAGTATTAATATATATAGCTGGTATTTGCTCAATACAACCTGTCGCATAAGTTACAGTACAACTGTAATATCCCGGATTGGTAGCAAGAATATATTCAGACGTTTCTCCATCAGACCATTGATAGCTTGCGGCAGCAGTTGCAGTCAGTAAAACATTTCCACCGTAACAGAAAGTAGTTGGGCCATTTGCAGTAATTGACCCTCCTCCGGTTGGCGCCGATACAACTACCGTATGCGTAATAGTTCCTGTACAACCTGTAATATCAGTAACAGTTAAAGTGACGTTATAATTTCCGGCTGCTCCATAAGTATGAACAGGATCCGGATTATTGGAAATATATCCATCACCAAAATCCCAATGCCAGTCGTATAATCCTGCCGTTCCGGTTGAAGCATCTGTAAATGTAGTCGGGAACGTAATACACGCTGCAGGAGCTGTAAATGCCGCCGTTGGTGGCGGAGGTATTGTAACAACAGCAGAATCCGAACTGGAACAATGCAGATCAGAGACTGTCAGTTTTATATTATATGTTCCCGGTGCAGGATAAGTATGTGAAGGGTTTTGCAATGTTGAAGTTGTTCCGTCTCCAAAATCCCACTGCCAGTTTGCGATTGAAGAACCTGTAGTATATAAAGACAAATCTGTAAACGTTGCTCCTCCGCAACTTGCATCTACCTGAAAATTCGCTTTGAACGGAACTTCTATTGACTGATTTTTTATTGCAATTAGCCCCGATGGAAAAACACCAACAAACGTTACGTAATAATATCCGGGCCATCCGTAGTCATAGGTTGGATTCTCAAGTAAAGAAGATCCTCCGTCACCAAAATCCCAATACCATTGCGTGGTGGTTTTGAGAGACGTATTTACAAAATTCACTTTGGTTTTGCAGATTTTTAAAATCGTTGCCGTAGACTGAAGCTGGAAGCCTTTGCCTCCTCCATTCTTTGTTCCGCCACCGCCGTATAATTTGAAGCCGGCTTTGATCGACACATCAACAGTATCTGTACTGAAACAACTTGGAGGGGGCGGTGTACATGGAGGCAAGCCGCACATAGGAAGCGGTATACAGCCAGGCGGAGGAGTGCTGCACGCAACTTTATCAATGGTTATTTTATTGGAAATTGCCGTGCAGCCATATGCGTTTGTAACGATCATCCAATAGGTACCTGTATCCGTGGCATTGTAAACACTACTGTTGGTTCCGACGGTAACTCCTCCGGTTTTGTACCATTGATAACTTCCGGAAGAACCTCCGCCCAGAATAGCATCCAGGTTAGTATTTACAGTTTCGGAACTACAGTAATGAATCCGGTCCGGGGTTGAAATGTGTGCTATCGGAGCTTTTTGTAACGGTACGTATATTTTTTCTTTACCAACGCAACCGTTCTTTGCCGTAACATAAACAATGTGATAACCCGGTGTACTTACAATTGCTGTTTGTCCGGTTGCACCTGAAGGACTCCAACTGTACGACTGATATCCTCCGGTAGTAGCCAATGTTACACTTCCTCCAACAGGGCACATATAACCTGCAGAAGTAATGGTTGGCTTAGGTGAAGGATTTACAATCACATTAAATGTGGAAACAATCGGATTGGTGCATAAATAAGTATTACAAGTTATTGTTACTGGGCCTGTAGTGGTAAACTCAATTGAGATTCCGCTTGTACCTTGTCCATAAATTATACTTCCTGCCTGCGGCGGGTTCACTGACCAGCTATAGCCTGCTCCATTCAGGTATGGAACCGAATAACTATACATGTCATTTACACAAGTGGAATCTCTTCCTGTAATAGGCGGAGACTTCGCTGTAATATCATATACAGGAATTGTTTCAGGAGCAGAGACACAAAACGGGTCATAGCCCATCGACTCTACAACTGTTAACGAATAGGGTCCTGTGTTATTCCAGGTTACGTAAACATCATTTCCGCTGGCGCTGATAACAGATCCTCCTGTTACCGACCAACTGTAATTTGTATAATAATTCGGACCTAAAGAAGAATATTTATATGTTCCACCAGGACAAATGTAAATCGGGCCATCTATAGGAGGAGGGTAGATTGTATCTACATAAACATAAGCTATTGCTGAATCGTTACAGAAAGTATTTGGGGAAGAAGGCTTGGCAACTACCATATGCGAACCTGCATTTTTCCATTGCACCGTTCCGGTTGGTGTACCCTGTCCGGATGTTACGGTTCCGCTGCCATCCGGCACACTCCAGTTTACATTCCCGGAAGGATTTGTAGTAAGAGTTGTAGTTCCATCCTTACAAACCTGGTAATCATTTGTGGTTAAATAGAAATACGGAAGTATTGTAACGTTTAATGTTGTTGTACTCGGACAAGACAGAATCGCGTGATTTATTGTTGCAACTATTTGTGCAGTACCCGCTGCGCCCCACTGGATCTGTACATCATTACTTCCCTGTCCATTTAAGATTGTTCCGGCACTGGCAGGAACAATACTCCATTCTATATCAGTTCCCGGAAAAGATGGCAATGTATAATCATCCGTTTCATAAGCGCAGACAACCTGGTTACCCGTTATATTGGAGGTGGGAGGTATTAAAGGAACTGTTGATGTGCTGGGACTTGAACATTCCGCAGGAGTACAACTACTGGTTTGAAGTGACACGCTGCCAGCTGGTCCGTTTGCTCCCCAGTCTACCTGGATATTTGGAGTACCCTGTCCCGATGTAATAGTGCCACCTGTTACAGTCCAGTTATAGCTTCCGCAAACGGGATTAGTTGAATAACTTGATTTTGTACCCGGACAAAAAGTAGAAGGACAAGAAATAGGAGGAGCAGGTGTTGATGCTATAGTTACCGTTTTTGTAATTGAATCGGAACAATAACAACCGCTTTTTGTTACGAGCTTAACAGTATGTGTGCCAGGTGTTGCAAAAACGTGTTTGGGATCCTTGTCAGTCGATGTAGTACCATCTCCAAAGTCCCAGTACCATTGAACTGCATCAGTTGACTGATCAGTAAACTGTGTTGCGTCACCCAGACAGGAAACCGTAGATGTAAAATTGGGAACAGGTGGTTTGTCGATCTGAAAAAACACGTAGGAAGAATCATAACAACCAAAAGTATTTTCCTGAACAATTTTAAAAAGTGTGTAGTAACCCTCTCCTCCATTCCAGAATTTTATAAAATTGGTGCCATCCCATTTAATATTTACGCAATTTGAATTATTACTTCCTACAATAGTTCCACCGGTTGCATAAGATGCCCCGTATATATTACTGATAGCCCATCGGTAAGTATTACCCGAAACAAGCGGGATGCAATAATTTTCCGTTTTACCTGCACAACCTGGTGTACTGTATGCATAACTTCCGTTCGGACAATTTGTTCCTCCATATGAATTTCCTGTTCCGACAAATGGCAATGTACCGCTGGTAATAGGACTTGGAGAATTGGGTTTAGGATTTACTTTAATTGTAGCCGTTGCCGTTTGAAGCACGCCGCTTATATATACATTATAGGTAATGGTCCATGTTCCAACTCCGGCATTACCGGGATAAAAATAACCGGCGCTTACTCCCGGACCTGTGTAATAGCCTCCAAAAGGCGTACCTCCCGCTAGTTTTATCGGCGAACCATTTACGCAAACATCTGCAAAAGGAGATAATGCCGCACCAGGCATCAACACAATATGATTTTTGGAAATAGCTTTTACACTACCGGCAAAAACAGTTCCGGTAACGACATACAGAAAAGAAAGGACGATGAAACGTAGGGTAATGTTTTTCAATACGATCCTAATTAGTAAACGTTAAAGTACATATAATTTAACATTTTAGCAAAAATTCTGCGCCCTAGATAAAAAGACACTAATTTCATCGAAATTGTACTTTTATATCCATGTGCACGTTTATTAAACAGCTCTGAACAAATGAAACAAATTGGTCTCTTGCTGTTTATCCTTTTTACGATCAACTGTTTCGGTCAGAAAATAGGAAAGTTTTCTGTCTACTTTAAATTTGACCAGGCTGATTTGGATAATAAATCAAAAAGCAAAATTGACAGTTTTATTCTCTCCAATAAGGTAAAGCATCTTTATTTACAGGGCCATTGTGATTCTGTTGGCAGCAATGCTTACAATGATGTCCTCTCTGAAAAAAGAGTGCAGGAAGTAAAACGATATCTTCTTTCTAAAAACGTTCCGGAAAACTCAATTGGAATAAAAGCGCTGGGAAAAAGAGCTCCTTTAAATAAAAACGAGACTGAAAATGCAAGAGCATTGAACAGACGGGTTGAAGTTGAATTTGAATCTCCTTTACCAAAGGACCCGAATGCGAAAGAGGTTGAAATTAACGGAGTAGTTCAGGATGAAGCCAAACAACGGGTTGCCGCAGAAATTTCCCTTAACGACTCCAGCGGAAAAGAAATTTTCAATACCTGGAGTGACAAAGAGGGAAAATATCAATTTAAAATTTCTTTAAATAAAAATGAAGATTACACGCTCGTATTTTATAACGAGACAAAATTTATTGACTCAAAGACAATCAATGCTTCAAATCCCAAATTACCTTTTCAAAATTTAAACAGCCTTCTTCCTGAACTTAAAAGCGGGGAAAACTATGTTTTAAAAAACATGAATTTTGTAGGTGATACCTCCGAGCTGATTTCTGCTTCTGAACCCTCTCTGTTTGCTCTGTATAAAATCATGAAAAAAAACAGCTCATTGATTATACGTATTGAAGGTCATGTGAATTTCCCAAATCAATACCGTAAGTATTTACAAAATCCCGCTTCTGCCACTAAGGGACATCCTGCCGGAATGACACAGCGGGTATTCAATCAGTGGCTTTCTGAACAAAGAGCTAATGCCGTGCTTAATTACCTGGTAAAAAAAGGAATTGATCCTAAACGTATGTCGACGATAGGTTATGGTTCTGAAAAAATGCTGTTTCCAGATGCAATTACTGATGAAGATATGGAACAAAACCGCAGGGTGGAAATCAATGTTATTTCATTCAGGTAGCTAAACTTTAAACTGGTTAATGGGCTTCCAGCCAATTCGCACCAGTTCCCATACCTATTTCAATCGGCACAACCATTTTTAAAGCCGTCTTCATCCGATGTTCGACAATTGCCTTCACTTCTTTTTCTTCTTCTTTATGCAAATCGAAGATCAACTCATCATGCACCTGCAATAACATTTTGGATCTGAATTTCTTTTCAACAAAATCCTGATGAATGTTAATCATCGCTACCTTGATCATGTCCGCTGCAGAACCTTGAATAGGTGCGTTGATGGCATTGCGTTCCGCGAAGCCTCTCACCGTTGCATTGTTTGAATTGATATCACGCAAATAACGTCTCCGGCCAAGAATAGTTTCAACGTAACCTTTGGAACGTGCATTCTCAATGCTGTGATCCATGTAATCCTTTACCTGTGAATATTTCTGGAAATAATTTTCAATGATCGTCGCTGCTTCCCTGCGTGGAATATTTAAACGCTCTGCCAGACCAAATGCTGAAATACCATAAATGATTCCGAAGTTGACCATTTTTGCATTGCGCCGCATGTCGCTTGTTACAGCATCCAATTCAACACTGTAAACTTTTGCTGCAGTTGCGGCGTGAATATCCTGTCCGCTGTTGAATGCTTCTATCATTGCCGGATCTTTACTTAACTCGGCCATAATGCGCAATTCTATCTGGGAATAGTCAGCTGATAACAACGTATATTCCTCTGAACGCGGAATAAATGCTTTGCGTATTTCCCGTCCGCGCTCTGTACGAATAGGAATATTCTGCAGATTCGGATTATCGGAACTCAGGCGGCCAGTTACAGCAACAACCTGGTTGTAACTGGTATGAATCCGGCCTGTGCGTTGGTTTACAAGAGTCGGCAAGCTGTCAACATATGTGTTTTTTAATTTAACAAGCTCACGGTAATCTAAAATTTTCCCGACTATTTCATGTTTACCAACAAGTTTAGACAACACATCTTCGCCCGTTGCGTACTGACCTGTTTTTGTCTTTTTAGGTTTCTCAACAACCTTCAGCACTTCAAATAAAATTTCACCAACCTGTTTAGGAGAGGAAACGTTAAATGTAGTCCCTGCCAATCTTTGAATTTCGCGTTCAACACCTATAATATCCTTTTCGAGTTCAGATGAAATTTGTTTCAATGCTCCAGTATCCAGGCGAATTCCTTCTGTTTCCATAGCTGCAAGAACAGGGATCAACGGAACTTCCACCTCCTCAAACAGTTTTGTAGTATTGGTTTGCGCCAGCATTGGCTCAAATTTCTCTTTAAGCTGAAAGGTAACGTCGGCATCTTCGGCAGCGTAATCCACTAAAATATCTACCGGTACATCACGCATACTGATCTGCTCTTTTCCTTTTTTACCTATCAATACTTCAATGGACACGGGAGAATAATTCAGATAAGCTTCTGCAAGCACATTCATATTATGGCGCATCTCCGGCTGGATCAGAAAGTGCGCGAGCATTGTGTCAAATAATTTTCCTTTTATCTCCACCCCATATCTGCCCAGGATGGACATGTCAAATTTTATATTTTGTCCGACTTTTGTAATTTGTTCATTACTAAAAATAGATTTGAATTCATCAACCGTCGACTGTGCTTCATTCGCATTCGCAGAAACAGTCACATAATATCCTTCATGCGCTTTCCACGAAAAAGACATTCCGACCAACTCTGCAGTATTTGTATCTATGCCGGTTGTTTCTGTATCAAAGCAGATCAATTTTAAGTTACTCATCTGCCCGATAAGTTCTTTTCTTTTTTCCGCGGTGTCAACAAGATGATAGGTATGCGCAACATCTTTTATCGTCGAGTAGACTTTCATTTCCTCTGGCTCTTCAATGGCTATCGCTACATCAGCACCACTCTCTTCCGTCGCTCCACTTCCAAACATGTCTATCTGTCCGGCTTTCGCAGCAGCAACTTCTTTTTTCGATTTAACGGGAACTTCCTGGTTTGACCAAACATCCTGCTGACCACTTGCATGTTCGTCGCCCAAGACCTGCTGAGCCATTCTTCTGAATTCAAGTTCATTGAATAATTCCTTCAATGCGTCTTTGTTCGGCTCTTTCAGCTCCAGTTGCTTTTCATCAAACTCTACCGGTACATCACAAATAATAGTAGCCAGCCATTTTGATTGAATTGCTTTTTCTTTATTGAGTTCAACCTTTTCCTTCAGTTTGCCTTTCAGCTTGTCGGTATTCTTCAATAAATTTTCAATCGTGTCGAAGTCCTTTACTAGCTGAATAGCAGTCTTTTCACCCACTCCCGGAATCCCAGGAATATTATCAACCTTATCACCCATTAAACCTAAAATATCTATCAACTGATCGATCCGTTTGATATCCCATTTTTTCAAAATCTCCGGGACACCCAACACTTCAGCACCATTGCCTAAACGTGCAGGTTTGTAAATAAAAATATGTTCGGAAACCAATTGGCCATAATCCTTATCCGGCGTCATCATGTAGGTGGTAAAGCCATGCTGTTCCGCCTTTTTTGCAAGCGTTCCAATTACATCATCTGCTTCATACCCATCAATACCAATGCAGGGAATATTAAACGCTTCGATCAATTTATATACATATGGGATTGCTGTAGAAAGATCCTCCGGCATTTCCTCCCGCTGGGCTTTATAAGCTTCAAATTCAACATGACGGACAGTAGGTGCTTTGGTATCAAAAACAACTGCTATATGTGTTGGCTTTTCCTTTTTTAAAATTTCAAGAAGTGTATTTGTAAATCCGAAAATTGCGGAGGTGTTTAATCCCTTGGAATTAACACGATGATTATTGCTGAATGCAAAATATGCACGGTACACCAGCGCCATTGCATCCAGTAAAAAAAGTTTTTTGTTGTTGTCTGACATTGTAAAATATTAAATAAATACAATTCTATCCAGGGGGTAAATTCTCCCTTTTTATTTTTTCGAGTTCCTGTATATCAATAAGATCTTTAGGACGACCACTTGCTTTTTTAGCTTCAATCAACTGATTTAAATGCAAAAATTTTATAGGAACATCGTAAACTACGGCAATCGGAGCAATTTCAAAACAGTAATCAAACGCAGATTGTTCAAAGCCTTTAAGTGATGTCATTATATCTATTTCAAACCCCGAATCCAAACTAAAAGCTGACCATCCATGAAGAAAAGTCATAGTTTCTACACTATCAATATCCCCAAGACCGCTTTCACGCAGGGCATTTCTCAATTGTTTTCTGTTTTCTACTGAATCTTTAATCCATAAATCAAGATCTCCTGTTGTCCTTTGAAAGCCATGCAGATTTGTAGCAAAACCTCCCACCATTATGTACTTAACATTCCACTTATTTAAGTTCTTCCAAAGATTTAATATCTCTACGTCAAGAATGTCCATTATATCTACTTAATCCTTTCTGGATGATG
>Ga0206957_1132_pt1 | contig 15644 bp, 21 predicted proteins | sample Alteio_BWOrgHeat_32_FD_152975 | JGI IMG/M metagenome (GOLD analysis project Ga0206957, IMG submission 152975) | Enriched cells from forest soil in Barre Woods Harvard Forest LTER site, Petersham, Massachusetts, United States -... | ecosystem: Environmental > Terrestrial > Soil > Temperate forest >...
AACGACCTCGACGAACTCATCCGCCTGTTTTCCAAATTGCCCGGTCTGGGGCCAAGGTCAGCGCGTCGTGTCGTCCTGCATCTGATTCGCCAGAAGGAGGCGCTGATGGCGCCGCTGGGAGCGGCGATTGGCCGTGCCATGGATTCCATCCGTACCTGCACCACCTGCGGCAATCTCGATACCAATAACCCCTGCGCCATTTGTAGCGATACGCGGCGCGACCAGTCGGTTATTTGCGTCGTTGAGGAACTGGCGGATTTATGGGCCATCGAACGCTGCAATTTGTATAAGGGGCAATATCATGTGTTAGGCGGAACATTGTCAGCGATGGATGATCGCGGTCCAGCGCAACTTAATATAGAGCCGCTGATTGCGCGCGCGGCGAAGGATAATGTGCATGAAATTATCCTCGCCACTAATGCCACGCTCGAAGGCCAAACGACGGCGCATTACCTCTCAACGCGACTGGAGAGTTGCAACGTCCGCATCTCGCGGCTGGCGCAGGGTATCCCTATGGGCGGCGAACTAGATTACCTTGACGACGGTACGCTCGGCGCGGCGCTGAAGGCACGTTTGCCGGCTTAGAGTTTCATCCGCTTGAACAGCCATTCCGGTATGGTGCAGATAATCAGCATGATGTCCTGCCAGAACCACGGCACATAAATCACGTCTCTTTTCCGTTCCATCGCCGAAATAATTTTTTCTGCCACGTATTCCCGGCTGGCGATGAGCGAGCTCTTCATACCCCAGGTCATCGGCGTGTCGATGAAGCCCGGCTTAACCGTCATCACCCGCACGCCTGATTTATAAAAACGGTTGCGCAAGCCGGAAGCGAACGAGGTCAGCGCCGCTTTGGCGCTGCCGTAGGCATAGTTGCTTTGCCGCCCGCGGTCGCCGGCGACGGAGGAAATAATGACGATGCTGCCTTGTTTCTTTTCACTTAAATATCGGGCGGCGAGAGTGGCGATCTGGGCGGGCAGGGTGTAGTTGATGTGGACGGCATAGGCGAGATTGTACAGGCTGGTTGTGTCACCGCTTCCCATGTCGCCAGTAGCGATGATGACACCGTTATATTCGCCCGCCTGTCCCATGAACTGGCCGGGAGAAAAATCCGCCTCCATGAAATCGGCAGCCAGCGTCTGGCACGGCGTGCTGAAGCGCGTCGTGAGATCGCCGGCCATCAGTTCGAGTTCTTTTGGATCGCGGCCAGCCAGTATCAGCCGATAGCCTTTGGCGGCCAGTGACCGGGAAATTATCTGTGCCAGCGATGAGGTGGCGCCGACGATAAGAATGGTTTTTCCGTTCATGGTGCAATCTTCCATCCCAGGCGCTTCGACATCAGGGATGTAAAGCGATGACCGGGGTCAATATCGTTGATGAGGTTGCACCAGTCGCCCGCCGCCTGACCGTACATGTGGTGAAACAGGCCGGGGGATAACATGATGTCCTTGGCGAGATAAACCCGGCCGCCTTGTTCGGCAATCCAGCGGTCGAGTTGTGGCAGGAGGGTGCGCACGCGTCTCGTGTTGGGGAAATCGAGCGCGATGCTGTATCCCGCTTTGGAGAACGTAAGCAGGCCTTTGCCGGCCCGGTGATATTTGATGACGGCAAGATAGGAGAAACTGCCCTGCCGTTGGATGGCTGTAAGTAAGGCGCGGATCTGTTTGGCGACATGAGGTGATTCCGGCAGCAGGCATTGGTATTGGAAAAAGCCGCGCCGGCCATAGAGCCGGTTCCAGTGGCCGATGGTATCCAGCGGATGAAAGAACCTGTTGAAATTGGCGATTTCGACGCGTTCTTCTTTCTTGTATCGCCTGAAGCGCAGGCGATTATAAATTGCCATCGAATAACGGTTGAGCAGGAACGGCGGCATGAAAAACGGGATGGAAAATTTCGTTTTGGGCGGCTGGTAATCGCTCAGCGCTTCGCCGCCACCGGTGCGTGAAATGTGGCTGGCGGCCTCGAATATGCCGCGCCCGATGCTATCACCTTTGGCCATGTGGTCGATCCAGCCGACCATGTAATTGGCACTGTTACGGTGTTCATTGAACATTGCTACCATCTCTTCGATGGAATCAACGCGGGAGGTGAGCGTCATGAGTGAACTTGAGCTGATGGGCTTGAGCCTGAGCGTGATTTCTTCGATGATGCCGGTCATGCCCATGCCGCCGGCGGTAGCCCAGAATAATTCGTGGTGGTCGGAGGGCGAGCATTCGATGCTGTCGCCGCTGGCCAGCGTCAGGCGGACGGACATCACATGTTCGGCAAAATCACCGGTGCTCCAGTGATTCTTGCCATGGACGTTACAGGCGAAAGCGCCGCCTAGCGTGACATAGCGCGTGCCCGGAATAACCGGCGGCAACCAGCCGCGCGGGATGGATGCCTCCATCAGGTCGGCCAGCGTAACGCCCGCCTGGGCGCGCACAATGCCGCGCGCGGTGTCGAAATGGATGAAATGGTCGAGGCGCTCGATGCGAACGACGCCCTCGGGTTGCAGCGACGCGTCGCCATAGGAACGCCCCAGCCCGCGCGCCAATAATGGCCCTTCGTGATCGTTCACGATCTGGCGTAGGTCGCGGTGTTTTTCCGGGCGGTAGGCAATGCACCCGGCTACCGGAGTGCGACCCCATCCGGAGAGCTTTTCATACTTTTTAGGAGGCATAAGGGAGTTGTAATAGTATAGCCAGCCAATGTAAAGTTCATCCCCATAATCTATAAGAGGTTCGCTATGCCCACTATTCCTACACCAATACTTACCGTTGGACTGTTGCTGCTTTCCAACATTTTCATGACAGTAGCCTGGTACTGGCATTTGAAATTCAAAACCCTGCCGCTGGTTTCGGTCATAGCGATCAGCTGGGGTCTGGCGTTTTTTGAGTATTGCTTCCAGGTGCCGGCCAACCGGTATGGTTACGGCTATTTTTCTGCAGTGCAGCTAAAGATGATACAGGAAGTGTTGACGCTGGTGGTATTCGTGATTTTTTCGACTTTTTATTTGGGCGAATCGATTAAATGGAACCATTACCTTGGCTTTGCCCTCATTTGCCTGGCGGTCTACGTGATTTTTAAGGAGTGGTAAGGTGGTATTTTTCGGCAAATTCCCACACATGTTCCGCCAGTATAAAGCTGTCGAAATCAGCGTGTGCCTTTTCGGGGAAATACACAGCCTCCTTGGGCGAAGTGGCGGCAGCGAATACGGCTTTTCCCATCCGGATAGGAATGGTCTCGTCACGTTCCCCATGAAATAACAGCAACGGTGCTTTGACCTTGCCGATTTTACTCAAGGAATCGAATTTGTCCTGGTTCATCAGCCTGACCGGGACGTAGAAATAAATCTCGGCGCCGCGCGCGGACACCGAGGTATAGGGCGCCTCCAATACTAAACCACCAACATCATATTCATTGGCCATTTGCACGGCAACGCCGGTGCCCAGTGACTCACCGAAAAGAATAATATGCTTAAGCGGTATGTGATGATGTTCGGTGAGAAAACGGATGCTGGTGCGGGCATCGTCGTATAAACCCTGCTCGCTGGGGCTGCCGGTGCTTTTGCCATAGCCACGATAGCTGACACCAAGTACGCCGAAACCCTTCTGTGCCAGCGCGGCAAAAATGCCGGCGCGTTCGCCCATATTGGAGGCATTGCCGTGAAAATAAGCGACGGTCGGCATCCCCTGTGCTGCAGTGCGGTACCACAACTGGAGGGTAACACCGCCGGATGAAGGCACGAAATATTCCTTGAAGCCTTCAAGGTTATATTTTGCAGGCGCGGCGATATTTTTATCGGGGTGATAGATCAGGTGGCGTTGGAAACAAAAAAGAAGGCCTAAAAAGAAGGCGTAGGTGAGGGCGATGGTCAATAAAATGGTCATCATCTGTTTCATTATAACACCATAGCATTAACGGGCTATTAATCAGAAGTTGCTATGTTATAGCTATGTTCGTCATAGAAATATACTTAATATTTAGCATGTTGGCCGTCCTCTGGCTCGACCTGACCCGCTACGTCATTCCTAACTGGCTGACAGCGTCGCTTCTGGCGTTATATCCGCTGGGAGTATGGATGGCGCATACGAGCGTCGATTGGAAAATGGCTCTCGTCGGAATGCTGTTGGTGCTGGTTGTCGGCTACGGCATTTTTTTCATGAAATGGATGGGCGGTGGTGACATCAAGTTGATCACCGTATGCGCATTATGGGTCGGCTGGCACAATCTGCCGGAATTTCTGATCTATTTTACGCTGCTCGGCGGAGCGATGTCGATTGGGATATTACTCCTGCGAAAGGGAGTTCCTTGGATACCTCAATTAGCGGGAAGAAAATTGCCACGCATTTTGCAGGATGGTGCGCCGGTGCCTTACGGCGTGGCCATCGCCGCCGGGTTTTTGATTATGCTCGGCGCGGGAGATATTCCCGTCATTCGCTGACGTCGTAATTATTCTTTCTCAACAATTCCCAAGCCTAGCGCTTCAGAAATCTGGTGATTAAACTCAGCGCCGAAGATAAAAATAACGTTACAAACATAGAAAAATGCCAGTGCGGCGATAATGCCGCCAAGACTTCCGTAAATCAAATTGACCTGATTGAAGTTCGACAGATACAGCGTAAACAGATGCGCTGCGCTTAGCCATGCAATGACGACGATGGCTGCGCCGGGCGCTACTGTCACAAGGCGCTGCCGGATATTAGGAATGACGTAATAGATGCAACAGATGGCGATGAACAGAACGCCGATGGTAATGAAAAACGCCATATGGCTCCAGTAGGTCTGGTATTCGGCGAGATGGATGTTAAGTCGGTCTTCAATCTGGTGTAATGCCAGCGGAACGGCTACCATCAAGATCATGCCGCTGATGATGATGAAGGTGAACACCAGTAGTTGTGCGATGGAAAGCGAACGGCGTAGCCAGTACGCTGGCGGTGTATGGACATGGTAGGCGCGATTTAAAATGGTGCGCAGGCCTTCGACCGCCGATGATGCTGTCCAGACAGCGCCTAGGATGGAGATAGTCAGTAGCCCTTGCGGTGGACCGGAGACAATTTCGACGATGCGCGGTGTAAGCGCGGCAGTGACATGATCCGGGAGGGTCTGCAGCATGGACGTGATGAACGCCGCACCGGCTGCGCCCTGGCCGAGAAAGCCAACGATGGCGAAGATGAACACCAGAAAGGGGAACATGGCCAGCAGGCCAAGAAATGCCAAATAACCGGCGTGTTCGATACCGTCGTGGCTGACAGTATTCGCCACCGCTTTCCAGATACATTGCAACAGTTGTTTGGGAGTAATCATGGTCGGCATGAGATACCGGCCTTACGCCAGATGACAAGAGAAAACTACTTTCCTTCCAATGTATCTTTCGTTTTTTCGGCGGCGCTGCTGATGCCCTGACCGGCATCCTTGATATCCTGACCGGCGCCCTGAATAGTGTTGCAGGCGGATAAAAAAGCCAACAGACTCAATGTTAGAACAAGCGATTTTTTCATACTTTTCTCCTTAATAATTCGTTTACACACCTGCAAAAACCTTATCGTATTGCTGCATTATCACGCAGTGCGGCGTCGGGCAAATATAATCTTAACCTATTGATAACTATTCGTTCATCAAATCATTGTAAAGTCATAATGGGAGTAATAGCACCTTATGACAGAGTCGCATCCGCACGAGGAAAAAAAATTTGGCATTCCTGATTCACCTTTGGTGGTGAAGCTGTCGATTCATCACGAGCGCCCGCCGGAATTGCGAATAGCGGTTACCGGATCGAAACACAACGAACATAAAGACCCCCGTTATAGCAACGCCATCCATCATTTATTCAACGAATTGAAGTCTTATATCGCTATCTCCGGCTGGTTTCCGATGCAAGGGCGGTTGGTCATCGATCCTTATGCCAGCGATGATTTTTATAGTGGCGGTAATGAGACTGCTCTGCATGCCCGCTATCCGGCCGATCCGCCGCCGCGTTACCCGGTTTCAGTGATAGACATGCTCATCCGCGATCCTCTCGACCGGTCACAGCGACATAAAAGAAATAAAAAGAATGCCGAAAAACTTTTTAAAATATTGAGCGAAAAGATGTCGGTTTTTCTCAAGGATCTGCGCCCTATTCTGGATGCCGACCGTTTTTCGGGTGCACGCAATAATGCAAATATGGATATCAAGGAAATAAAATTGGATAAGGCAAAACGGGAGGCGTATGAACTATTAGGCGTGACGCCCGACATGCCGTGGGACAAAATCAAGAAGACCTATCACGATAAAGCCAGGAAAGCGCATCCCGATGCGAAGGGCGGCGTCGACGACGGCTCATTCCACAAATTGAAGAACGCCTATGAGGTCATCAAAAAATTGCAACAGGAAGCGGGGCAGTGATGGCTATGATAACGCCTTTATCAGCTTCTTCATGTCCTCCGGCAGATCGGCTTCGAACTGCATTTTCTTAGCCGTCGCCGGATGAACGAATTCGATGGCTTTGGCGTGCAGCGCCTGACGACTCCAGGCCAGTAGCGCCTTTTTGGTTTTGGCCGGCAGCGTTTTATAGATATTGGCGTTGAGACGGCTTGCCGTTGATTGGCCATAAGTCTGGTCGCCGAGGAGCGCATGGCCGATATAGGCGAAATGCACACGGATCTGGTGTGTGCGGCCTGTTTCGAGTTGGCATTCGACCAGCGAAGCCAGCGGCGTTTTTAGATCGCCGGGTGAGTAGGTTTTGATGACCTTGTAATGCGTGACCGCCGGTTTACCGCCTTTGGGCACAACGGCCATCTTCTGGCGATTACCGATGGAGCGACCGATATTGGCAGTGATGGTGCCTTGCGCTACTTTCGGTTTTCCCCAGACGAGAGCAAGATAGGTGCGCTTCAGGCTGCGCTCGGCTAATTGTGCTGAGAGTGCCAGATGCGCCACATCATGCTTGGCTGCGACGAGCAGGCCGGTGGTGTCCTTGTCGATGCGGTGAACGATGCCGGGGCGCGATACGCCGCCGATGCCCGAGAGCGATTTTCCGCAATGTGCCAGCAGCGCATTGACGAGTGTGCTGTCGGGATTGCCCGCGCCCGGATGCACGGTGAGCCCCGCCTGCTTGTTGATGACGAGCAGATGTTTGTCCTCATGGACGATATCCAGTTCGATGTCCTGGGGCAGAAGATGGGAAGGGATGGTTTCGGGTATCATTAGTGTGAACTCCTGACTTGGTTTGACCTTAGCGGCGGCATCGGCTATAACTTTATCGCGGCTTGTGACGCAAGCCTGCGCGATGAGAGCTTGCAAGCGGCTGCGCGACATGTCGGGCAGACGCGAAGTCAGGAAGCGATCAAGGCGCTGCCCGGCGTCACCGGCGTCGGCGATAAGAGTATGAACCATTTTTGACATAACAGTAACCTATATACTTATGGCTGCAAAAGAAAACCTAAATTCTCTTAAAATGCTAGTCTTTTCTATGGGCGTCATCCTGATTGGCGCCATAGTGTTGCTGGCCGGCCTCGTATGGAAAAGGGTGGGATCGGATACGTCCGTTGCTGCCGATTGCGCCGGCGGCCATGTTAACCTTAAAGGACATGGGATGCTGGTCGATTCCGGGTTCGACGGCACAACCCTGCGTGTTACCATGGAAAAAACGGAAGGGCAGAGCGAAACGATGTTAATCGATATCTGCACCGGCAAGATTACCGGAACCCTGACGCTTGATACCGACGCGGCGGTGGTGGAAGAGTAACGGTCTAGACCAACTCAAACTTATAATTCTCAATTACCGTATTGGCGAGCAGGCTGGCGCACATTTTTTCAACGGCGGCCTCAGCTTTTTTGCGATCGGATTCTTTTACTTCAACTTCGATATATTTTCCCTGACGCACATCTTCGACCTGCGGAAAACCCATATTATGCAGCGCACCCGCGATGGCGCGCCCTTGCGGGTCGAGCACGCCGTTTTTCAGTGTGATATGGATGCGGGCTTTCATATTACCCCGTCATACCGGCGAAGGCCGGTATCTATGTCATGCCACAAGTTCATATCTAAGTTTTCACTCCGTATAAAAATTCAGCTTATTCGTACGCGGATAGACATGGGTCCCGGCCTTCGCCGGGACGACAAGTCATTTCTTTTTCTTCTTTGCCGCTTTCGTCTTCGCCGGTTTGGTATTCACCTGAATGACGTAGCTGCCGTTTTCAGCTTCCTGCGACAGAACGCCGAGGCGGCGCGCCACTTCGCGGTAAGCATCCTCGACGCCGCCTAAATCCTGGCGGAAGCGGTCCTTGTCCAGCTTATGGCCGGTTTTGGCGTCCCACAGGCGGCAGGTATCGGGGCTGATTTCATCGGCGAGCACGATCTGTTCGCGGTCGTTCTCAAGCAGGCGGCCGAATTCCAGTTTGAAATCGACGAGGCGGATGCCGATGCCCATGAACAGGCCGGAGAGGAAATCGTTGATACGGAACGCGTACATGCGGATTTCATCGATCTCGGTCGGCGATGCCCAGCCGAAGGCGAAGGCGTGTTCCTCGGTGATAAACGGATCGCCCAGCGGATCGTTTTTATAGCAATATTCGATGAGCGGATGCCCGAGCGCTTTGCCTTCCTTGACGCCGAAACGCTTGGCAAAACTGCCGGCGGCGTAATTGCGCACGATGACTTCGATCGGCACGATCTGCACCGCTTTGATCAGCTGCTCGCGCATGTTGAGGCTTTTGATGAAATGCGTCGGGATGCCGATTTCCTGCAGGCGAACCATGAGATATTCGGAGATGCGGTTGTTGACCACGCCCTTGCCGTTGATGGTGCCTTTCTTAAGGTTGTTGAAGGCGGTGGCGTCATCTTTGAAATGCTGGATCAGCGTGCCCGCTTCCGGGCCTTCGAACAATTGCTTGGCTTTTCCTTCATAGATGGGTTTGCGCGGCGGCATGGTGAATATCTTTCGTTTGGGCTGTTTCATATATTTTGTCATAGAGTAATTTCTATCCGTTCGCAATCAAAGTTAGTTAACTGTTGACAGTTGGCGGCAGGCAAGGGAAAAAGGCGAAAGGCCACTTTTTAACCGATAACGGAGAACTGTCAACTGATGACTACTTTTGATGACCGGGATAAGGGTTTTGAGAACAAATATGCCCATGACGAGGAACTGGCGTTTAAGGCCATGGCCCGCCGCAATAAGTTGCTGGGGCAATGGGCAGCCGCCAAATTGGGCAAAAAAGATGCTATAGCCGAACAATATGCCAAAGATGTCGTAATGGCTGATTTTGAAAACAGCGGCGATGTCGTAAGCAAGGTGCTTAAGGATTTTACCCACGCCGGCATAAAAATTAGCGAAAAAGAAGTCCGTACCGAGATGGAACGACTTTTGCCTGTAGCCCGTAAGCAAATTATGGGCGAGGAGAAATAGATCTGAGCCGAGGAGGTAAGTCAGTTGCTGAAATCGCTCAAAAAATTATTCACACGCGCGGAACCGTCGGTTGCGGTTACCAACAGTGTCCACGATGACGATTTCCGGCAATTGTCATTCACCTTCGCCGTCATTGCGCTTTCGGCGCGTATCGCCTGTCTCGATGGTCCGCTGACGCCGGAAAAATATATCGCCTTCCGCGAATCGTTCCCGCTTCAGGGCGGCATCTGCGGTAAAATCCGTTCGCTGTTTGCGCTCGCCTGCGAAAACAAGACGCCCTATACCCATTATGTCATGCTGATCAAGCATACGTTCCCCGGCCGTCAGGATTTGTTTTTGTCGTTGCTGGAGCGGTTATTTCGCATTGCCACGACCGATGGAACGGTATCGCTTTTCGCCGAGCAGATGCTCCGAGATGTGGCAAAAACGCTCGACATAGGCGCTGCCGATTACGCCCGCATCAGCAACGATCATAATCACATGGCGCAGGCAGAGCGCGTGCTTGGGCTAGGCAAGCGCGTCTCGCCGCATACGCTGAAGGAACGCTATATCGAGCTGATGCGGCGCTACCATCCCGATCGTTTCTCCGGCGATAAACTTTCGCCGGAAGTGGAAATGTTGCTCAAATTGAAAGCCTCGGAAATCAACGAGGCCTACCGGGTGCTGCGCAAAAAAGCGGCATGAACATCATCGAAAAATTATCGCCTAACTGCGACAGCCGCGATGGCCAGGCCATCGACATGCTGGTGCTGCATTATACCGGTATGAAGAGCATGCAGGAGGCTCTGAGCCGCCTGTGCGATCCCGCCGCCGAAGTCAGCGCGCATTACATGGTGGATGAGGATGGGACGGTGTACCGCCTTGTGCCTGAGGAGATGCGTGCCTGGCACGCGGGAAAAGCGCCGCTTACCACCTGGCGGGGGTATACCAACGTCAACCAGCGTTCCATCGGCATCGAAATCGTCAACCCCGGCCATGAATTCGGTTACCGGCCATTTCCCAAGGTACAAATGGAATCAGTAGCGCAGCTGTGCAAAGAGATTCTGGCGCGGCATAAAATCCCCGCGCGCAATGTCGTTGCCCATTCAGATATAGCGCCCAGCCGCAAGGAAGATCCGGGTGAAAAATTTCCATGGAAGGATTTGGCGGAAAAGGGAATTGGACTATGGCCTAGAGAGCAATTCGCTACACAGGCCCTGCTTAATATTTTTCTAGATTTTTTTGGTTTCTTTGCGAGTTTGATAAGCGGTCATTTGGTTATGGCCCCTGGAATAACCAACGAGAAAAATATTCCTTTATATGATGTGGCAACGAGTGCCCTACCTACGCTAGGTCAAATTCAGGCACAATTAGCGGAATATGGTTATAACTGTCCGCAAACTGGGATTTTGGATGAAGAAACAGGTAAAGTTATCCTTGCATTTCAGCGACATTTCTATCCAAAGCGCCTGACCGGAACATGGGATCGGGAATGTGCTATGCAGCTTGCTTCATTGCTCAAGCTGATATAGGTTAAGCCAACCAGACAGCCGGATAGCCGCAGGCCAGAATTTATTTTTTGGCTTGAGGAAAGTCCGGGCTCCACAAAGCGCGGTGGCGGATAACATCCGCCGAGGGTGACTTCAGGGAAAGTGCCACAGAAAATATACCGCTTGAGGGGATCTCCGGAGATCCTTGAGTAAGGGTGAAATGGTGCGGTAAGAGCGCACCGCGCTTCTGGTAACAGAAGCGGCAGGGCAAACCCCGCCGGGAGCAAGACCAAATAGGGGCAGTGCGTTGTTTTGCGCTATACTGCCCGGGTAGGTCGCGTGAGGTATGGAGCAATCCATATCCCAGATGAATGGCTATCGCTCCGCAAGGAGTACAGAACCCGGCTTACAGGCTGTCTGGTATTTTATTTTCTACTAGGCCGGCAAACTTACTTGCTTTCCTGCGCTTCCGGTGCTCACGTACGAAGATGTACGCTGCGCGCCGGTTCTCGAAAAGCATCGTATTTTGCTCGGCCTAGCGAAAATGTGATTAGATGGAAATTATGAAGACAACATCCCAGCAATTTGATGTAGCCATTTGCGGCGGCGGTATGGTCGGCATGAGCTTAGGTCTTGCGCTGGCGCAGGCTGGGATGGCCGTAGCGCTCATCGAAAAAACCACACTTTCGGCGCAATTGGAGCCCTCGTTCGACGGCCGGGTCAGCGCTATTGCCGAGGGTTCACGGCGCATTCTCGATAGCATCGGCGCCTGGGAGAATATGGCGGCGCATGCCGAGCCGATTCTCGATATCCGTGTTTCCGATGGCGATGCGCCGTTTTTTTTGCATTACGATCATAAGGAAGTGGGTGAGATGCCGTTCGGTGCTATTGTCGAAAATCGCTATATCCGCTATGCCCTGCACAGTGCCGCGCAGACGCTGTCCAATCTTACCATTATCGATAACACTGCGTTGCAAAAGTTCGAGCGCGACGATGTCGGCGTAACGCTGCATCTCAAAGATAAGGCCCACATTCGCTGCCGCTTGCTGGTCGGCGCTGACGGTAAACAATCGCAGGTTCGCGCCATGGCGGGCATACAAACCGCCGAATGGAAATACAAGCAAACCGCCATCGTTTGCACCATCCGCCATGAACTGCCGCATCATGGGCTGGCGCAGGAGCGCTTCCTGCCCGCCGGACCATTCGCAGTGTTGCCGATGGCGCCCTACCATCTTATGGGTAAGGGGATAAAATTTTATCGTTCATCGCTCGTGTGGGTCGAGCCGGAAGATCGGGTGAATTTGTATCTCGAATTGCCGGAGGAGGAATTCGTTCAGGAAATCCGCGAACGCGTCGGCGATTATCTGGGCGAAATCAAGCTGGCCGGCGAGCGTTTTTCCTACCCGCTATCGCTGATGCATGCCAAAACGTATATTGCGCCCAGGCTGGCGCTCATCGGCGATGCAGCGCACGCCATCCACCCCATCGCGGGGCAGGGCGTCAATCTTGGGTTCCGCGATGTAGGCGTGCTGGCCGATCTGATTACCGATCGTTTCCATCTTGGTCTTGATATCGGCAGCGACGATGTGCTCAAGCATTACCAGCGCTGGCGGCGGTTCGACAATGTTGCCATGCTCGCTGTTACCGACGTCCTCAACCGGTTATTTTCCAATAACGTCCTGCCGTTCCGGCTGGCGCGCGACCTCGGCCTGTGGACGGTCAGCAAATTGCCGCCGCTCAAGCGTTTCTTTATGCGCGATGCCATGGGGCTCGCTGGTGACTTGCCGAAAAGAATGAAGGAAAATAACTAAAGCATGTTGTGAATTACTACTATGCCTTGCATCTAGCCCTGTTTCCTGTGCTTCCGCTGCTCACGTACAAAACGTACGCTGCGCGCCGGTTCTCGGAAAACAAGGCCATCTGCGGCGGCCTAGCGTAATTCACAACATGCTTTGGGTTTGCTTTTTTTTATTATTGGCGTATATAAAGCACACAACATTATGCAAAGCTCCACTCTTCATTCGCGCGCCTTAGCGCATCCGCCCGAAACGGCGATGATTGACATCGAGTCGTTCAGGCATACGCCTTTGAGCGCCGATCCTTATGACCATGTGATCGTCCCCGGCTTTGTGCGCTCCGCCGCCTTCGAGCGGATTATCAACGATTATCCCGTCATCCAGGATCGGGGCAGTTTTGCCCTCGATACGCTGAGTTACGGGCCGGCATTTCGCCAACTGCTGGATGAGTTGCAGGGCGATGCATTTCGTACCGCTGTGGCGGAAAAATTCAACGTTAATCTCGACGGCAAGCCGACGATGATTACGGTTCGCGGCAAATGTGGGCGCAAGGACGGTTATGTTCATACCGACGGAGAAAGCAAGATCCTGTCGCTCCTACTTTACATGAATCATGGCTGGGAAGAAGAGGGTGGTCGGCTGCGTTTGTTGCGCAGCAAAAATATCGATGATGTGGCCGCGGAAGTGCCGCCAGGTGCTGGGACGTTATTGCTTTTTCGGCGCAGTGACCGCTCTTTTCACGGGCATAAACGGTTTACCGGCTTGCGGCGGGTTATTCAGCTGAACTGGGTAACCGATCAGAAATTTATCGATTATAATTATACGCGCCATGGATGGTCAGCTTTCATAAAAAATCTTATGCCTTTCGGTTACCGTCCGTAAATCTGTACTTGCAACTTTTATTAAAATACGTAGACTCGCGCTCCCTGTAAATAATTCGGAGCATTTTTTGGTTCAAATTAGGCGTATTGGGCTGGAAAGAGCTTATTTTTATAAATATGAAATGCGACAGATATCAAATAATTAGTTAATATTGTTGACAATTTTAGCTAATTATCAGAAAAACAATAACATCTGATTAACTTTGACATGCTATATTACTAGTGTTAGGTAAATTATGATTAATAAGTTCGTTGGGGCAAAAACCATGGTCAGCGTTGACTCCAATTCATATAAGCGTTTCTCTGAAACGCTGAATGAAGAAAAAGACAAGCGCATCGCGCAGGAGTTTCTGCACGACATAGTTATTTCTTATAAGACTCTGGAAGATGAAATGCAGCGGATGATGGCGGCGGATAAAAAAGGCGAATCTCTTGATAAACAGCTCTTTGCAATAATGGTAACGGTAAAAGAGAAATACATGCAAGCGTTGCACGCGCTCAGAGAAAATGAAGACCGCGCCCGTCATGCGTTAATTGCAATGGCTGATGCGGTGCAGGATTTGATGACCTATATGCACAGACAACGGAAGCAATAATGGCATACAGTCGTTCCGGAGTGAAAAAGAATTCTGTAGAAGATGCTGTCACCAAGTTGTGGAATGCCGGCAGCGGATTGGCACATTCAAAAACACTTCCTGCTGCCGTGAATTATTGCCAGCAGTGCCCGAGTGATGATGCCATTGCACCCAGCCTTTTAAACCCGCTGCGTCGCGGTTAAACCTTCTCTTCCAGTTTCCGCGCTTCTTCCACCAGCATAATCGGTATGCCGTCGCGCACTGGGTATGCCAGTTTCGCTTTCTCGCTGACCAGTTCCTGTTTTTCCGTATCGTAACGCAGCGGCCCTTTGGTTAAGGGGCACACCAGTATTTCCAGCATTCTGGGATCGACCGTTTGCATATTGCTGCCTTTATAATGAAGTTACACGTGAACCATAACACCACCGTTTATGCAAAGTAAAGGCTTGCAAACGGTATCAAAATGCGTACTATCCGGTTCCTTCTAAGGTTCCCCTATATAAAATGATTCCGGGGTTAGCGGGCGTAGCTCAGGGGTAGAGCGCAACCTTGCCAAGGTTGAAGTCGAGGGTTCGAATCCCTTCGCCCGCTCCAATTTTTTAAAGCCATATCAGCGTTAAGCCTCGAGCGATTTCGCCTTCAGCGCGCGCCATTTTCTGGCGCTGAAATAAATAGACACCAGATAGATCAGGCTTAAGCCGGAAAGAAACAACCACGGCTCGATGATAAAAATAACCAGCGCCGCGCTGCAGCCGATCATAAATCCCAGGATATAATCATGCCGGATATGAACATTTTTTCCGGCGAAGGTCGGAATGCGGCTGGCCATCAATGCGCCAATCAGAACTATATAACAGGCAGTAAAAGCCGGTGGCAGGGCGAAACCGCGATCGAACTGCAAGCTGACGATTAGTGGCAGCAGGCAGAGGATGCCGCCAGCGGGTGCGGGAACGCCAACGAAAAACTGCTTCTCCCATTCTTCCTTAGTGTCGTCGAACAGGCCGGTATTGAAACGTGCCAGACGTAAAGCCGTACATACGGCAAAAAACAACACTACCGCCCAGCCATAGCCTTTGATGTCATGCAGCTGCCACATATACACCACCAGCGCCGGCGACACGCCGAAGCAGAGGAAATCCGATAGTGAATCCAGTTGTGCGCCGAAGATAGATGTTGCGCCGAGCATGCGCGCCACGCGGCCGTCCATGCCGTCGATCAGCGCCGCGGTGATGATGAATGCCACCGACATTTCCCACTGGCCGATCATGGCGAAACGCACGGCCGACAGCCCGCAGCATAAGCCCGCGATAGTGATCATATTCGGGAACAGGCGGGAGATCGGTTGCTCACCGCGGAAGCGGAGGCGACGCCTTGGTTTGCGGTTAGGGTCGGACATTATCTCACCCTCACCAGCACGTGTTTCTTACGTCCCGCCGATAATTTCAGCTCGCCGTTTTTGAAATAGCCCGGGCCGACCAGTTCGTTCTCGTCCTCGATTTTTTTGTCGTTGATACGGCCGCCGCCGCCGCGTATCAGACGCTTTGCTTCGCCG
>Ga0206957_1133_pt1 | contig 15640 bp, 12 predicted proteins | sample Alteio_BWOrgHeat_32_FD_152975 | JGI IMG/M metagenome (GOLD analysis project Ga0206957, IMG submission 152975) | Enriched cells from forest soil in Barre Woods Harvard Forest LTER site, Petersham, Massachusetts, United States -... | ecosystem: Environmental > Terrestrial > Soil > Temperate forest >...
AATCGCCGAAATCGTGCATCCGGGAATGAAGGATGAAAATCGCCGCAAAATCGATGATCCGAGCAGTGGAATATTATTGGTAACTCCCGATAAAACCATCCTGGCCGGCGGCAGCCGGAAGGTTATGCGGTTCGTTCTCCTCAAAGACCCGGATGCCGAGGAACATATTTACCGTGTGGCGGTGAAGCCGGTTATAAAAGGCGTGGATAAAGGCAGCAAGGTCGGCATTAAAGTGCTGGTCGGCTATGAAGTGCTGGCGATAGTGCGTCCGGCCAATATGAACCCGGCTTATACGGCCGTGCGCCAGGGCAAGAAATTCACCGTGACCAATAGCGGCAATACCAATATATTATTCCAGAACGGCAAACAATGCGAAACCTGCAAATTACCGCCGGTTGTGCGCGTCTATCCCGGCCAAACCGCCGAACTCACCCTCCCCGCCGATCAGGCCGTGACCTATCAGATATGGAACGGCAAGGAAACGGTGGAGAAGGAGTTTTAGTGAGCGAGCCTCACCTCACGATAGCGGCAACCACGCTTATCCCCACCACCAGCATTCCACCCAGTTTGATGGTAAGCCTATATTCAAGCTCTTTCAAATCCGCTTTCGTGCTAAGATTATTTTCTACAAGATCAGCCAGAACTTCCGCTTGGGCCTCAGCCTGTTGCTGGCTGTAACCAGAAGATTTCAGCTTCTTTGTTATTGCGAGTGTATCTAAAGTTATTGCTGTCATATTGGTGATTATACCGAAGAGCGGATTATGATACAAGAAAAGTTAATAATTGTAATATAACCATAATTCGTACTTTACTTTCCCAACTCGCCCACCGCCACGCAAGTCAGCACTTCCCGATAAATCAAAATCCCATTCACCGGGCTCACCGAATCCGGCACGGTTACCCGGCATTTTTGGCTGTTGTTTTCGCCATATGCAAAAGTCAATAACTGTGGCTTGGAGATTTCGGCTTGGATGCGGCCATTCTCGTCGGTGGAAATTTGGTCTTTGGTTCCTTCGAGCAGGGCATTGGCCAGGGGTTGGCCGGTTTCCGTTACGATATGGCCGGTGACGACATAGAATTTATTGACGCTCCATTTCATCTTCACCACATTGCCCGGATATAAAGTAATCTGGCGGGCGGCGCTATCATAATCGAGCAGTCCGCTTTTGGCGGGAGCGAGCCGGATATTATAAGTATGGAACGGGCTTAAATATACTGCCAGGCTATTGCCGACTTTAACGCTGCTTTTTTCACTGCCGCCGACGAATATTTTCATATCGGCATCGACATCGCCATCGGTTTCGATGATGACGGCGCTTTGGTCGGTTTGCGAACCGCCGAGATGGATTTCATCAGCGCCGAGTTGCGCTGCGTTAACCGAGAAGCTGCCGCCATAGCCGATTGCGCCGCCATTTTGCCCGAAGGAATCCTGAACGCTGCCATGTAACTGTCCGAGATTATTCTTCAAATCGGCATCGGCATTTACTATCTGGTTCTGGCGTTCGGCGGTGATTCCGGCGCCGACTAATAACGAATTGCCCGGGGTTGGATCATCATGCCAGACCCTGGCGCTGCCGGTTTCGCCTTTTGAATCGCCCCCGGCGCCCATACCTGCGGTTCCGCTAATGCCATAATTTCCGAAACGGTGGATGAAGCTGACCATAACGCTTTCCTCATCGCGGCTTTGGGTGCGGGCGGCATTGGCTGTGAGACTGAGGGTATTTTCGCCCTCTTGCCAGATATGCCATTCCATGTAAGGCCCAACCGATAAAGTACTGGCCGCGCTTTGCTGCTGGCTATAATCAGTGCGCAGGCCGAGATTGATTTTGGTATTCACGGTATAGCTTAAGGAAGCACTGGCCTGGCCGACATTCTGCACCAGGTCGGAATAAGCCTGCATAACGTGCGAAGTCCATACCTTACGCACATCGATACCGGCGCTCCATTTTTCCATCATCGCTATCCAACCGGCATGGAAACCATAATCGCCATGGGTGGAAGTGAGGATTTCAGCGGAGATTTTATTGCCGCCGTGAATCCAGAATATGCCGTCTTCCATAATCAAGCGGTCTTCCAGCCCAAGGAACCCGGCGGAAAACGCCATATCGTCATTGATGCGTTTAACTATTCCGGTACGAAGCAGCGGGTTGCCGGTTACTTCGGGAACCAGGGCATCAGGCGCCATATCGGCCGATTTGCGGATGAGCCCGGCTTGGAAATAATAAGTCGGTTGGTCTTTCGGCGGCAATTCGGCGGTTTTGGCGAAGAACCGGGTTTCCTCATGGGTAGCGCCATCGGCTTCCTGGATTCTTAAAGTTATGGTGTAAGCGCCTTCAGGCAATTCGGAAGTATCAATCTTTTGATTTCCGGCTTCGTAACTCCTGGATGAATAAAGCCGGCCCTCGCGGTAAATGGAAACAAAAGAGCGGCGGGCGAGATAGAGGATGATATCATTGCCTTCGTTTTTATGGTCATCGATGCGGGTGCGGGAAGAAGTGGAGAAGCTTACACCCGCCATATCGTGATCGGAGATTAGCTGCATGGATTTACTGCGCAGCAGCCCGGCTTCCACCTGGAACCCCTTACGGTCGGCCCCGGCAGCCATGGTATCGAACCGGAGGCCGTTATTGGACATGGTGGATTGGCTGATAAGCTGTGCTTCGCCAACCGAGCTTACGGTATTGTTGGTTACGGTAAAAGTCGGGGTTTGCTGGAGGCCGGTGCCGTTAACCGCGCCGCTAAATCCATAAACCGAGGATAATTTATGGTCGCTCGGGAGCGGAAGATAGCGCGTTTCGTTCGATACTACCGAAAGATAATTCTTATTGATGAAAAGCTCGGCGCTTAAATGATTCTCATCGAAGATAACTCCGGCAACTTCCGGCGACAATTTGCCGCAATTTTCCGTTCTTCTTTCGGTGCAGAGAAGTTGGGGATTAGAGCTGAGTGGATGGCTCAAAGCTTCTTTTATCTTAACTTTATCGGAAATTGTCGGAATGGCGGCGATTACCGCGTCCGGTTGGTCGAATTGCAGGGTGCCGGGAGTGAAATGCGCCGGAACCGGCCCAAGGATTTCACCGCCGAAATAAAGATTCACGGCAGTCTGGCGCGGCTGATCAAGCTGCTCGAACCCGGCCGGGGCGCCTTCGATTATATTAATGGCAAAGGCCGGGGCGGCGCTGAATAAGGCGCTGAATAATATTATGAAAAATAAAATGCGGGCTTTCATTTTGATTTACCCGGTTAATTTGCACTAACTATTATGGTGACGGCGCCGCTATAGGTTCCGGCAAGTGCCGCCGCCATGTCGGCTTCGTTTATCTTCAAAGAGAGCCTGGCATTTGGGCCGGAATTATTTCCGGAGCAGGTGGCGGACTTGGTATTGCCGTTCACCTGGCCGGAGAGCCTTAAATTATTATTAAGCGTGGTGCCGGTTATCTGTCCCAGGCTCCCGGCGCCGGAATCATCCCAGGTGAGCGCATAGGGAATCTGGCTGGAGCCGTTGGTGAGTACATAACCGCTAGAGCCCGCAACCGTAATCGCATAATCGCCGGATTTGCCGGAGGAGGAAAAAACGCAGACATCGATGTGGGAATTAATGTTCCCATCGCCGATGCTCCATGACGGCAGGCTGAAATCGGTTATTTGACTGATGCCGATTTCCGCCGCCGCCAGGGAAGGCAGGCATAGAAGCAGACCGGTTATGATTGCAAGTTTGCGTATCATATAATTATCGACTGTTTCTATTGTTTGGGTGAGATTGTTTAGTAAGGAGTGACTAACATGGTGAGGGTGCCGGCATAGGCGGTAGTGCTGGCCACTGCGGCTTGCATGTTGGCGCTGGTAATGCCGACAACCACCCGGGCAGTATCGTTTGCGGTGCCGCCGCCGTTGCAATTAACGCTGGTGGTGGAAGCATTCGAGAAACCGGTGGATTGCGTTCCGGCGGTGAGGGAAGTGCCGGTATTAGCAAGCGCACCGGCACCGCCTGCGTTCCAGGTTACGGTATAGGGAAGGTTGTTGGAGCCGCTGGCCAGGCTGAAAGCGTTGGAAGCTCCGCTGCCTGTCGCCGTTACTTTATAAGAGCCGGTGGAGGAATAAACGCAGACGTTATCGGTAAGCGTTACCGCGCCATCGCCCGCCGTCCAGCTGGAAAGGGTCATGTCGGTAAGGTCGCTTATTTGCGCCTGAACCGGCTTGGTTATGGTTATATTGGAACTGCCGCTAGAAGTTGAGCCGGTAGTACCTTGAGTAGCGGCGTAGGCGGAGGAGGAAAGGCTGGTTGCGGCCATTAAAGCAACCGCTATCAGTTTTTTGGATTTAGTCATAAATTCTCCTATAATTTAGTTAAAAAATAGTGGAGTAACCCACCTACCAAACATGTTGCGAGAACCATGCCAAAGGTGCTGTCAGACTACTTTTCAATGGGTTAGGAGATGCAATTAAATCATCTTAAATTTTGCGGAATTGCAACTTACGCGGTAAAATAGAAGATGTTGCCCATGGAAAGATTAAGGGCGGCAAAATTTTCACCTTTGAAGGAGGCTATTTGGACTATAAAAGAACCGGATTCGGAATCAGACTCACCATAAATCCTAGCTTTTTTACATTTTGCATTCGCATATCATCAGTTTGCAAAAGTGCGGAAAAGCTGGACGATGAATTTTCATGATTAACTTTGACAATCTCCGGAGGCGATGTTAATCACAAGTTCGGCATGAAGCTTAAGACCAAGGCGCAGGCCATTCTTAAAAAACAATTCTTCATCGGAGGTTTTTATAATGAAAAATATCCGGAGTTTTATAGCCGCGCCGGGGCTTTTGGCTATTGCCCTTATTTTCATGCCGGCTTTGGTATTGGCCGAAACCAGCCCGCCGCTTGATTCCGGCAGCACTTCCTGGATGCTGGTTTCCACCCTCCTCGTTTTGATGATGACCATTCCCGGCCTGGCGTTGTTTTATGGCGGCATGGTGCATAAGGAAAGCGTGCTCGCCACACTCATGCAAAGCTTCGTCGCCACCACTCTCGTTACTATTCTGTGGATGGTTTACGGCTATTCGCTGATTTTCACCGAACACACCAGGTTCCTTGGCGATTTGAGTAAATTCATGCTGGAGGGCGTCGGCATGAACAGCACTTATGGCTCGGGCGCCGCGGTTATCCCTGAAACCGTCTATATCATGTTCCAGATGACTTTCGGCATCATCACCTGCGCGTTGATTTTCGGCTCGATAGCCAACCGCATCAAATTTTCCGCCGCCATCGCTTTCATTGCCGTATGGTTCACCCTGGTTTATGTGCCGGTGGCGCATTGGATATGGGGACCGAAAGGGTTGCTCGGCGGCACCGGCGTTGAGGGTTATAAAGGCCTGCTCGGGTTTGGCGCGATGCTGGATTTCGCCGGGGGCACGGTGGTGCATATCAACGCCGGAATCGCCGGTTTGGTCGCCGCGCTGGTGCTCGGCACCCGCAAAGGCTTCTCCGCCCGTGAAACCGCTCCGCCTTATAATATCGTGTTCAGCGTAATCGGCGCGGCGTTATTATGGGTCGGCTGGTTCGGGTTCAATGCCGGGTCGGCCGCAGCCGCCAACGGCAATGCCGGTATGGCCATGCTGGTAACGCAAGTCGCCGCCGCCGCCGCGTCGCTCTCCTGGATGACAGTTGAGTGGATAACGCGCAAAAAACCGAGCGTCATCGGCATAATTTCCGGCGCCGTCGCCGGGCTTGTGGCTATCACTCCCGCCTCCGGCTATGTCGGGTTCGGCGGCTCGCTGGTGATTGGCGTGGTGGCAGGGATTATATGTTTCTGGGCCTGCGGCCTGAAATTCCGGTTCGGATTTGATGATTCACTGGACGTATTCGGCGTCCATTGCGTCGGTGGTATAGTCGGGGCGTTATTAACCGGCATATTCGCCGTATCCGATATAGGCGGCACTGCAGGCAGCTTCCACCAGTTTCTAGCGCAGTGCGAAGGCGTGACGGTGACGGTTGTCTATGGCGGGATAGTATCGTATTTGATTCTGGAGGCCATCGATTTAGTGATGGGGCTGCGGGTAGATGAGACGACGGAGCAGACCGGGCTGGATTTGGCGATTCATGGGGAGAAGTTGCATTAAAGTTTACCCAGTGAGAGAAAGTTGTTGCTCTTTAGCTTCTCGCTCTAGGACTTGACTGGTATGTTGACCAATATTAATTCGCGGCTGTTCGGCAACTGCTTCTTTTTCAACTGGTTGTCCTTGAGAAGCTTTAAGTCTGTTCTGCATTTTTTGAATAGCTTCTTCTATTTCTAGATCTGGTTTAACACCATATTTTTCCTTAACCGCTGATATAACACCTGCGAAAGGATCGATAAGTAGATTTGAAGAGGGGGCAGTTCTATGGCCGGTCCAATCCGATCCGGGATATTCATTATTTTTGATTGGCGCGGAAACCAGTTCTGATCTTTTTAACAGATTTGCCCCTCCTTTTGTACTAAAGCTATGCATTAATTTTGAACTAATAGCTGCACTCCCACCCAGACCAACTGATATTCCCACTCCGCTTGCAATTAATGGTACAATTAGAGCTGGTAATATTGCAGCAGAGGCTGCCACTAATGCCCCGGCGATAACGCATATTCCAGCAGCACTTAAAGCCCACTTATGGAATTTCTGCTCACCATCGACACCGCCTGACGCTATAAAAAATTTAGTAGCCAACCGATTGATTCCATATTTTATAGCATCACCTATTTCAGTGAAGCCAACCATGTCAGATTTATTGAATTCGTTGATAAGACGATTACTCCTTAGTCTAATTTCTGGTCCTAAAATATATTTATAACGATCCACTTTATAAGAATTTTGTGCAAACATTCCAGCTAAAGAAGTTACCATAGATGAGCCTATCCCTATAGCTATTGCTACTGGAATGCCGGCGGGAGCAGCCACCGCAAAGCCGATACCAATGCCCACTGCTGCACCGACAGCGAGACAGAAACCGGTAATTCTTGCGGCAATTCCAGCTCTTTTCCATGCAGAACGATTAAGAGATATATCAAGAGTCCAAGACTTAAAAAACTGATTGGTCATGGGAACCGATGTCCGACTATCATTATCTAATGTATCATGTGATACAAAACCCCTAAAAAGGGACATTGAAGATTTGGTGAATTGAGTTTTTGTTACGTTAATATCATCACCCTGTTTTGGGTCTCCATATACCATCATCCCAATGGTACTGCAATCTCTAGCGGCAGCACCATCTATGCGATCTACTAATCGGCCATAAGACCAATATGAAACGGCAGGCGGATTGCCCTGCCCGTAATCCATTTCGTTAGGAGTTTGTTTGTCGGAATCTGTAAGATATACGATGTTTCCGGTTTCGGAGTTTTGCGCGGCATATACATCGCCATTTTCTGGCGTTCTCCAGTAGCCCTTTTTCTTATCCCAGCCAACCCGTGCGCTATTGGAATAAACCGACATTTCCCGGTTTATACGGTTATTGTTGGTTCTGGCAATATGAGGGCAGAACCCAACAGCAGTCGTCGGCTTTAGGCCATTGCCTAAAATCCGGCCATCTCCTTTCTTCAACTCCCATTTACCACCCTTTGGATCGAAGTTGTATTCATCTTGCGAGAGCCCTAGACCAAGCCAGCCAGTTTTGGCTTCTCCTTTTAGAGAGATTTCAGTATCAGTAGTTGTGCCTGGAGTTCCTACAATATCGTTACCTGGATTATAGATATAAGCCTTAATTGTAGAAGCATAAGCCTCATCTCGCTCGCCCTGCACACCCTTTCCAATATACTGTCCTTTCGCGGCATAAACAAAGGCATTAGCATTTGAATCGAAAACAAATAAAGGTGTGCCATTATTTAATATGGCATCTCCAGGTCGAAACCCAGGCTTAGCTCCTTCCGGCCATCTGAATAAATACATTTTCCCATCTTTGAAATGGGGTCTGGTCATTTCCAATTGCTTCGAATCCGGGTGCCTTGCATAGACCATGCCCGTCAGGGGATCTATATCACCTTCCTCAACAGCTTTTTTATCCAACAGTCCTTTATCGTTTCTAAAAAATAGAAAGCTATTATGTATATGCCCCGGCCTACTCCGAACCATATTCCCAGATGTAGGGTCTGGTATATATTGCGGTATATCCGGATCAGGGATTAGCGTAAGCGGTAGGCCGTATTGGGCCAGTGCAGGATCGATATTTCTCGCGCCTCCGCCTACTATAGGAACATTTATCAAACCACCATCAGACATTTTTTATCCATTATTAATTCTATCTGAATATATCATCTTAATAACTGCCTGAGTGTTAAACTTTTATGACAATTTTAAGAAGATGAGGATTTAACCAGATAGATTAGGTGATGAAGTGGCTTACCTAAACCCTATCGGATTCCGCTGCGAATTTGTGTATTATGCCGGCTAGCATGGTTTGATAGGGGAGGCCTTCCAGGGCGGCGCGGCGTTTTACGGCGCGTAAATCATGGGAAGAGAGGCGGATGGTAATGCGGGTGTCTTTGCGGAAATAATCCCCGGCGGCGGCTTCGGCCTCGGCTTTAAGCGCTTTCGCACCTTTAGAGCGTTTCAGCTTTCCTTTCGTAAAAGCTTCCAGAATTTCCTTCTCTTCATTATCCATACGCATAATTATTCTCCGTCCTCCTTAAGGTAAGCTTTCGTGGCTTTTCGGCTGGGAAAAGCCGTTCTCAATATTATTTTCCCGTCTTTCCTGTCATGCGGCACCAGCCATATATAGCCTTTTATATCCACTACATATATTTTCTGTCCTGGATATCGTTCTTGGTGCGGACTATCGATAACGTCAACCAGATATCCGGATTCTATATAGGCGATAATTTCCGTAAAACTAAAGTCTCTATCTAATTTTAGCCGGGCGCTTTTCTCCTCTGAGAATATAAATTTTTTTCTGTCCGGCATTATTGGAGATTATATATTTATTATGCGCACAATGTCAATACAATGTGCGCATAACATTAAACCCCATCCACCTCCGCCACCCGCTTCCCCGCCAGCGCTGCCTTCGCCTTATCGTAATCCAGCGTATTCTCCCACCTTGCCAGCACCACCGTGGCGACGCCGTTGCCGATTAAATTGGTGATGGCGCGGCCGCCGGACATGAATCTGTCTACCGCGAAAATCAGGGCCAGGCCCATATCCAGGTTATCTTGCGGAATCAGTTTAATCGAAGTCAGCGTCGCCGCCAGCACGATGAATCCGCTGCCCGTCACGCCTGCCGCGCCTTTGGAGGTGATTAGCATTATACCGAGGATGCTGAGCTCATGGGCGAAAGTTAAATCGGTGTGGGTGGCATAGGCGATGAACATTACGCCCATGGTCAGGTAAATCGAAGTGCCGTCCAGGTTGAATGAATAGCCGGTCGGCACCACTATGCCGACGGTGGAGCGCGCTATGCCCATATTGGTCAGCTTATCCATGATGCGCGGCAGCACCGTCTCCGATGACGAAGTGCCAAGCACGATTACCAGCTCATCCTTTATATAGCGCAGAAACTTGCCGATGCTGAGCTTGCAGTAAAACCGCATAACGCTCCCCAAAACCATGACGATAAACAGGAAACAGGTGGCGTAAAACAGGATTATCAATTCGGCTAAATCGCGTAAGGAGCTGACGCCGTATTTCCCGACCGTATAGGCCATCGCCCCGAATGCGCCGATGGGGGCGAGCTTGGAGATTATGCCGATGATGTTGAAGAATACATGCGATAAATCCTCGATTAAATTGACTACCGGGCGGCCTTTCGGGCCCATTATCACCAGGCCCCAGGCCAGGGCGATGGAAACCAGCAGCACCTGCAGCATCTGGCCTTCGGAAAAGGCCGAGAAGAAGGTGTGCGGGATCATATTCATTAAGAAATCCACGGTCGAAGGCGCGGGAACGGAATCAACCTTGGCACGGATGGCACTGGTATCGATGGTGCCGGAATTGATGTTTATGCCAACCCCCGGATGGTAAAGCGCGGCGGTGGTGATGCCTATCATCAGGGCGAGGGTGGTGACGATCTCGAAATAAAGCACTGCCTTCACCCCGATGCGCCCCACCTGCTTCATATCGCCGATTCCGGCGACTCCGGTGACAATCGTGCAAAATATAACCGGCGGAATCATCATGGTGATGAGGTGGATAAACCCATCCGCCAGCGGCTTGCATGCCGCCCCGGCATTAGGATAACGCCAGCCCAGCACCACGCCGATGACGATAGCCACCAGCACTTGGAAAAATAAGCCTTTGTAGAATGGTTTTTTTATATTTTTCATATACCTGCCTAAAATAGTCGGGGACACCCATATAACATTTAAGTAGGGATATGACAAACTTCTTGTTTTGGGGGAGGGGGAAGGATAGTACTCCCCTGTAAAAGCGTACTATTTTGGAGAAAGACCCACTTTTGGCATAGTGGCAATACGACGTGAGTAAATATTTGTAATTGGTTCTATAAGCTGAGGATGGGCAACAATAATGTCGGAAATTTCATCCGTTTCTTTGAAAACGCTTGGAAATATACCGGCGCCCGCCTCTTTGGCAATAAGCAATCCAGCAACATGATCATGTAATTTTGAACTGCCTTGAATAAAACTGCCCAGACCGCCTTTGGCAACAGCGCATATGGAGAGAGCCACGCTACCCCATTCCCGCTGGCGACCGCCTAGTTTCTTAATCTCCTCAATTAATTGATTTTTTAGTGCCGTAGAACCCTGGATGCGGAAAGAACCAATGGAGAATGAAAAATCCTTCTCATGTTCTGCAGGCACTTTAAATTGCCCATTATTAGTATGCCTATCGGAAAAATATGCCCCTTTGCTTTTTACTGCCCAATAAGTTTCATTGCATTTTGGATCATGCACTATTCCTGCTATGGTTTCTCCATCTCTCTGTGCCGCTACGGAAATACACCAACCAAAATTCCCATCTCTAAAATTTCTAGTGCCATCGATCCCATCAATGATTATTTCAACGTTGCTATTTACATTTTTTTCCTGCGGCTGTTCTTCGCCGGAGAAACTGAAATGATAGCCTTTGCCCTTAAGCCCCTCGCGTATAAGCTTAGTTACCGCGGTATCGGCATTGGTAGTCGGGGAACCGTCCTCATTATATTGTGTTATCAATCCGGCTGCTCTTAACTGAATTGCCTTTTCGCCCCCTTCCTTAACTAACTCAATAAGGTCTGCCATAAATCGATTTATATTTGAATCTTCAAGAGTCACAATAGATGACGAAATGCCCTTCGCCTGCAATAATTCCTTATTAGCAACCGGCACCCCCCGATAATTGGCATGGCCGAGAATGGCATTGACATATCCCGCCAGCCGTTCGACCCCTTCCGTCCTGGTTTCGATAGTGTAACCTGACATGCGCGGCGTGAATAGAACACCCAAATCTCTCAGCCTGTCATTATCGGGATCAGCAGTAAAAGCGTCTTTATCCCTTCTGCCACCATAGGGCATATCTAGAATCACCGTGGCAATTTTTCTTTCTCCCGGCTCTTTGGCAAGCTCATGAAGTAATGCTTGCTTGTCAATAATCTCAGCTCCAGCGGGATTAATGATAATAATGCCTGGTTTCATCATATCGAAGGCATGTTGATTAAGTAATCCTGTAGTTTCCTTATTTTTTCTACAATTAACCGAGAGAAAATCCGATTGTCCAAGCAATACATCCAGGCTCGGTATCACTTCCGCACCCAGGCCACGGATTTTTGCAGCGCTTTCTTCACTACGGCCACCAAGTGCCACCACTCTTAAGCCCATGCTTTTAGCCAAGGCAATAACTGCGGCGCCGTCCTTGCCGGAGCCGCCAAGAACTCCAAGTGTTTTGCCTGCCACAGTATGAGTGCCGATAGTTGCTTCCTGGTGCGGCCATGCCCCATTCTTACCCGTTGTCTGGTAGAAATGATTTAACCTGCGTGCTTCACCTAGGATAACCCCTAACGTATATTCCGCAACGGTTGGTGCATGAATGCCTTCAGTGTGAACCACGGCAACACCTTGTTTCGTGGCGGTTTCAAATATATTCGCTAGATGGCTTACCGCATCATTGGGACAACCAATGACTTTCAATGGGTGCTGTAACGCCGGATTTGTTGCCGCACGAACAATGTCAGAAGTGAAACCCTCGATATTAGGAGGATAAATAACTGCATCATAACCTTCACTATCTGCAACCAATACTTGTTGAAGTTGTTGCGGCAAGGAAGGATCAAATGTACAAAATGCGACATTTGCATTTCCCGCATAGAGTTTTTTCATTTCTCCATCTGCGTCCGCATCCAGATAAAATGTATTGACCGTTACCGAATGGCCAGCAGCAAGATAACTATCAACCTCGCGATATGCTGAATCCCCAGCATTAAGTGAACCGGCTATGAGAATTTTCATTTCTTGTCTTCCCCATCTCTCAGAAACGCCTTTGCAAATGCCTCGGCATCCATGTTATCAAGGGAGGCAAAAGGCCTGTCCTGCGGCTCTTGAAATGCTTTGGGAGCTTTTGTGGACTTTATTCTATCTTTAAAACCGAATGGTTTTTTCATATCAACTGCCAATGCCAGATATTCTTGTTGCACTTCTTATCAGGCACTCCGGATCCAAGCGCATAAGATGAGGCAACTCTGGATAATTGCGGTTACCGCTACATAAATTAATTGTATCTTTATAGGCATTTGCCAGCTTATCTGCATAAGGGTGTCCTTCCCTATCATAAAATATAATTTTATGTGGCCTTAGAATAGCCCTTATCCTTTCATCTAGCTCTGCCTGTGTGAAATCATGATAGGCCATACTGGGGTGATTTGCCCGTGGATTAATGAAAATACCCTCCTGGCTTTTTATAAATGCTGCAAGGTCATATAAGTGCAAACCATTGTTCCTATCAGCTTTTAGTATTGTTTTACTACCTTCCGTACTGGCCATGGTTGTATCTTCCATTTGTATGAAAAGGTTATGCTTGCTGCTTGTTGTTTGGTAAAGAATGTAAGCAGTAGATCTCGCAAGATTATTAACGGATTCGAGAATAACCTGTGTACTCATGCGTCTGCCGCCATTTTGATTCCTTTTTAATGAATTCTGCAATGCTTGGTCGGCGTCACAATAAAATAGGTAAAGATTGGTCTTTGGATTATCATATGTTAGCCAGTCAAGTACTCGTTCCGATAACAGCGATGTCATCATTAATACATTAGGAGCTCTGCCGTTCTTTGCCATGGATTCCAGTTCATCAAAAGTTTTACGACGGATCATATGGCATTCATCGTGCGCCCGCTTATTCCACGAGTCCGGCTGAGACGGGAGATCATCTGCCTTATCGACAATCAAGCGGAGATCCTTCAATTCATCCAAATCCACATAAGCAAAATCTGCACGCTTAACTTGGCCTTCATTGATCATTCTATCCAAGAAATAATTCTTACCGGCAGCAATAATACCTGCCAATACAATATTAAACCTTTCATCTTTGCCATATTGCGGAAGCGCTTTCAATCTTCCCGCGTCTATTTCTTCCTGTATAACGGCGTTGGCAAGGTTCCTGGCCCCTTTTTCATATTCCCTACGCACAAACTGACTTTCACAAATTCTGCAAAAAACTTTTTCGAGCGTATTAAGTGCTGTATTTTTCATGCCCGGAAGATATCCGGTATATAAACTGCGTCTAAGTATCCTGTAGATTTCTTCCCATTCGGAAGGGGCTGGTTTTTCCGTAGAATGAGCATGTTTTTTATTTTGGTAATATTCCCTCGCCGATTCTCCGATTTTCTTAATTCTTTCAAAAAGATCAGGCTCTTCTAGTTTTCCAACGTACGCATTATATAGCTGCTCTGTTCGTTCAAAGAGATAGTCTTTGTTAGGGATAGCAGCATTGCAAACCAGGCCGCTAATTACATAATGAAGAAAATTTCTCTCAAGTGTCAATACGGCATGAAAATGTGGATAAGGAGAACCTAGCGCCTTGCCTATTTCCTCCACCTCGGTTAATGGGCCTATGCAATGCGCAGCATAAGTTGGCGGTGTGTCATTGCTGCCAATTTCAAAAATTGGAATTTCCCAATGGGGATGAGATGGTTGCATAAATTATGAATATTGACTAATTGCCATAATTAATAAATACCATAACAAACAAATATTAATTTTTAGTTAACGACAAAGAAAATTATTGTATTGCAAAGTTTTACCCGCCCTTGCAATTCCAATATTATATTATATAATCACCTCCCTTTTATCCTTCCCGTAAAATCTCCATTAAAAATCAATATAATGGCTAAACCTTCTAGAAAACCCTTTCATAAAGACCTTTTTTTCCAGGTAATCGCCGCGACGATTCTCGGCGTGCTCGTGGGGCATTTTCTTCCCGGAGTCGGTCTAAGCCTCAAGCCGCTTGGCGATGCATTCATTAATCTAATTAAAATGATGATCGGGCCGATAATCTTCTGCACTGTCGTCAGCGGCATTGCCGGAATGGAGAATTTGAAACAAGCGGGCCGGGTTGGCATCAAGGCGCTGCTTTATTTTGAGGTGGTGACTGTGCTGGTTCTACTCATCGGAATGGCGGCGGTGCATATATTCCGGCCGGGCCGTGGTATGGTTATGGGAGGCGCGGATATAAGCGCTTTAAATGCCCTGAAGGCCAAAGTGGGCGCACCCACCTCCACCATTGATTTCCTGATGAATATCATTCCGCATACTTTCTTCAGCGCCTTCACTGACGGCCAATTGCTGCAGGTGGTATTAGTGGCGCTGCTATTCTCCTCCGGCCTGGCAATTATGGGAGCGAAGGGCAAAGCAATTACCCAAAGCATCGATTTATTTTCCCGCGCTGTATTCAATATAATCGGCCTGATCGTGAAACTGGCTCCCATCGGCGTTTTTGGCGCGATGGCTTATTCTGTGAGCAAATTCGGCGTCGCTTCGCTGCAAAATCTCGGGGAATTGATGGCGATTTTCTTCGGCGCCTGTGTTTTCTTCGTCATCTTCATACTCGGCGCCATCATGCGCTTTTATTGCCGCCTCAGCCTGTGGGGATTCATCCGCTATATCCGCGAAGAAATAATGATCTGCTTTGGCACCGCCTCCAGTGAAACCGTGCTGCCGCGCATGATGGATAAATTAATGGCGCTTGGCTGCGAAAAACAGGTGGTGGGAATGGTGCTCCCGACCGGCTATGCCTTCAATCTCGACGGAACTTCGCTTTACCTGGCGCTGGCCACCATGTTCATCGCTTACGCCACCGGAATTGATTTGAGCTGGGGCCAGCAGGCGACAGTGCTCGCCATATTGCTGGTGACATCGAAAGGCACGGCGGCAATCTATGGCACCGCTTTCATCGTGCTTTCGGCGACCTTAAGCGCTTTGCATGTTTTTCCCGAAGATAAACTTGCGGTAGCGCTGGCATTGCTCTTTTCCATCGACCGCATCATGGCGCCGGGCCGGGTTATCACCAACCTAATCGGCAATGGTGTTGCCACCATCTTCATCGCCAGATGGGAGGGTAAGCTGGAATATAGCCAGGCGAAATCCATACTTTCCGGTAAGAAAGAACCGCATTTACTGGAAGAGAAAGCATAACCTAAGCGGAAACCTCAGCTTTGGAAAAATGGAAAAAACTTTCGAGAGACTACGCCC
>Ga0206957_1134_pt1 | contig 15537 bp, 16 predicted proteins | sample Alteio_BWOrgHeat_32_FD_152975 | JGI IMG/M metagenome (GOLD analysis project Ga0206957, IMG submission 152975) | Enriched cells from forest soil in Barre Woods Harvard Forest LTER site, Petersham, Massachusetts, United States -... | ecosystem: Environmental > Terrestrial > Soil > Temperate forest >...
GCGCGCAATACCAAAAACGCGTGGAGGATTTCGATTTCGACATCATCGTTTCCACTTACGGTGAATCTAATTCGCCCGGCAACGAGCAGATTGATTACTGGCATTCGTCGAAGGCCGACGTGAAAGGCAGTAAAAACATGGCGGGAATAAAAAATCCGGCGGTGGATTTTTTTGTGGAAAAAATTATCCATGCAGAAACCAAGCCGGACATGATCGCGGCCACCCGCGCGCTCGACCGGGTTTTGTTGTGGAATTATTACGTGGTGCCGAATTGGCATAACCGTAGCTTCCGAGTTTTATACTGGGATAAATTCGGCAAACCGAAAACCCGCCCGAAATTTGACTTAGGGTTTGACACCTGGTGGATTGATGCGGCGAAATCAGCGGCTTTGGAAAAAGCTTTAAAAAAATAATCGTCATTCCCGCGCAGGCGGTGATGACGCTGGTGTTTATATGCCCCTCTACATCTTAAAACGCCTGGCCTTCATGATCCCGACCCTATTTGGCATCATGGTGATTAATTTTATCATCGTGCAGGCGGCGCCGGGCGGGCCGGTAGAGCAGACATTATCGAAAATCACCGGTCAGGGACTCGATGCTACCGCGCGGTTCACCTCCGGCGGCGGCGAAATTTCCGCGCCGCAGAAAAGCTTCGCCGGCGGCAATTACGGCGCGGTTTCCAAATATCGCGGCGCGCAAGGCTTAGACCCGGATTTGATAAAGCAGATCGAGAAATTATACGGCTTCGACAAACCGGCGCATGTGCGGTTTTTTGAGATGATGAAGCGATATTTAACCTTCGATTTCGGCGAGAGTTTCTTTAAAAATAGAAAGGTGATCGACCTGGTGCTGGAAAAACTCCCGGTTTCGATTTCACTGGGATTATGGACAACGCTTTTGATCTATCTTATTTCCATTCCGCTCGGCATCAGGAAGGCAGTGCGTGATGGTTCCAATTTCGACATATGGACCAGCGTGGTGATCGTGATCGGTTATGCTATCCCTGGGTTTTTATTCGCGATACTGCTGGTGGTTTTATTTGCGGGCGGGAGCTACTGGAATATTTTTCCGCTGAAAGGCCTGATTTCGGAAAACTGGCAGGATTTAAATACTTTCCATAAGATGACCGATTATCTCTGGCACATGGTTTTGCCGATCACTGCGCTGGTTTTAAGCGGATTTGCCAGCCTCACCATGCTCTGCAAAAATTCATTCCTGGAGGAAATCAACAAATTATATGTGATGACGGCCAGGGCGAAAGGCTGCACAGAACGGCAGGTTCTATACGGCCATGTTTTCCGCAATGCCATGCTGATCGTGATTTCCGGGTTCCCCGACGCGCTGCTCAAAATTTTATTCACCGGCGCGCTGTTGATCGAAGTGATATTCTCGCTGGACGGCTTGGGATTGCTCGGTTTCGAATCCGCGATAAACCGGGATTATCCCGTGATGTTCGGCACATTATATATATTCACCCTCATGGGATTGGTTTTCGGCCTGCTCGGCGATTTGATGTATGTTCTAGTCGATCCTCGGATAGATTTTTCGCGGCGGGAAGTTTGATGCTCTCACCCTTAAACCAGCGCCGCCTTGGGATTTTCGCCGCTAATAGCCGTGGATTTTATTCGCTTTGGATTTTCCTTTTTCTGTTCGCAATATCGCTTTTCGCCGAATTCATCGCTAACGATAAACCGATAATTCTCGAATATGAAAACCATTTTTATTTCCCGATTTTCCAGAATTTATCCGAGAAAACTTTCGGTGGGGATTTCGAAACGGCACCGGATTTCCGCGATCCGTTCATTAAAAATGCAATAGAAAAAAACGGCTGGGAAATCTGGCCGCCGATCCGCTACAGCTACCAAACCATCAATTATAACTTGCCGCATCCGGCACCCTCTCCACCCGATTTCAACAATTGGCTAGGCACCGACGACCAGGGACGCGATGTAACCGCACGGCTGATTTACGGGTTCCGCATTTCGGTATTATTCGGCCTGGTGCTGACACTCTTCAGCTCTGTAATCGGCATCGCGGCAGGCGCAGTGCAAGGATATTTCGGCGGCAAAACCGATTTATTATTCCAGCGATTTATTGAAATCTGGTCGGGCCTGCCAATTTTATATCTGCTGATAATTTTATCCAGCTTCGTCGAACCGAATTTCTGGTGGCTGATGGGGTTGGTGCTGCTATTTAGCTGGACGTCCCTGGTCGGCGTGGTGCGCGCTGAATTCCTGAAAACCCGGAATCTCGAATATGTGAAAGCGGCGCGGGCGCTGGGAGTGACTGAGATCGTGATAATATTCCGACATATCATGCCGAACAGTTTGACCAGCGCGCTTACTTTCATGCCGTTTATTTTAAGCGCCTCGATCACGACGCTGACATCCCTGGATTTTCTGGGTTTGGGTCTGCCGCCCGGATCGCCCTCGCTCGGCGAATTGTTGAGTCAGGGGAAGTCGAACATTGAAGCGCCGTGGCTAGGAATTACCGGGTTCATTGTCCTGGCGCTGATGCTTTCGCTATTGATTTTCATCGGTGAGGCAGTGCGGGATGCCCTGAATCCCCGTAGATAAATTCTTAGGCCGCTGCGTTGAGCAGGTCGGAATTTTCAATAGCTTTAGCCAATTGCGAGTTGCCGGAGTTATCGGTAAATAAGGCCTGCAAAAGCATGGCCAGAGGCTGATATTGATTGCCGCCGCCTTTTCGCGCATCGTAAATAATCCGATCTTCGTAGCCGGTAATCCAAAGTGCATCCGGGTTGCGGCGGGCTATGATTAAATCTCCCTGCATATCGAGGTAAGGCGTGCGGTGTGATTTCATTATAATTAATCCTTCACCGATGATCGCATCGATTATTTTTTGCAACTCCGCGGGAATATTCAATCCGAGATTTGCGAAATCCGGCTTATCTATGACACTCACCACTTCCAATTTCCCCGCTTCGGTGGACATGACGAACCGCGATTTCTCGATGCCGGATAATCCTTTCTGTGAGTCCTTATGAATTTCCCAGGCTTTTTCCACCGGAACCGCAAAAGCCTTATGGCCCTCGATTTCCCGGCATTGGAAATAATAATGGTTGTTGATGCCGAGCCGTTTCAATTCGATCTGGAGCAGGCGCAGCGCATCGGCGGCGTCGTTCACGCTGTCAATTATCGGCGTCTGGTTTTCCATGGTGATATAAGGACGGCTTTTCAGGTTGCATATCGCGTTTTCCGTAACCGGAATCCGCTTATAATTCCCGTTTTCATCCTTGATGTATTGCCTGGTTTTCACATCCTTCAGCAATATCTCGTCCGGATGGGTGAAATGCACCATAAAGGCGAGATTCACGCTCGGATGCATCGCATGGAACAGATCGATCATCGCGAAGAAATTATCATCGAACCGGAAGGGATAAAACGCCAATTCCTTCGTCCCGATGCGGATGGTTTTCAAGCCCGCTTCCGCCAGGCCATGCAGATAATCAAAAAGGTTGTTGTTGGAAAGCACCATAGGATCACCACCGGAGAGCAGCGCTTCTTTTATCGGGAACTTTGCCTCACCCTTTTCTACTTTGGCGTTATGCGCGCGGATGTATGCAGCCACCTCATCAACATTCGCTATATCCTTCTCAGTTTTATTTGTCAGGAAATCCGAGCGGTAGCAATACCGGCACCAGGATGAGCAGGTGCGTACCACGTATAATAATATTAATTCGTATTTGTGCAGAAGGCCGGAAACCGGGCTGTATTTAAGCTGGTTCGAAGGATCACGCTCGCCGGAAAGATCAGCGGTTTCCTCAGGCCTGGCCTTAATGAGATTCGTTATAGCATCGCTGGAGCATGCCAATTCCATATAATGTTTTGTGGCCCTGGGCGGCAGCCGATCACTGACGCCGGCTTTCACCAGGTTTTCAATTTCATTCTTGGAATAAATTCCGGCACCACCGTTTTTCAGGTATTTTTCGTAACCCCGAATGTCGTGCGAGATATAGCGGTTAAATTTTGTTTCCTTAATTAAAAAATTTGCGCGGCTGTTTGGCATAAAATAATCTTTAAGCTAAAATCGCTGTGGATAATCTTGTGGATAAATATGAATAAAATTCCCATACATAATGATGCAAAATGCCGCGAAAAGCAATAAAAATTTTAATATCTTCCTCAATTTCAATATGTTGCACTGCATCATAAATATTAATATTGCCATTCGTCGAGCGAGTAATTAGGTTCTCCGGATGGAATCTTTCATCACTTCGCTGATCGCTATAATGCTGGCCGAAATCGGCGATAAGACCCAGTTTCTCGCGTTGATACTCGCCAGCCGGTTCAAAAAACCGCTGCCGGTCATCGCCGGGATATTCCTGGCGGTGGTGGTGAATCATGTGATAGCGGGCGGCGCTGGCCAGTTGATCGGCGAATATCTGAAGCCGCAGACACTGCGTTACATATTAGGAATTTCATTCATCGCAACTGCCGTTTGGATGCTGAAACCGGATAAGGTGGAGGAACCTGGCGCCGTAAAAAAATCGCGCGGTGCATTCACCGCCAGCTTCATCGCCTTTTTTATTGCCGAAATCGGGGACAAGACGCAAATCGCAACCGCCCAGCTCGCCGCCAAATTCCATGATCTGCCGATGGTTATTTGCGGAACGGTGGCGGGGATGATGCTGGCCGATTTGCCGGTGATATTCATGGGCAACCGCATCGCCGCGAAGCTCCCGATGCAGCGGATACGGATAGTCACCGCGGTTATTTTTGCGGTCCTGGGGATTTTGGCGCTGCTCGGGATTGGGTAGAAAACTCGTCATTCCTGCGACCAGGCTACGCTGAAGCTTCGCTTCAGCGTAGCCTGGTCGCAGGAATGACGCCGGAAATATACTCCAATATAATTATCTTCGTCGAATTATAAACCCTTTCGTCGATAAGCGTACACCCGGCGGGGAGTTTCAGATCATCGCGCTTGGATTGCTCTATTACTATTATCGCGCCCGGTGCCAGCCAATTCCCGGCGATAAGATTTTCCACCGCCTGGGCGGCAACGCCGGTTTCATATGGCGGATCGATGAATGCCAGCGTGCAAGGGTCTTTCCTGGTCGGCGGAATCCGTGTCGAATCGGCACGGAGGAAATCGGCGTTCCCCGCCGCGCCGATATGCTCTATATTCTTCCGGGTGATTTCCAGCGCTTTCGGGTTCTCATCGACAAAAGTTACGTGCTCTGCCCCACGCGATAAGGCTTCCAGCCCCAATGCCCCGGTGCCGCAGAAAATATCGATCACCCGAGCGGCCGGCAGCGGGCTTGCCTCACCGTAAAACCGGCCATGCGCTAGAATGTTGAACATCGCTTCTTTCGCACGGCCCGTAGTGGGCCGGATTTCCTTACCGGGCAAGGTTTCTATCCTCCGCCCTTTATATTTTCCGGAGATGACGTGCATCATAAAAAACGCCCTAACTTTTCTTTCAAAATCTTTTCCGGCACTTCATTGATTTTCCCCACCTCAAGGGTGCCAAGTTCAAACACTCCGTAGGAAACGCGAATCAGCCGGCTGACTTTCAAACCCATATATTCCGCCAATTTTCTTATTTCACGGTTCTTGCCTTCCGACAATATAAAATTCATCCAGAAATTATTTTTCGCCTCGCCTTTATCTAGAGTCATTTGAATCGGCGCATATTTGAAACCCTCAACAGTGGCGCCTTTTTTCAACTCCGCCATTTTTTCGTGGTCGATTGTTCCGAATACCCGCGCGCGGTAAACCCGCGGGATACCGCTGGATGGCAATTCTAGATTCCGCGCCAGACTCCCGCTATTGGTCAGCAGCATCAGCCCCTCGGTGTTTAAGTCCAGCCGCCCGACGGAAATCAGGCGCGGCAGATTGGCGGGAAGAATTTCAAATAAGGTTTTCCGATTTTCCGGGTCTTTGTGGGTAGTTAAAACTCCACGCGGTTTATGAAATAAAAACAGCCGGGTTGCGCCGGTCGCGGAAATTATTTTGTCGTTTATCGTGATTATATTTTTGCCCGTAACGTTCAGCGCCGGGGTCGATATGGTTTTTCCATCAACTTTGACTTTGCCGGAAACGATGAGCTTCTCGGCGTCGCGGCGTGAACAGATTCCGGCGGCAGCAATGGTTTTGGCGAGGCGTTCGCCTTTATCTTCCATCGCCGGCGGCATGCAAAAAGGCGGCGAAGATTTTTGCATCTTTTCCATCCGGGTCGGCCGCATATTCCGGGTGCCATTGCACACCGAGGCAAAAGGGATGGCCAGGATATTCTATCGCCTCGATTATACCGTCCGGCGCTTCCGCCGAAATTTTTACGCCTTTTCCGGGCTTTTCAACTGCCTGGTGATGGGTGGAATTCACCTGCATCGAATCGGTGCCGATTATTTTATGGAGAAGGCTGCCGGAGGCAATTTTCACGGTATGCGCCGGATTTTTTCTATCGTCCTTCTGCTCATGCAGTGAATTCCCGGTGATGTCGGGAATGTGCTGTATCAGCGTTCCACCGAGGATTACATTTATTAATTGCTCTCCACCACAAATGCCTAGTATCGGCTTATTTCCGGCGATGGCAAGCTTGGCGATCTCCATCTCAAAATGCGTACGTACGTGTTTTGTCTGCGTTTTTGGGTGTTTTTCTTTTGCGCCGTATAAAGCCGGATCGATATCGAAATCACCGCCGGTGATGATAATACCGGCGATTTGTTTCATATACGCGGCGGCAAGTGCGGTTTCATGCGGCAATAATATCGGAATGCCGCCTGCTTTCACCACCGCTTCAACATAATTCGTGCGCAGCGCATACCACGGATGCCATTTTGAATATCCGCCGATTTCCTCGGCGTCCAGGGTGATTCCGATGATGGGTTTTTCGAGCATAGCTTTATGTCATATTCGGGCTTGACCCGAATATCCATCGAAAAAATAATTATTAGATTGGATGGATTCTCGGGTCAAGCCCGAGAATGACAAGCCTTATGCCGCTTCGCCCTCTGATTCTTCAGACTCCGGGGTTGCTGCAGCAATCTGCTGCTCGGCTTCGGTGAGGATTTCTTCGTAGGATTTTTTTGCCGCAGCGTCTGCCGGATTCACATATTCGCCGCGTTTCCATTTCGCCGCGGCGTCTTTGGCTTCCGCCTCGCTGCGGGCGACGTTGACATTGATAATGGCTTCCACATCGCCGTGCAGGTTCAGCCGCACTGGGAAAATTCCGATGGTTTTCACCGGCTTGTCGAGCTGCACTTGCCTTTTTTCTATGCTTTCCTTTGCGCTAGATGCCACCTTGGCGATGTCGGCGGCGGTAACGGAGCCGTAAAGCCTCCCGTCTTCCCCGGCCTGACGGATCAGGTTTACCACTTTGCCTTCCATCTTGGCAGCGGATTTGCCGGCTTCTTCATGCTTCTTGCCGTTTTCTTTTTCGATCTCGACCCGGCGGGATTCGAAATGTTTTTTGTTGGCCTCGGTGGCGCGTAGCGCTTTCTGATTCGGTATCAGGAAATTCCGGGCGAACCCGTCCTTCACTTTCACCGTTTGACCAAACTGACCCAGTTTTCTGACGTTTTCCAGCAAAATAATTTCCATAACTGACTCGCTTATTGACTAATGATTACTGGCTGACGAACGGCAGCAGCGCCAGGTTGCGCGCGCGCTTGATGGCGGAGGCCAACTCGCGCTGTTTCTTAGCGGAAATCGAGGTGATGCGGCGCGGCATCATCTTGCCCCGCTCGGAGATGAATTTGGAAAGCAGCTTCACATTCTTGTAATCCACCTTAGGGGCGCCTTTTTCCGAAAGCGGGCAGGCTTTGCTCTGCTTGAAAAATACTTTCTTATTATTATCGAATTGCGAACCGCCGCGGTTATCGCCGCCCCGATTATCTTCTCTTGCAAATGCCATGTTACTCAGCCTCCACCAATTCTTTATCGTGCTTGAAAGCGCCGAATTTCTCGTAAGAATCCCCGTCATAGGCACCGGAATTCATCACCGCCGATTGTCCTTTTTCGATTTCGGTTACGCGCACCGTCAGATGGCGGATGATATCCTCATCCAGGCCCAGATTACGCTCCATTTCCTTCACCGCGACAGATGGAGCTTCAATGCCCAGCATCACGTAATGGCCCTTCTTGTTTTTCTTCACCTTATAGGCAAGGCTGCGCAGGCCCCAATATTCGGTTTTCACGATTTTGCCGCCGTTTGCGGCGATGATGCCGGAAAAACGCTCGGTCAGCTTATCGACATCGGCGCTGGATATATCCTGCCTGGCGATGAATGTACTTTCGTAAAGAGGCATTTTTTAAGTAATCTCCTGGTCAATTCTGAATCGGGACGGGCATAATACACATACGGAACGGTTTGGCAAGGGAAATCAGGCGGCGTCATTCCCCGAATTTTGCGAAGCAAAATTATAGGAATCCAGCCTTAGGACTGGACGGCCTTATAATTGCTTACGCAATTCGGGCCATGACGGCGAAGTTTTATGCCGCGCTTTCCGCTTTCCGGCCTTGGCGCTTCCGCGCGTTCGGATCGAGTAATTTCTTCCGCAGGCGAATCGATTTCGGCGTAACTTCCACCAATTCATCCTCGTCGATATAGGCAATCGCCTGTTCAAGCGTCATTTCCTTGATCGGCGTCAATTTCACCGCCTCGTCTTTCCCTGCGGCGCGGATGTTGGTAAGCTGCTTGCCTTTGATGGCATTTACTTCCAGGTCATTATCGCGGCTATGCTGGCCGATTAACATTCCCTCATAAATCTTGGTGCTCCCTAGGATGAATAATTTTCCGCGTTCTTCCAAATTCCACAGCGCGTAATCGGTAGCGACCCCGGCGGCGTTGGAGATGAGAACGCCGTTTTTCCTGGACTCGATTTCGCCTTTGTAAGGTTCATAGCCGTGGAAAATCCGGCTCATGATGCCGGTGCCGCGCGTATCGGTCAAAAACTCGCCCTGATAGCCAATTAGCCCACGCGCCGGAACAAAAAACCTGAGCCGCACTTTATGCCCGCCTGATGGTTTCATATCTTGCAATTCACCCTTCCGCATCGAAATTTTCTGCACCACGATGCCGCTATATTCCTCGTCAACGTCAACGTATAATTCCTCGATCGGCTCCTTATTATCATGCATCAAAACGCGCGGCCGAGAGACCGACATTTCAAAGCCCTCGCGCCGCATGGTTTCGATCAAAACCCCAAGCTGCAATTCGCCGCGCCCCGATACTTCGAACGCATCTTTGCCACTGGATTCACCCACCTTTATCGCAACGTTTTTTTCCGCCTCGGCGAATAACCTGTCGCGGATCATGCGGCTTGTTACCTTACTGCCTTCCAGCCCCGAAAACGGCGAATCGTTGACGCTTAAGGTGATCGACATCGTCGGCGCATCAATGGGAGTGGCCGGAATCGGCTGGCTGATGCCTTCCGCACCGATTGTATCGGTCACCGTCGCTTTCAGGAGGCCAGCGATGGAAACAATATCTCCCGCCTCGGCTTCATCCACCGGTGTGCGTTCAATACCCCGGAACGCCAGGATTTTCGTGATTCTCCCCTGTTCTACCGATTCGCCCTTTAGATTGATCGCGCGCACCTGCATGTTGGTTTTAACCCGGCCGGAATAGATTTTTCCCGTCAAAATACGGCCAAGAAACGGATCGATTTCCAGAATGGTGGAGAGGAAAGAAAATGGAATTTCCTTATCTACCTGTGGAATGCCGACATAATTCTTTATCCCCTCGAACAGCGGAATCAAATTCTCGCGCTTGTCTTCCAATTCCTTTGCTGCCCAGCCGTCGCGCCCGCTGGCATAATATACCGGAAAATCCAGCTGATCGTCATTGGCCTCCAGCGCCACGAACAGATCGAAAATCTCGTCCAGAACCTCGGAAACCCGGCTATCCGGACGATCAACCTTGTTGATAACGACAATCGGTTTCAAGCCCATCGCCAGCGCTTTCGCCAGCACGAATTTAGTTTGCGGCATCGGGCCTTCGGCAGCATCTACCAGTAGCAAAACGCCGTCCACCATCGATAAAACCCGCTCCACCTCGCCGCCGAAATCGGCGTGACCCGGCGTATCGACGATGTTGATGCGGATATATTCGTAATTGATCGAGGTGCATTTGGCGAGGATGGTGATACCGCGCTCGCGCTCCAAATCACCCGAATCCATTACGCACTCATCCACCTTCTGGTTCGAGCGGAATGTGCCGGATTGCTTCAGCATCGAATCAATCAGCGTGGTTTTGCCGTGATCGACGTGCGCGATGATGGCGATATTGCGGAGTTCGGACATTTGTTTCCCGGGCTATTCTAAAAGAGGCCGCGGGTATACATTACTTATAGTGTCCGGTCAATCGCATAACGGCTTTTATTTCCCAAACATTCCTTGTATCGCGCCTTTGATGTTTTCGATCTGGCCTTTGAACGGCAAGCCGCTCATGGTCGCCAGGTCTCTGTTCACCGCATTAAGCAGGATTATTCCCAACTCACGTGCAGTGACCCCACCGTTGGCGCCACCGATATTTTTCTGGTGGATATCAGGCAACGGCAAGGCAGCGGAGTTTTTATAGCCGGCGATGCTGGCGGCCATTTGCACTTTACCGTTGATTATGGCCAAATCTCTAATCTCCACTTTTTTCGTTCCGCCATTTCCGCTATTGCCGGAGTCTCCTCCCCCGCCTGACCTTACTTTCTCAAAAAGCGCATATATATTATTACCGGCGGGCGAGATTTCATAGACCACCTCGGGCGAATCCACAGTGATATTTTTTATCACCACCAGATCAGTCATCAGACTATGCAAATCAATATCGACATCGAGCTTTTTTAGGTAAAAAGCGTATTCTGAGGAATAGCCATTGGGATTTCCGACTTTCAGGCCGTTCAAAGTTCCATGCCCGGAAAATAGCGATACAGAAGAAGAAGAGAGCGTTACCTTAGTACCGGTTACCTGCGACCCTTTGGTTTCCACTACATGTTTTATCATGGTGTTCAGATAGAAATAAGGTATCAGCACGATGATGCAGATTATAACCAGGAAGCCCAAAAGAAATTTTTTCATAGGAATTTAACTATGTGTTGAATGAATGAAAATCTTCGGCTATTTATAGACTATTATCCGGTCAGCAAAAGTAAAAAATATGCAAAAGTTTTTGATAGTTTTTATAATTCCGGTTTTGGCGCTGGTTTCCGCGTGTGCCAAGGATTTATCCTCAGGCAGCTACAGCGAAACACAGGCGGGCGAGGCTGATTCTACATATGAAGGCGTGATAGTCTCCTTAAGGACCGTCAAGATCAAGCCGGAAACCAAGGAAAATACCGCCGGAACCTTAGCCGGAGGGGCGCTCGGCGCAGCGGGCGGGAGCGCTATCGGCAAAGGCACCGGCAGCGTAGTTTCCGCCATCGGCGGCGCTATCGTCGGGGCGGTTGCCGGAAATGCGGCGGAAGGGGCGCTGAAAACCACTACCGCGGTGGAATATGTGGTGAAAACCAAAGCCGACAATAATGGGGGGAAAACGCAGAATATCCCGCAGGCAGGCAATAAGGGCGCAAAAACCATAAAGGCTGGCGGGCTGGTGACTGTCGTTCAAGCCACCGATCCAGCTTTGAAAAAAGGCACGAAGGTCTACGTAATCATCAGTAAAAAGAACCGCTCGCGAATTATTGCGATGTAGTTAACTCTTAGACGGCAAAAGAATTCCCGCATCCGCATGTAGCAGTGGCTTGCGGGTTTTTTATCTGGAATTCGGCCAGGCCCAGTGTTTCCAAATAATCCAGCATCGAGCCGGAAATATATTGCAATGACATTTCATCAACAATAACTTTCGCGCCGTTTTTCTCGAAAACCCGGTCATCTGGATTTTTTTCGGTTACGAAATTATATTCATATTGGAATCCCGAACAGCCGCCACCCTTAACCGAAATCCTTAAATAAGCCCCCGGCGATTCCTGAAGCAGTAGATGATTCACCTGCTTGGCCGCGTTTTCCGTAACGGTGAAAGTTGACTGTGTATCCACGCTAACCTAATATCCTCACTTTTTCAGGTATCATCTTGCCAAAATCGCCGCAAAAAATCAACCGAAATCCATGGGAATCCGAGGAATATCTCAACCTCGCCCCCTATGCCTGCCATGCCGGGCAGTCGCGCGGGCGGCTGTATCCGGAGCCGGAAAGCAAGGGCCGCTCCTGCTTTCAGCGCGACCGCGACCGCATCATCCATTCTTCCGCCTTCCGCCGCCTGGAATATAAAACTCAGGTATTCGTCAACCATGAGGGCGACCATTACCGTACTCGGCTCACGCATAGCCTGGAGGTCTCGCAATTGGCGCGTTCGGCAGCCCGGGAGCTGGGATTGAACGAGGATTTAGCCGAGGCGCTGGCGCTTTCGCACGACCTCGGGCACACACCGTTCGGCCATGCCGGGGAGGATGCACTTTCCGCGGCCATGAAGGATTTCGGCGGGTTCGACCATAACGCGCAATCTATCCGGATCCTCAGCAAACTGGAAAAAAAATATGCCGAGTTCGATGGATTGAATTTAACCTGGGAAACATTGGAAGGCATTGCAAAACATAATGGACCGGTCAAAAATCCTCCCCGCGCACTTGCCGAATACAACAAAAAACATAATCTGGAACTGGATAAATTCGCCAGCGCCGAAGCCCAGGTAACCGCCTGCTGCGACGACATCGCCTATGATAATCACGACATCGAAGACGGCATCCGCGCCCGGCTTTTCACCGTCGATGATGTTTGCGAATTGCCGCTGATCGGCGGAATTTTTCATGGATTGCTAAAAAAATATCCCGGGCTTTCCGAGCCACGGCTCATCCACGAATCCAAGCGGCGACTGATAAATTTGATGTCGGCCGATCTGGTAAAACATACGCGAAAAAACCTGCTCAACGCAAAAGTAAAAACCGTGGATGACGTGCGGAATTTGCGAAAACCTATTGCCGGATTCTCGAACAAAATGGAAAAGGAAGCACGCGAAATCAAAAAATTCCTGCGTGAAAATATGTATCATCATTATAAGGTCAATCGCATGACCAGCAAGGCGCGGCGCATCATCGCCGAACTGTTCGGGTTTTTCTATAAGGAGCCGGAATGCCTGCCGACCGAATGGCGAAAACTGGCGGGGAAAGCGGAAAAACGGCTGAGCGCCGAAATCATCGCTGATTACATCGCCGGCATGACCGACCGGTTTGCGCAGCAAGAATACCGCCGAATTTTTGATTTGTCTTATAAGGATATCGGGGAGTTTTATTCGTAATGCATCTCTTCAAAAAAATCCGCGAAGATATTGTTGTCGCACTTGATGAACTGGTAAAAGCAGGCGTGATCCCTCACCTATCGTTTGATGCCGTAACCGCGGAGCCGCCGCGCGATTCCACGCATGGCGACGTGGCAACCAACGCCGCTATGGTGCTTGCGAAACCGGCGAAAAAAAATCCGCGCGCACTTGCGGAATTGATAAAGGAAAAGCTGGAAAAATTCGATTATATAACGGCAGCGGAAATCGCCGGGCCGGGATTCATAAACTTAAAAATTTCTGGGAAAATTTTGCATAAAGTTATTCGTGAAGTACTCAAGCAAGGTGTGAATTATGGCGATTCCAAAATCGGCTCGGGTGAAATAATAAACGTTGAATATGTCTCCGCCAACCCCACCGGGCCAATGCATGTCGGCCATGCGCGGAACGCGGTTTTCGGTGACGCGCTGGCCCGTTTGCTGCAAAAAGCCGGATTCGCTGTGACGAAAGAATATTACATCAACGATGCCGGGGCGCAGATCATAAAACTCCTCGATTCCGCGCTGCTGCGCTACCGCGAGGCCCTAGCGCAAAAAGAAAATTCTGGAGAAAAAATCGAAATTCCGGAAGGACTTTACCCGGGTGAGTATTTAATTCCGGTTGGAAAAAATCTCGCGGAAAAATACGGAAAGAAATTAACTGAAATGCCGGCGGAAGAAGCGCGCGCCGAAATCCGTGATTTCACCGTCAATGCAATGCTGGAAATAATCAAATCAGACCTGGCGCTGCTTGGCATCCAGCATGATGTTTTCACCTCGGAAAAAAAATTGAACGATGAAAATGCGGTAGATGAAGCGTTCCTGCTGCTCCAGGAAAAAGGGCTGATTTACCAGGGCGTCCTGCCGCCGCCGCGTGGCAAGGAAAATGAAGAATGGGAGCAAAAAGAACTGACTCTGTTCCGTTCCAGCCAATTCGGCGATGATTCCGACCGACCAATGAAAAAATCCGACGGCAGCTGGACCTATATCGCACCCGACATCGCCTATCATTATGATAAATTAAAACGCGGATTCACCAAAATGATTTTGATTCTGGCGGTCGATCACGGTGGCTACCAGAAACGGCTGCAAGCGGCGGTGGCAGCGCTTAGTAACAGTAAGGCCGAGCTTTCCATCCAGCTTTACCAACTGGTGAACCTGCTGGAAAACGGCGTGCCGATCAAGATGTCAAAACGCGCCGGAAATTTCCTCACCGTACGCGACCTGGTCGAGGCAGTCGGCAAAGACGCGGTGCGGTTCATAATGCTGACGCGCCGCCATACCGAAGTGCTCGATTTCGATTTCAAAAAAGCTACCGAGCAGTCGAAGGACAACCCGGTTTTCTATGTGCAATACGCCCATACGCGCGCCTGCTCGGTGCTCAGAAAAAACGCCGAAGAAATTCCCGAGAATGATATTTTAAATATTTCTGAAAATGAATTGGCCCTACTCACAGATGAAAGCGAAACCGCGCTGATAAAATTGATCGCCGAATGGCCGCGCATCGTCGAAAGTGCCTCCGTGAGCTATGAGCCGCACCGCATCGCATTTTATCTGCATGATTTGGCCGCCGGTTTCCATGGGCTGTGGAATAAGGGAACGGAAAACAATAGTCTTAGGTTTTTTATCGATAATAATATGGAGCTTTCAAAAGCGCGGTTGGCATTGGTGAAAGCATTGAAGCTCACCATAGCTTCCGGGCTTTTGCTGCTTGGGGTTGAACCAGTGGAGGAAATGTAAATGAAAACGCCGGATAATTTCAGAGGTCTACAGCAGCGGTTATTGCAGCCGGAGCGCAAGAAGAGTAGGATTTCAAAGAGCATATTACCGGTGGGCGGCATGGTTCTCGCCATGGCAGTACTAGCTTACCTCGGTTGGAACGCCTATCAGGAAAACGTGAACGGCCCGGTTGATCTCTCAAAAATCCCAGTGGTGAAAGCAGAGAGCAAGCCATATAAAATCGAGGCGCAGAGCGACTCAGAAGAGGCCGCAAGCCATGAAAAGAAAGTTTACGAGGCGATTTCACCTGACAAAACCAAAACCGAGGATAGTGCTGACAGCGGGATAAACGTAGTGACGCAAGGAACCGAAGAGCCGATCGATCGCAGCAACGTTAGCCGCGAGGAAACGACTCCCGTGGACGCAAAACCTGCGGCGGAGGAAGCAAAACCGGCAATGCAGGAAGTTGCCGCCGTCGCGCCGGCTCAGGAAAATAAAGTTCAGGATAATAGATTACCCGACGACGACAGTGATGTCACTAAACCGGCGGAAA
>Ga0206957_1135_pt1 | contig 15234 bp, 14 predicted proteins | sample Alteio_BWOrgHeat_32_FD_152975 | JGI IMG/M metagenome (GOLD analysis project Ga0206957, IMG submission 152975) | Enriched cells from forest soil in Barre Woods Harvard Forest LTER site, Petersham, Massachusetts, United States -... | ecosystem: Environmental > Terrestrial > Soil > Temperate forest >...
CTACATTTTTCAAAAGTTCATTCCATCCGGCAACTTCAAGGTCGCCAGGAAAAACTATGCAGAAATCGCCATATTCAATAAAGGTTACTACGCTTAAATTGTTTTCATCAAAGAAAGAGCCGTAATTATTCCAAAAATGTTTAACTTTTACGTCATGACCATAATCCGGGTAGCGGGTTCCTACCTGGGCACGACTCATCCAACCATGTAAACTTTTTATCCCATCTGACATGCCGTTTTGCTTTTTCATCACCTCTAAAGCAGCGGCAGATACCGAGGTATTAGTGACAATAAAAGAAATCGAACAATTGTTATAAACATTAGTAAAGTCACTTGCATGGTCACTGTCAAAGTTACTAATTACTAGCCCTTCTAAAGCATGTAATTTGAAATGTTCCGATGGCCGCCAGTTCCTCGTAGTATTATGACCAGCATCAATCATAATCTTTTTTCCATTCGGACAGTGAATCACCGAGCACTGGCCATGCTCAACATCAAAAATCTCAACCTTCATCATCGAACCTTCCTCCTATTTTGAAAAAGCATAACTGCGTAAAACCTCGCGGGCGAAACAAGTATAAAACTTCAAGAAGCGAATCAGCATACCCAGGCTTAATATTAAAGCCATTACCGCTAGACCCCAGGCGTTTTTGTCGGCTCCTTCCCAGGCTCGAATAAATAAAAGTGCGGTAGCTATAAGACCGCTAAAACACATATTGCGGTTAAATCCGTACTGATTTCTGAAATCATCCATGCGCTTACGGGAATCTTCTATTTTGCGGGCAGCATTGTAGGCAGGGGTAAATATTTCTTCGGTATTGGCTAATAGTTGGTGGTGCTGCAATCCGGTATCAGTCTCCGCATTTACTAATATTTTTGTACGAGTGCCTTCGGGAAAAGGTGAGTAATAGGGGCCGACAAGGAATCTGCTGATAAAACCCTCAAGCATTGTAGGCTTATTGCTCATTAAAACTGCTGCGGGAGGGCGAAGCAGCCCACGGGCAAAGCCATGCTCTAATATTATTGACGAAGGCATGGCAACTATCTGGCCGACAACATAAGCCAGTGATACTATCAATGCGCCTTGTATGAAAGACCAATGGTCGTGAATTAAATATTGACCGCCCGTCTGAAAATAATCAAATGCAAAGAGGACAACCAATCCGCAAGCGAGATAGCCGTAAAAATCATAATCCGTAAACGGAAACCACTGTTTCAAATACTACCTCGTCCGGTTAGCTGCGGAAAATTACAGCTAAAGAGTCAATATAGTATTGCCCTTTAAGGTTTCAAGGGGCACTGGTTAAATTCTTTTATCTTCCAGCCGGTGCAGTAGCCGGTGAACACTGCATAGATGCCAGAAGCCTCCCCCTGGTGATTTTATGCCCCGGCTATTCAATTGCTCCATAATATCTTTAATCGTTCTGCATCCTTCATCTTTTAACCCTTTAATCACCGGCTCTATGGACTTCGCATACAAATCGGCGGTTTCTTTTTTCCTGGCTCCTAAAACTACACCATAAGACCCTAGCTTAGTTCCTTTCGCTTTCGCTGCTGCCAACGCTTCCTTAGTCCGGGTTGAAATCATTTCGCGCTCGTGTTCTGAAAAAGCTGCCATTAGATGTAAGAAAAAGCGGTTTGCATTCGGGTTATCGACCACAGCCAGCTCTATATCGGAGTTCATCAAAGTTGAAATTAGCTGCACGCTTCTCCCAAGCCGACAAATCTTGCTGACTATCAAAGTTGCCTTATGCTTTTTGCATAATGCGATTGCTTCTAATAATTTCGGCCTATCGTTCTTTTTGCCGGATTCTACTTCTATAAACATTTCCAACAATGCGGCATCCGGCTGCTGGTCAATGTAATTCGTGAGAGCAGCCTCTTGGGCGGAAAGACCCAATCCAGATTTTTCCTGTTTGTTGGTTGAGCATCTTATATATCCAATATATTTCATCTTGAAACCTCCATGTTTCATTTCGTCCATTTAACGTTAATAGGGTGGTATTTTTGTTAAAATGCTCCTACAGGCTCATTACAGCTTGCCTCGTCATATCCGCCGTTAGCTGGCGGAGTTTCTTGGTTCTAATGAAATTTAGCCCCGCCAGATTATCCGTCACCGCCTTCAATAATGCGTCCAGGTCTGCCGGGGTGAATTTCTCGGTACAGGTGAACGCTTCAAGCCAGATTCTTAACGCTTCGTCGTGGCCATCGTAAATCAACTGTTTCGATAGGCTGGCCGATTCAACTGAAAAAAGACACCATGCCGTTACCCCTGCCATTCTCGCATTCGGAATTTTTCCAACCATCGAATCAAATATAGCCGGAGTACCGAAAGTCCATTCATGCAAACAAGATTTTCCGATACGCGTATGTTTTTCCATCGCTGCTGCTGGTAGGCCATCAATTAAAATATTATTAACTGGCTCCTGTTCCACTATCCGCTGTTCCGATTGCCGCGAAAGAATATAAGTGAACGGTAGGGCAATGGTCACCTTGTCACCAGTTCCGCCACTATCATGCCCAAATACTTCATTCCTAGATGATTCAGTAACATCTTTATTTTTTAGTGCATCTACTGCGTTGTTACGAAATGAATGAAATTTAATCTTGGGAGTTTTGATTTTTATAGATTCTAAAAATGAAGTAAAACTCTTTGAATAATAGTGTGTTATATTGGCCTTTCTGCCGATTCGCCATTCTGAAAAAATCCTGTCATTTGGTTTTCTAACCTTCTTCAGCTTAGTCAAATATTCGATAAAACCTAATTTTTCTAACTCTGGGTGTATAGGCGCTTTCCTTGCTGACTGTGGATTCTTCGTTCTCTTTTTAACCTGCGGTTCGTCAGTAAATATTCCATCCCCATTAATATCCAGATACGAAATTCCCTTATCTACCTTAAAATCTTTCATCTGTAATTGTAAAATCTCTCCTTCTCTCATGCCGCTATACAAAGCTAATAGTGGTATCCAATATGTGGCATCTATAATCTTAACTTCTCCTTTCCGGTATCGGAGCCAATTTGAATGGCAACCCTTGTAAATTGGAGATTCAAATATTTTTTGTAACATTTCTATACTGAAGGGAAGCGTGTTCTCCTTTTGATTTCCTAGTTTTACACGCGGAATAGGAGGACAAGGGTTACTATCCAAATAATCGCGGTTTGCACACCAACTCCAAAAATTCCGGAAACATGCCTGATATGAATTCTGGGTTGCGGGTGCAATCTTTGGCAAAGTACCAGCCAGCTTTATAATTTCCTTCATATCTTTCCCGCGACATGCCTTGCTCTTATCCATATTCACAGGCAGCTTCGGTATCAAATCTTGAAAGTCTCTAATCTTATCCCTCTTAACTTCAGTAATATCTATGTTGGTATCATCGAGTGTAGCCAAGAAAATCTTAAACATTCGGCGGTAAAGATTTTCAGTTTTTATATTCCATTTTTCATTTGTGACGGTATTGGTTTCGATAAATAGCTTAATCAATTCCTCTAAGCTCTTTTTCGGCTTCTTCGGTTTTCCTCCTACCGCAAGCTGCTCGGCAATGAACCCTGCAAAGTCTATACCCTTGAAAACAGGGTCTTGTGGTTCAGCCGGATGACCATTCTCTCCTATGGATTCCATAATTCGAGCATGTTCAAGCCTTGCCCTGGCTATAACATCACATAATAGGGTAAATTCCGGCGAATCTTCATTTGGATTTTCTATACCCTCTTTTTTCAGGTATCTTTTCGCTTGATGTATAGTGCCATCACTATAAACGCCGACTTTAACTTCCTGGGCTACCTTGCTAATAGCTTCCTTCCTGTTTCGATTATATTGTAGCACTGCAACTTTGACCGGGGCTATATCGTTTGTATAGTCCATTAACCATTGCAGGTGCTTACGGGCTATCTCGTATATTTTTTCCTTCGTTATATCCGGCATCAACTTTAATTTATTAACCAACAATTCCAATTCAGAGCTTAATATCCGGCAAAGCCTCCTTGCTTCCTCCGGGTAACGGGTTTTCAGTGATAACCTTATCTCTCTTGGGCTTGTTTTTACAGCCAAATCTTTTGGCACTACCGCCCGGAAATAGAAAACTCCATCCCGTAATTGCAAATGATTTGTCTTATAAGCAGCCAGAAACCCCTCCAAATGTCACAGTGAAATGTCACAGTTACATCGAGAATTGCTTTTGGCGTTATGGTAGGTCTAGGAATACTGCGGATTTGCAGCATAGAATTGGTGGAGCCAATCGGGATCGAACCGACGACCTCAACACTGCCAGCGTTGCGCTCTCCCAGCTGAGCTATGGCCCCACATTTTCTGGTTCAAAAATCGGAAATCTTTGAATCGACAGGGGCGCAATTTAGGAAAAAATGGCGGCTCAGGCAAGGGAAATCTGCTTTGCCGATAAGTTTCCTTGAAAAGTGGCGCGGGGGATTTTAATGTTTCGGGCAATATTAAACTTATAGAAGGAAATATCAGGCGATGCAGGATTTGGAAAAAATTATCGATGGGGCTTGGGATGCGCGGGATGGAATAAATTTCGCCGAAGCGGCGGATATTAAGGCGGCGGTTAAGGCGGCGCTTGGGAAGCTTGATGCGGGCGAGCTGCGGGTTGCGGAAAAAAAATCCGGCGGCTGGGTAGTTAATCAATGGGTGAAAAAGGCCATTCTGCTTTCATTTCGCATTAATCCGCTGCGGGTTTATGGCGAGGATGCAGCGCTGCGCTGGTATGATAAAGTGGACCCGAAGTTCCTTGGCTGGGATGCGGGGCAATTTAAAACCGCGGGATTCCGGGCAGTTCCCGGCTGTTTCGTGCGCCATTCGGCTTATATCGCCAAGGATGTGGTGCTGATGCCGTCATTCGTTAATGTCGGCGCCTATGTGGGCGAGGGGACGATGGTGGATACTTGGGCGACCATCGGCTCATGCGCGCAAATCGGCAAAAAATGCCATATATCGGGCGGCACCGGCATCGGCGGCGTGCTGGAGCCGCTCCAGGCCGGGCCGGTGATAATCGAGGATAACTGCTTCATCGGCGCGCGCAGCGAGATTGCCGAGGGGGTGATAGTGGAGGAAGGCGCGGTGATTTCTATGGGTGTTTTCATCGGCGCATCGACCAAGATTATCGATAGGGAAACCGGCGAGATAATCTATGGCCGCGTCCCGGCTTATTCGGTGGTGGTGCCGGGGGCGATTCCGGGAAAAACGCCGGACGCACCATCGCTTTATGCGGCGGTGATTGTTAAGAAGGTGGATGAGAAGACGCGGAGTAAGACTTCGATTAATGAGTTGCTCCGGGCATGATAATCAACCCTATAAAACTTTCCCAAGACCTCATCAGTTGCAAAAGCGTAACGCCTATCGATGATGGGGCGATTGGGATTTTGCGGGGGGTGCTGGAGGGTTTGGGGTTTAGTTGTTATGCGCTGGATTTTACCTCGAAGGAAGACCCGGCGGAGGTGCGGAATCTTTATGCGAGAATTGGGGGTGGCGGGCCGAACCTTTGTTTTGCCGGGCATACTGATGTGGTGCCGCCGGGGGATTTGCGCCTTTGGGCGCATGATCCGTTTGACCCGGTTATAAGGGATGAGATTCTTTATGGGCGGGGGGCGTCCGATATGAAAACGGCTATTGCGGCCTGGGTTGCGGCAGTTTCGGAGTTTTTGGCGGAGAGAGAATCATTCATAGGCTCCCTCAGTCTATTAATCACCGGCGATGAAGAAGCGCTGGCATTCAACGGCACTAGAAAAGTTCTCGAATGGCTGAAAGAGCGCAACGAAAAAATCGATGCTTGTATAGTGGGAGAGCCGACCAGCCATACCAGGCTCGGCGATATGATAAAAATCGGGCGGCGGGGGAGCATTAGTTTTACGCTGACAGTTCAAGGCGCGCAAGGGCATGCGGCTTATCCGCAACTGGCCGATAATCCGGTGACGCGGCTTATTAATATATTGCATGATTTAAAAGAAAAACCGCTGGATGAAGGAACGGAATTTTTTCAGAAATCCAATTTGGAAGTTACGACCATCGATGTCGGGAACCCGGCGGCGAATGTGATTCCGGCATTGGCTACGGCGAAATTCAATATCCGGTTTAATGATAGGCATAGCGCTAAAAGCCTGGAATTCCTGGTGCGGGAAATGTGCGGCAAATATGCCGGCAAATATGATCTCACCGTGCATGTAACTGGCGAGGCTTTCATTACCCCGCCGGGGGATTTAAGCGGGCTGGTTGCCGGAGCGGTTAAAAAAATCACTGGGCTGGAGCCGGAACTTTCCACCACCGGCGGCACCTCCGACGCCCGGTTCATCCGTGAAATCTGCCCCGTGGTTGAGTGCGGGCTGCTTAATACCACCGCCCACAAAATCGACGAATGTGCTTCGGAAGCGGATATTCGGAGCCTTGCCGCGATTTATAAGGAAATCATTGCCGGGTTTTTTAGGGGGTAACAGGTGTCATTTCCTACCGCAATGCAACATGCCATATAAATAATTTTTCTGGCATTTCACTCAAGAAACTAATATACATGCGAAGTTTTTTGAAACTGACCAAGGTAGATTATGAAGTTGTGGCATAAGGTGGTGGCCGGTCTGGTGCTTGGGATTATCTGCGGCATATTGCTGAAAGATAAAACCGAATATATCAAGCCGGTCGGAACTATATTCATCAATATGATCAAGATGGTGATAGTGCCGCTCATCTTTTTCTCGCTGGTCTCCGGCATCACCAGCATGGGGGATTCCAAAACCTTCGGGCGCATTGGCCTCAAGGCTTTCCTGGCCTTCAATCTCACCACGATTTTCGCCGTTGCCATTGGGCTTATCGCCGGTACGCTGTTGCATCCGGGGCGCGGTGTCGTCTTGAATTTTCAAGCCTCCGCCGGCCCGGCCGATATCGCGAAAACCGCCAGCCTTGGTGATATCCTGGTAAATATGGTGCCGACCAACGCATTTGGTGCCATGGCCGAAGGGCATATATTGCAGGTGGTGGTATTTGCTATATTCACCGGCGTCACCCTTAACCTCATCGGGGAAAAGGGCAAGCCCCTGGTGGAGCTGGTGCATTCCGCCGCTGCACTGGTTTTCAAAATGATCGATCTGGTGATACGCTTCTCGCCATATGGCGTATTCGCGCTCACCGCCTGGGTGGTCGGCACGCAAGGGCTGGATATATTAATCTCGCTCGGGAAATTAATTGTTACCGTGGTCGTTGCCTGTTTCTTCCAATATATAGTATTCGGACTGCTCATTTGGGTTTTCGCGCGCATCTCGCCGATGCCGTTCTATAAGAAAATGATCGAGCCGCAATCGATTGCTTTTTCCACCAGCAGCAGCAAGGCGACTCTTGCCACCGCCATTAAGACCCTCCAGGAAAAAATGGGGGTTTCCAAGGGAACTTCATCCTTCGTATTGCCGCTTGGCGCTTCCATAAACATGGACGGCACCGCGATTTATCTTGGCATTTGCGCATTATTTTTCGCGCAGGCCACGGGTGTGCAACTGCATACCCATGATTATTTCGTCATTATTTTCACCTCCACTCTCGCCTCTATCGGCGCTGCCGGAATTCCCGGCGGGGCGCTGATTATGATGGGGATGGTGCTCTCTTCGGTCGGCCTGCCGCTGGACGGCATTGCGCTGATTGCCGGAGTTGACAGGATACTCGACATGCTGCGCACCACCATCAACATCACCGGCGATTCCACCATTACGCTCATAGTCGATAAATCCGAAGGCGCGCTGGATCAGGCGGTGTATTTTGCTAAGGAAGTTTAGGTTCTAGGTGCTAGGTTATAGGTTCTCGGAATTACTAGCACCTAGCACCTATTACCTAACACCTCTCTTATGAAAATCGCCATAATCGGAAGCGGCATCGCGGGTCTCGGCGCGGCTTATTTGCTTGATAAAAATCACGATATCAAGCTTTTCGAGAAAAACAACTATATCGGGGGCCATAGCAACACCACCGAAATCAGTTATAACGGCAAAAAAATCGCCGTTGATACCGGGTTCATAGTTTATAACGAACCGAATTATCCGTGTTTGGCGGCTTTATTCGAAGAGCTCAACGTTAAAACCGAGAAGAGTAATATGTCGTTTTCCGTCAGCATCGATGATGGCAGGTTGGAATATGCCGGGACTAATCTTGGCACCGTGTTTGCCCAATATGCGAATATCCTGAAGCTCCGCTTCATAAAAATGCTGCTGAATATTCTGCGGTTCAATCGCCGGGCAGCCGAAATCCTGAAATCCGATGAGGATATTTCTCTAGGTCAGTATTTGGATAAATTGAAAATGGGCGATTATTTCCGCCGTTATTATCTGCTGCCGATGGGTGGGGCGATTTGGTCGTGCCCGGTAGCGCAAATGCTCGAATTTCCGGCGCAAACTTTCATCCGTTTCTTCCAGAACCATGGATTGCTGACGGTTGCCGAGCAACCCGAGTGGCGCACGGTTTCCGGTGGCTCGCGTGAGTATGTGAAAAAAATCACCGCAAATTTTGCGGATAAAATCGCACTTTCCACTCCTATCGCCTGCATCACCCGGCAGGAAGGAAAAGTCGTTGTCGAGGATATAAGAGGCAATCAGGAAATATTTGATCATGTGGTGATTGCCAGCCATGGCGATCAAGCTCTTGCGATGCTGAAAAATCCGCTGCCGGAAGAAAAAAAGGCGCTTGCCAATTTCAAATATCAAAAAAACACCGCCATTCTGCACCGTGATTCATCGCTAATGCCGCGCCGCCGTAAAGCCTGGTCGAGCTGGAATTACCAAGGGCGGAAAATGAATATGGAAGAGCCGCGCGTTTCGCTGACTTATTGGATGAACCTGCTGCAGAATATCGATAATAATTACCCATTATTCGTCACTATGAATCCGTTACAGGAAATCGCGGCGGAAAAAATATTCGCGGAATTTGAATATGAGCATCCGGTGTTTGATTCCGGGACTATAGCCGCGCAGAAAAATCTGGCGGCTATACAGGGCAATGGAAACATCTGGTTCGCCGGAAGTTATTTCCGTTACGGTTTTCATGAGGATGCGCTGATGTCTGCGGTAAATGTCGCGAATCTGCTGGGAGCGAAGGCCGGATGGCAAGGTTAGAAGAAGCCCTCACCCTAACCCTCTCCCAGAGGGAGAGGGGAATAACGGCACTTCTTCACCCTCTCCCACTGGGAGAGGGCAGGGTGAGGGAGGACAACTGGCTCGCTATAGCCGATGTCATGCATGAACGCCAGCTGCCGAAGCGTCATAAATTTAATTACACAATTTATTACCTGGCATTTCCTTTAAGCAAAAAACCGCTGCTGGCCCGGGCTTTCCTATCCATCAATAAATTCAACCTGCTTAGTTTTTATGATAAGGATCACGGTGCCAGGGATGGCTCGAATATTGAAGCCTGGATAAAAAATCTCCTCGCCGGAGAGGGAATAAATGCCGATGGCGAAATCGTGCTCATGACTTTTCCGCGCGTTCTCGGCTATGTTTTTAACCCGGTCAGTTTCTGGTTCTGCCTGGATAAATCCGGCAATTTGCGCGCGGTGCTGGCCGAAGTTTCCAACACTTTCGGTGAGCATCATAATTATCTACTGAGCTTGCCGGAAAACCAGCCAATTACTCCTGACGATTGGCTGGAAGCGGAAAAAGTTTTTCATGTTTCGCCGTTCTTAAATGTCGAGGGGAAATACCGGTTCCGCTTTTATTACAGCGAGAAAAAAATTGCCGCCTGGATCGATCATGAAACGGCCGATTCCGGTACGGGAGCAGGAAATATCTTAAAAACCTCCGTCATCGCCCGGCGCAGGCCATTAACCAATCTCAATATAATCAAGGTTTTTTTCCGCTATCCGCTCGTGACCCTAGTTTCGATTTCGCATATACATTTGCAGGCGGTGCGATTATATTTCAAGGGCGCAACTTTTTTCAAAAAACCGCTGCCGCCTATCAAAGGACTGACCCGTAATAAAGAGTGACTAGATGCACCTGTTTTTCAAACGCAACCGCCCGGCCATAGCCAATATTTTCCTCACCACTTTAAGCGGTATAAAATATGGCGAATTGACGGTAACCACGCCGGAAAAAGAGGTGGTGAATTTCAAAGGAACGGAACCCGGGCCCGCCGCCGCCATCACCATCAATGACTGGAAAATGGCCAAGAGAGTGGTAACTCACGGTGATGTCGGGTTCGCCGAGGATTATATCGACCGTAATTGGGAAACCGATGATCTCCCGGCGCTCCTCACTTTCTGCACGATGAACATCACCGAGCTCGAGAATTTTTTTCATGGCAAATGGGCGACGCGACTACTATTCGCGCTACGTAATTTCCTGCGCTCCAACACCAAAAAAGGCAGCCGCAAAAACATCCGCGCGCATTATGACCTTGGCAATGATTTTTATCAGATCTGGCTGGATGGCACGATGACTTATTCCTCCGCTTATTTTGGCGGTGAAGAAGGCCTGCCGCTGGAGGAAGCGCAAAAGAAGAAGTATCAGAGAATAATAGATAAGCTTGCCCCGAAAAAAGGCGATCATATATTGGAAATCGGCTGCGGCTGGGGCGGGTTTGCCGAACATGCGGCGAAGGCCGGATATCACGTCACCGGTCTCACTCTTTCGCGTGAGCAAACCGAATTTGCAAGGGTGCGCATTAAAAATGCCGGGCTCGAAAGCGCGGCGGAAATAAAAATCCTCGATTACCGCGATGCTAAGGGCAAATTTGACCATATAGTTTCCATCGAAATGTTCGAAGCGGTCGGCGAAAAATATTGGCCTTTTTATTTCGAGGCGATAGCCCGGTTGCTCAAAAAAGGCGGCCGCGCGCTCATACAGACCATTACCATTGACGATGCAATCTTCGAGGATTATCGCAAGCGTAGCGATTTCATCCAGCAATATACTTTTCCCGGCGGCGCACTGCCATCACAGGAGAGATTCATCGACCAAGTGAAGAAAGCCGGGCTGACATTTAAAGAGGCCGCCGCTTTCGGGCAGGATTATGTAGCCACACTCAAAAAATGGCTGGAGAAATTCGAGGAAAAAATCGATAATATCCGCGAGCTCGGCTATGAGGAAGATTTCCTGCGCAGCTGGCGGTTCTATTTAAGCTATTGCATAGCCGGTTTCGCCACCGGCCGCACTAATGTAATTCAAGCGGAGATTATAAATTGAAAGTATTTTCCACTCGTCATTCCCGCACTCTCTCTTGTCATTCCCGCGCAGGCGGGAATCCATATTCCAGAGTCGTTGAGGTTTATAATAGAACTTTAGGGCCTGGGGTTATGGATTCCCGCCTACGCGGGAATGACATTCATGGTTTATTTAGAAAGATGGTTCTCCTCCTCCTTCTATTCCTCCTGCCAATATTTTCCCATGCCGAAACTTCTGCCACTCCGCCGGAAATAAAAAAATATTTCGGCGATAAAGCGCCGCTGGCGGAAGGAAAATTCACCTGGCTCGGGCTTAAGATTTACGATGGAAAATTATGGGCGAAAGGCGCCTCATGGAGCTATGACAAACCGTTTGCCCTTAACTTAAAATATGCGCGCGACATCGATGCGGAGGATTTAGTAAGCAATTCCATCGACGAAATGCACCGTATTCGCGGCCTTGATGAAGCGCGGCTCGCGGAATATAAAAAATACCTGGAAAAAGTTTTTCCTGACGTTAATGAAGGCGATACCATAACCGCCATATATTTCCCGAAACAGAAGGTTATTTTCTATCATAACAGCCAGATTTCCGGCGAGGTGGATGACCCGAATTTCGGCCCGGATTTCATGGATATCTGGCTTTCTCCGAAAACCAAGGCCACGGAATTATATCGTAGTCTTAACGGCGAAAAATGAATAGTTGTTAATCACGGACTTCCGCCAATTTACGCCTTGCTTCCTTATTTGTTTAAAGTTATTTCTGCTTTCATATCTATAAAAGGAAACCTTTCCCATGAAAAAAATCTATAGCCTGGTTACCGGAATTCTCTGCCTCGTCACCGGCTGTTCCGGGGTTTCCTCGGCGGTAAAATATAAAGACGAAACGCCGAAAATGGATATCCGCCAATATTTAAACGGTAATCTTGAAGCCTGGGGTCTGTTCGAGGATTTCAAAGGCAAAATCGCCAAGCGTTTCGAGGCGAAACTGGTCGGCTCCTGGCATGGCGATAGCGGAACTTTGAAAGAGCATTTCACTTATAGCGACGGCAAAACGCAAAACCGGGAATGGAAAATCACCATGCAGGATGATAACCATTTCACCGCCACCGCCGCTGATGTTATCGGCGAAGCCAAGGGCGAGCAATATGGTAATGCCGCGCATCTGCAATATGTGCTGGAAATCGACAGCGACGGCAAAAAAATCGCGGTCAGCATGGATGATTGGCTCTATCTGGTAAACGGCCAAGTGGTAATAAACAAAGCGCGGATGAGCAAATTCGGCGTCCAGGTTGGCGAATTGACGGTATCTTTTTATAAACCCACCGAATCTACTCATAAGAGGAAATAATGTTTTTAAAAACACTGATTTTAATTTCGTTTCTAATATTTTCCGGTGAAGCCTTCGCCGCCGCACCTGCACCGGCCAGCCCGAACGCCGATAAAATTTTTCAAGGCATAGTGATGAACCCGGGAATTAATGCGCGGATAAAGCAGGATGTAGCCGATGCGCTTTACCGCCTGGCGAAAAAATTCCCTTGCGCTGCCGCGATGAAACCGGAAATCGCCAAGGTCGGCGCTAATTTCGTCGATGTTAAAATGCGGCCGCTCACCAATCAGCTTTTAAGCCAGGAATTCAGCGAGGCCGAGTTGAAGGATATTGTGAGTTTCCTAAATACCCCCACGGGCAAGAAAATAATCGCTAAAAGCCCGGAGATTGCCGATAGGGTAAATCAAATCGTAATGCAGGCGGCGCTTGAGAATTCCGGCGATATAACCGGGCTACTCGCGCGCTCGGTAAATAGCGACGGCAGTTGCAAAACAGCGCAATGAAACTCGAGAGTTTTTTAGGTAAACGCATCTGGATAATCGGCGCTTCCAGCGGGATTGGCCGGGCATTGGCCGAGAAACTCGCTAGGGAGGGAGCGAAACTCGCGCTCAGTAGCCGCGATGGGAAAGCTTTGGAAACCCTCCAGAGAAACCTCGCCGGCGGCGTGCATATTTCTCTTGCTCTGGACACCAGGGATTACCCGGCAATTATGATGGCGCGGGATGAAATAATTTCCCGCTGGGGCGGTTTTGACATCCTGATTTTCGGCGCCGGAATTTATACCGCGATGCGCGCATTCGAAATCGACCTCGAAGAAGCCAAACGCATTTTCGAAATCAATTTTACCGGCGCGCTAAACGCGGTGACGGCCGCGCTGCCGCCCATGCTGGCCGCGCATCAAGGCCGAATCGTCATAATTTCCAGCGTCGCCGCCTATCGCGGCCTGCCGAATTCTTTAGTTTATGGCGCCAGCAAAGCCGCGCTCACCAACTTCACCGAAACTTTATATTTGGATTTAAAACCGCGCGGCATCGATGTGCAATTAGTTTCTCCCGGCTTCGTCAAAACCCGGATGACCGATAATAATCAATTCAAAATGCCCGCCCTGATTTCTCCCGAAGAAGCCGCGGATAATATCTTGGCGGGAATTAAAGAAGGAATTTTCGAAATCCATTTTCCGAAACGGTTTACGTTTTTTATGAAACTGCTCCGTATATTGCCTAATAACCTTTATTTCCTGATCGCCCGGAAATTCACGGGGATGTGAATTTGCGGTATTAGATTGAAGTCCGTCCTTGTTGGCTTTGCCTGCGCGCATAAATCTCGCGTACCTCTAATCCTCTCTCTTGAACTTCCTGTATAGCGGCATTGACTATAGGTTGAATGCTTTCCTCCACCAATATCTTGGGGCAATGTTTCGATTTCCTAATCGCCTGCGCCAGGGCTCTTCCGCCTTCAGCCGTAATCTCGATGTTTCCGCGTAAATCTAGGCGCTCGAATTGTAGAAATTTCGGCGATCTTGCTAGTGCTTTTGCTCCCGAATCTCCCATGCCTGGGCGTTCATACGCACAAAGGGGGGAGTTCATCCTGCTAAGGTCAAGAACAGCAATTTTTGGCAATATGTTCTTTCTTGCCAATATAGCGGCTTGCTCATCGTTTACACCTGAACCACGTAGCGAAAGCTCAGTCAGGCCTCTAAAAGCGGCTTTTCTTAAAACAGCTTCCGCTTCATCTCCCATGGGCAAATAATTTACATCCAACGAGGAAAATAAAGCTACAATTGTGTGACTGGATGGAAGTGAGAAAGCTTCAACCAAATTTGCCGCGTTAGTTCCATATGTATCACCTTTAAGTGTCATACAGCAGCCGAGAGCGCCAATCTCTCTTATAAGATCAGCTTCAATTATATTAAAACAATCTTGAACCAACTCTAGTGCAAAACCGGATTTTCTATCCTCGGCAATTTTAAGAAAATTACCCCATCCATCCAATTCCAACAAATTTTCTCTAGCAGCCTGAATTTGTTCCAACTGCTGGAACAGCGGCCTTCTTTGCCTTTTGTCATTAATACGATAATTACCGAAGATCGCCATGATGCTTAAAACCGCCACTTCACTTCCAAACGATTCATGACCCGGAATTTTCATGGATTCAGCTATGTTTCTGAATAATATAGGGTCGGTTATATTCTGAAATTCCCTGCAATGATCCTTGAATATTTGCCAATCGCAGCGCTCTCTTGCATCATTCAATATGTTTATTCTTTTCGAATATTCTTCTGACATAAACTTGCCTTAAAATTATTTTCCTGGCAAATTCGCCGTAATCGACCTCTCCAGGCTTGCAGAATCTGGCGCGGTGGAGGAGAGGAACCAATCGGCTATGTGGCCGTCCGGCGCTATCAGGTATTTATGGAAATTCCATTTCGGCGTTGCGATAATTCCTAAAGTTTGCCGCGCCCATTTATAGAATGGATGCGCGCCATCGCCCTTTACCGGGGTTTTGCCCGTCATCGGGAAATCGATGCTGAAGTGCGTTTCGCAGAATTTTTTTATCTGGCCTTCATGGCCCGGTTCCTGGCCGCCGAAATCGTTAGACGGCACGCCGATTACCACTAATCCTTGGCCCTTATATTTTCTCCATACTTCCTCCAGCGCCGAATATTGCTTGGTAAACCCGCATTCTGAGGCGGTGTTGACAATTAAAAGCTCCTTGCCGCGATATTGGGAAAGCGGCATCGGCTTGCCGTCGATGGAAGTGAA